>Ga0114997_10002046_pt1 | contig 16468 bp, 15 predicted proteins | sample ArcticOcean_MG_C_2_FD_87045 | JGI IMG/M metagenome (GOLD analysis project Ga0114997, IMG submission 87045) | Marine microbial communities from western Arctic Ocean - ArcticOcean_MG_CB4_136 | ecosystem: Environmental > Aquatic > Marine > Oceanic | place: Arctic Ocean: Canada Basin | collected...
CTGTTGAAGGACCAATGCCGCAGACTGAGACCGTAGTGCGTCAAGCACTCAAAGAAAAGGTGAAGCCTGTTCTTTTCATCAATAAGGTTGACCGGCTCATCAATGAATTACAGGTTACCCCTGAAGACATGATGGAGAGATTCAAACATACCATTGCAAAGGTCAACAAGTTGATTCGTCAATTCGCGCCAGAGGAATTCAAGAAATCGTGGCAAGTATCCGTTGGTGAAGGAACAGTAGCATTCGGTTCTGCTTACCACAACTGGGGAATTACCGTGCCTTATATGGCTAAATCGGGAATTTCATTCAAAGATATATTCTCATATTGTCATGACGAGAACCAAAAGGAACTTGCTAAGAAAGCACCAGTTCACGAAGTTCTTCTAGACATGGCAGTCCACAAATTACCGGGACCGGTTGAGGCTCAACCTTACCGAATTCCTAATATTTGGACTGGAGACCTTGATTCCGAAATGGGCAAAGCAATGTTATCTTGCGACCCAAATGCAGAATTAGCGATGATGATAACTAAAATTTGGATGGACCAACATGCTGGAGAAGTTGCTGTCGGGCGTATTTATTCTGGTTCTATCAACCAAGGTGAATCCGTATATGCAATCGGTGCTGCCAAGCCAGAGCGTGTTCAACAGGTTTCTATGATGGTCGGTGGCGACAGAATTCCAGTTCCAAAGGTAGTTGCAGGTAATATTGCAGCAATCACTGGTATTCGCTCCGCTGCTGCTGGTGTTACATTGTCGCGTGACCCAGACTTTACTCCTTTTGAGGCGATTCGTCACTATTCTGATCCGGTGGTTACAGTTGCAGTTGAACCTAAGAGTATGAAGGACCTTCCAAAGTTCATCGATGCTCTACGCTCATTGGCAAAATCAGATGCATCGCTGCAGGTTACTACAAACCCAGAAACTGGAGAAGCATTGCTTGCAGGTATGGGGGAACTACATTTGGAGATCACCACCTACCGAATAGAAGAAGAACAAAATATCAAGGTTAATGTCAGCCCACCAATCGTCGTTTATCGAGAGTCGGTCGAAGGTAATAACCACGGACGCCCATTCGAAGGAAAATCACCTAATCGTCACAACAGATTTATGATGGAATGTGAACCTCTTCCTCTAGAAGTAGTAAACGCCCTCCGTGAAGGCAAATTCAAAGAAGGCAACGTCAGACCAAACGATGCCAAAGAGCTCGGTAGGCAATTTGCTGAATACGGCCTAGATAAGGACAAGATGCGCAAGACATATTCAATATTTGGCACCAATGTTCTAGTTAATGATACCAAAGGAATACAAGGTCTGCACGAGACCAAAGAATTAATCATCGAAGCATTCAATGAGGTTTGCAAGAAAGGGCCCGTTGCTGATGAACCAGTTATGGGAATGATGGTTCGATTAGTCGATGCTAAGCTTCACGAAGATGCAATTCACCGTGGCCCTGCACAGACTATTCCAGCGGTCAGAAACGGAATCAAAGGCGCCATGGTTCGCGCTAGAACCGTATTGATGGAACCTATGCAAAGATCTCATGTGTCGGTGCCAAATGATTGGCTCGGTCAGGTTACCCGTGAAATAACCAACCGCCGGGGAATCATCGAAGATATGCCGAGTGAAGGCGAAGTTACAACCGTTATTGGAACACTTCCGGTTGCAGAAACATTTGGTTTCTCAAACGATATCCGTGCTGCGTCCCAAGGTCGCGCAATCTGGAATTCCGAAAATATTGGATTCGATGCATTACCACCTCAGTTATTCGGCAAGGTTGTTGGTGAAATCCGAACCCGTAAGGGACTCAAGCAGGATCCAAACCCAGAAGATTATTATTCAGATTAATCTATTATTGCCTTGATATGCTGAGATCACAGCAAGTGACTCAGACATTAATTACTGAGTTTAGCAGCGTTGAAGCATGCTTTGAACTCTAACTTAATCCACAGTATTAGATTAAAATAGCCTTTTAAGTTGAATATCTGTTAACTCACGAAGCGCAACTAACGCCGGGGTTTCAGGCAAACGATCTAAGCACAGATGTGCCTCTTTGTGGTAGAATTCGGCTTTCTTGCGCGCATATGCTATCGATCCTAATTCCTCTAATGCGGCATGTGCAGCATCTACTTGAATTTTAGACGCATTATCTCCTTTACCCAAAGCCGCTAACAAATTATCTTTAGCAGAACTATCCGGTTGTCTTAGTGCATGGATTACCATCAAGGTCCTTTTCCCTTGAGCAACATCGGATCCACTTGGTTTTCCAAGAGTATCCGAATCGCTCAATACATCGATTAAATCATCCATTAATTGAAAGCATAAACCGAGTGCAAGCCCCCAATCGTGCATACAATCAATCACCTCGTCATCAGCCCCAGCCAGGTGTGCTCCAACCTCTGCGCAGGTGAGGAACATTACTGCGGTTTTTCCACTAATCATCTCGATATATTCGTCTTCTTCTACCGTAATACGGTCTTCAAACTCAATATCGAGTTGTTGACCTTCACTAACCCTTCGGACCATCCTTCCAATCATCTTTACCAAAAATGGGAGTTGGGAGGACTCTATCCCTTCGGCGACCGCCATGGCTTCAAAAGCTATAGCGAGCATTGCATCTCCCGCATTGATGGCAGTTGGGATATCATATGCGACATGGACCGCTTGCCGTCCTCTTCGAACATCGTCAGCATCCATTATATCGTCATGGACCAAAGTGAAATTGTGAATTGTTTCGATAGCCGCTCCTACATCTAGTAGCCCGGCGTGAGTATCACCTACGGCCTTGGCGACCAACCAAGGTAAGGTAGCGCGCAATCTCTTTCCGCCACCTTCTACCAAATGCATCATCGCTCCAGAAAGTCGTGCATGAGATGTTGCGGTCAAAGCCCGCACAATTCTTTGTTCTACCAGAGATTTTACCTCTTCAATGCTGGTCATCAAATCTGCACCGATAGCCCCGGGCAACAAATGCGACACATCACCCATATCATGGATTATAGAATCTTCAGTTACCATTCCAGGTGTCCACCAGTCATCGGTCATCACCCTTGTTGCAATACACCTGAACCAAGGGGCGATGATGTTTTCAACATCTTGGGCAATCAACATCTCTTCTAGTTCAACTTGGCTAACCCATTTGGTTTCGCTCACCTCATTAGGGTTAACATTCAAATTTACATCAGCATGAATAATCAGACAATGATCGATTTCTCTCTCGATCCAAGTTTCATCTTGGCGCGCTTGATAGCGCATTCTGGTCACAAATTGAAACTCATTCAAAAGCACTTGCTTCGGATCGATACCCAACTCTTGCTCGAGTTTTCGCACCGCAGCCCGCTTCACCCCCATCGCATCGACCAAATCCATCTCCTCATCACAGTATAGCGGGTGCGAACAGCATGAATTAGCCCATACAGACGGAAATGTGATTTTATCTGCGGCTCTCCTTTGAAGTAATAATCGACCACTACTATCGAATAATAGTACAGAAAAAGCCCTATGATAAGCACCCGCACCGCGATGAGATTCGACCTTTGACATCGAGCCAAGAACCTGATCTTGTTCATCGACTAAAATAATTGCTTCAGCCATCATCGCTCCTTGATTCGCATTACTGCCTCTCAAAACAGCCGCAGAACCTTCATCGAGAGTAAGAGTTGGGACATCGTGAATCTCATAGCCAGCCATAATAACTTCCCCCTCTAAATATCCGGGTTGGCGACCAGTACATCAAGAGTTCCTTCGGACTATTCTGGTTCCCCTTACCGGTTGGCCTTCGATGGCGGCAAGAATTCTATCAGGCCTCTCGCCATTGACCATCAAAACTTCAATTCCGTGTTCAGCGATTAAGGCCCCTCGCGCGGCCTTCAATCCAATCCCTCCGGTGACATCGAATTCGGTAGCATGCTCGCCTTCAAAAGCAATATCTTCAGACCAAACCTCGATCAAATCATCCGCCTGCGCTCTGCTAGGTGGAACTTTTAATAATCCGTCCACCCCATGAATTGCAAATATTACCCTTTCAACATTAGGGACCTCAACCGCATATCTAAACACTAAATCATCTCCAGATAGAATCCCAAAACCTTGAGTCTCATCATCTACTACATCACCAAACAATACTGTAATGCCATCGTATAACGGTAATTGTCCAGAAAAATGGGGGCCTAACCCCTTTGCCCATCGATGAGGAGGATAAGAACGGGCATTGAGGCCAGCACTTTCTAAGGAAGACATTACTTCAGAATTGAGTAACATCATATCATTGCGAACTATTTCAATGGCTTCTTTTTGCTCAAGGTCTTCGACATCACCATCTGCTAGGCAGAATTGTTTGGCTTTTATATGGCCAAAAGAACCAGCCCCGTGGACGATGATTAATCTCTTTGAAGATTCTGCTGCGACCTGGGCCAACGAGTTTAGAACCTCGTGATTCACTACACATAGTGTGTCTTTTTTGGTGATAAGCCCACCGCCCCATTTGATTATTACTACCCCGCTCATACCCATTGCCAAAAGGTCAACATCTAATTGGTTTCCATTTGTTTGAAATGGGAGAGGGCTTTAGGGGGTGTATGACCAATTCGGCATCCATTGATGAATTCATACGCCATCTTCAAGCAGAATTGGACGACTGCGAGCAAATTTCAGATAAGATTGAAAGAACACAACGTCAATGGCAACTAGAATCTGCTATACAAGAAGCAATTGTTTTCAATAATCGGTTCAAGCAGCTCGAAAAGATCGGTTCTGACCCACTTCAAATCGTTCAAGCATTAGCAATGCCAGATCCTCCTAGTGTTGAAAACTCTAAATCGGCCCTTTCATCTGATTCCGATATATGCAAATCATGTGGTGGCATTATCGAGGCAGAACTTGGATTCTGCGGCAGCTGTGGTAAATACTCTTAGTGAATTCACTCTTCTTCTTTTTGTTCTTCTTCGATTACCCATTGAGCGACGATCTCTTGGATCATCGGGTCATCGGATCCGACATGATAGAGGAAATCAGCAGACATTTCTTCACAAAGGAAAACTGTAGTTCCAGCTCTCCAGATTATTTGGCCATCAGCGATCGCTCGAGTGGTATCAATCTCTAAGATAGCAGGACGGGAAATTCTCACGTGACCCGCTTCCATCGCATTTGCAATAGTCTTGGATAGGTGAACATGGTTCCTATTACCAGCCGTGATTCCCAATTCTAGATGAGTCTCAACCGCTTCGGTTTCGCATGGCCAGTAAAGCGCTTCTGGAATGTTATCGGTTGGAAGATCCAACTCTAATTCAATCGAGTGACCATAGGTTGCACGGATTGTTTCACCTTCGACTTGGTATCGTCCTTTGGTATCTGCGTTAGCAATAGCCTCGAAATGCCAGCTGCGTAACCAATGGAAGTGGCGGCGCTGCTTTTGAATCGCTTCGGATAACTCTCTAATGTTTACCCAGCCATTGAGATCCATCTCAACACCGAACTTCTCCGGTGAGTGTCTCAAGACGAGTGCAAGCATTCTTCCGAGTGAATTTGATTCTCTCTCAGACATTATGAACTTGCCCTCAGCATTGCATGTCGGGCAGTTGTTTCCGCTAAAGTGGCCGTGGGCCCTGCATTGTCGCAGCATAGTACTCAGAGCGGCCGACAAGCGTGGTACTCTTGAACCCTATGTATGAGATGAACACTATAACAAAATAACTCCATAGGTAAGAAATGATACAGAGTGTTGAAAAAGAATCATTGTTGTGGTTCAACTATGAGCGGGTTTGGATTCAGAAAAGGTCGTCGTGAGGCAGCGGAAAATCTTCAGGCAAACGAAGAGGGTGATTGTCCCAGATGCGGTGGTGAAAAGCAGCCATCATCGATGGCAGGATATTTTGCTTGTTCACGCTGTCAATATGAGTGGAGTGATCCTGATTACAGCCCAACAAAAGCAGGTCCACCTGAAGATTTCAGAAAAGATTCTGAAATGATTGAAGAATTCAAACAAGAGATGGAATCGGGACAACTTCGCAATGTTCTTGGCATCGACAAGGGATTATCTTCGGGCCAAAAAGAGTCATTAACTCGACTTGAAGATAAATGGATGACCGGGATGAGTGGCCACTTCAATGCCGCGGTCGAAGAGCGGAAACCTTTGATGATTTCATTCGATGACGATGATAATTTAAAGAGTACCACAGTAGGGAGCATCACAATTGTTGCGAATGGATTCGACGGTGGAGAAGAAATACGTTTAGAATATCCAGGGCTAGGAACTGAATTCTACTTATTTGATGAAGCTAGCGAAACCGGCTGGCGTCGGGGAAGATCTGCTGAAGATACTGCTCGCTCTATTACCAACGTCATCAATCGCCATTCGAAAATGGTTTATGCAAATCAAGAGGGGGCAACGATATTATTTGAGTTAAGGGATAATAATCTTGAAGCAGCCTCTTTGGTGATATTTGTTGACGACCCTGGCGGTACCGACATTATCGCTGAAAAAGGCGGGGTTTCAATGGATCCTAGAGACGTGAAGATTCTCGATGATTATCGAGTAGTGGTTGAGATGGTTTTAGAGGATGGAATAATTTCGCCTTCCGAAGATCAAATGTTATGGTCGATGCGTCAACAATTAGGCATAGACGATATCCATCATGTCCAAATTGTACAACAACTATTCGGTGACCACGCACTAAAGGAATGCACAGGTTGCGGCGAGATGGCTGAACTATATGCCGAACACGCGGCATGGTATTGCCATAAATGTGAAAATTGGTGTTAGTGCATCGCTTTATAGACTATAATTAAACTGACGATACCACACTTCGGTGTGGCATTGTTCATAAGGTGATGCATGATGGGGCAAGTAGGCGAGTCATCATGGCGGAAGAAGTACTTTACATTGGAATCGACCTTGGAACTTTCCGTTCCGTTATGGTCTCAAGCGATAACCACGAAGAAGAGGAATTAACCGTCATAGGAACTCCGAAGGACCCAATCGCCAGAAATTTCCTAAAACGTGATGTTTTATTTGGAAATGAGGCACTCAAAAACCGACTTGCGCTCAATCTTTTCCGACCTCTAGAACTTGGTGTTATCAAGGATACCCCAGAGGACCGAGATTTTATCGCACACTTCATCACTCACCTCATCGGTCTATCCGACCCAGAGGAATACGACAGAGTCGTAGCGGTTATCGGTGCACCTGCTGAAGCAAGTCACGTCGATAAAACCGCAATTTTCGATGCCGCTGCTGGCTCGGTAAATGCGGCAATGATTATCTCTGAACCTTTCGCAGTTGCTTATGCACTCGATATGATAGATCACACCCTAGTAATAGACATCGGCGCTGGAACAACCGACCTTTGTCGTGTTTACGGGACTATACCAGGTCCTGGCGATCAAATGCATACCGGATACGGCGGCGACTATGTCGACAATCAATTAATCGAAGAGGTCCAGTCAAAATACAATGGTGCTCAAATCACAAAAGATATGGCCCGACGTTGGAAGGAACAGTATTCCTTTGTCTCCACTTCAACCCCAGATGACCCAATCATGGTAGACTTCTCTATCGAAGGAAAAGCGATGACTCTTGATATCACCGATTGTGTGCAATCTGCTTGTGAATCTATCGTCGACCCAATCGTTGAGAACGCAAAGTTATTGATTGCAGAATCCAATCCTGAATTCCACGATGAATTCCGCCAAAATATGGTTCTCGCTGGTGGCGGCTCTGGGATTAGAGGTCTTGGAGCTCTTCTCGAGCGTAGGTTATCCGATATGGGTGAGGTAAACGTTCACGTGGTCGACGATCCAGTTCGGTTGGGAGCAATGGGTGGTCTAAGACTAGCCATGGAAGTCCCTGAGGACATGTGGAAGAACCTAACTCTTGCATCTCGTTGAACAATCCGGTAATTCAGAGTTGAGATAATTAACAATCATCCAATATTGGATCATTGATTATTCTTCTTCACTTCGAACTAGTCTACCCTCACAATGAGGACATTTATCTTCTAGGGACAGCAATTGTGGGTTGATGGCTAATACTGCCAAGCAGGTTGGACAGGAAGCCAACATCTCACCTTCGTGAATCTCTAAACCAGATTCATTAACCCCAACTCCCGAATATCCCATCCGATAAACTGGATGGAAGTGTATCCTTATGAATCGAATCGATGAAAACGCAGCCCAAGCCATCAATAATGCCAATAAAATACTCCCACCACTTCCGCTGAAAAGAGAATACATTTGTCCGGCCAATAAAAACAAGAATAACAATGAGGCTAGTCCCATTAAGATTGGAGCGAACCAATAAGCCCACGAGACCTTTTTTTTGTAGGCTAACCAGAGAATTAAACCAACTCCTGCAGGAATTAATGAGTATGGGTATAATACCATCCCAATAACAAAAATATCGACCAACATCACCATCGAACAGCGGCTATGTAATCCGTCGATTGGCGAAGAATGACTTGGACGTGAACCTGCCAAAACCATTTGGTCAGCATCCGACATATCGAGGTCGAGCAGTAACTTACAATTGAATGCAACGGCCAAACCGTCTTGAAGGCTGAGCATCTGGGCTCCAATATGCGAGACACCGATGTTGAGGTGCGAGGCACTTCACTAACCGGCAAGCACATCCTTTTGGGAGTGACCGGTGGAATTGCTTCGGTTGATACCGTCCGTCTAGGGCGAGAATTGCGGCGCCATGGTGCCAATTTGACCACAATTATGACACCATCAGCTCAACAGATAATCACTCCATTAGCGGTTAGATGGGCAACTCAAGGGGAAGTCATAACGGGCTGGGACGGTGATCTAAGCGCCTTATCTAATTTTGATGCGGTTTTGGTTACACCAACAACTCGAAACATGATGGCATCATTCGTTCACGGTTTGAACAATGGTCCGCTATTGATGGCATTAAGTGCAGCCAGAGGCCGAAAAACACCTATAATGATGGTACCCTCAATGCATATTGATTTAGCAATAGACCCCATCACTAATGATTTGGTTTCTAAATGTGTCGAACAAGGTGTTTGTGTACTGTGGGGTGCTGAGGAAGAAGGGAAAAATAAAACTCCTCATCATGAAGAAATCGTCGCTCGATTGGCCAATCTAATAAACCGAAATTCAACTTCTGTAGTGATAACTTTGGGCGCAACAAAAAGTGCTATCGACGATATAAGGTCGGTTCAAAATACAAGTTCTGGAACGACCGGTTACCATATCGCAGATGATCTTTTCAGATTTGGCTACGATGTAACTTGCGTATCTGGTGTCACTAGTATGGAAACACCTACTTGGCTCCCCCTCGATATTTGTGCACCCGATCCGAATGATATGCTCAAAGAATTAATAGCGCTTGCAAAAGATGGAATCGATGTCTGGATCCATGCTGCTGCGGTGTTAGATTACGTTATCGATGAGCAGGTGATGGGAAAAATAGCATCATTACAAGGCGGATTAGCAATCGACTTAATCGAAGGGCCCAAACACATTCTTGAACTCAAAAATCTATGCGAGGGCTCGGTAAGAATAGGCTTTAAATTAGAGAGCGGGATTAAGCAAAAGGATTTGGTCCACCGTGCCTATGCTCAAATTCAAAATGCTGGAATGACAGCAACCATCGCTAATCGGCTTGAAGATCGTAATGACCCAGATAAACCTCGGGCTTGGTTGATAGACTCCCTTGGTGCCCATTTCGTTCTCAATACCGTATCCGACATTTGCGAATCTATTCGCTGTGTGATAGAGAATAATAGGTGAGTGATTTGCGCCGATTTGTCATCGTTGGAACCAGAGCAATGTCCAAGGGAAAATTGCCACTAAATGACCTCGGTGGAGGTGCTGGGCGGATGGACGTCTTGATTCGAGCATTGATGGCTGCATTACTAACAAGCCATGGCATCAGGAAGAATGTCGAGGTGGTTTTGATTCTTGGTGGCGGGCCCGGCTCTTCGAGGAGAATTAAATTCGTTGGGTCCCAATTAATTGGATTTCATTCTGAAGAGAGAGCTATCGCAGGCCAAATCGGAGCGGTAATCCGTCAACCAATGCCGCCACGTGGTCATTGGGTAAGTCGAAATCCAGGAATCTACGATAGTGGAGGCGACTTGGCTCTGACCCTCGGGGAATGGGACCATCCAATTATCAGACTGGAATCTAATGCTCCAAGCCTTTTTGGTGACGAAATCCCTAAAGTAGGGCAACCAAACCAAAACGATATCGGATTCATCATCGGAGATCATAAGCAATTGGAAACAAATGAGGGCGTACCACGTTCTTTAGGAAATGAATGGCTCCAAGGAAATGCCTGTGTTACGATAGTTCATTTTTTGCTCGACCAAGGCGTAGAGATTCAACTATGAAGCCAAACCGGCAATCCATCTGGACTTTGTAAGAGGGTCCAAGTCAAGAGCCCATCATCCAACGCTAAAGGATGTGATTGCGGCCAAGATGCTAAACAACTCACACTTGCGAATCCTTTCGCATCAGCATCTGCATCACCTCGATACACAGTATCATGTACAATTTCAGAACCGCCTATGGTAAAGGTCGCTTTATCCTCTGAGAAAGAAACCGCATTTCGATACCAACGCATACCTAAACGTGTTGTGGCAAATTTTCTATTCCAATCGGGTGGAACGTTTAGGTTGAGGATCATTTCTCCATGACTGAAAGCAGTCTGTAAGGCCTGAATTGGATTATTTTCCCAAGCAGGATGTAGTGGTACTTCAGGCCAACGGCTGATGTGTGTCGCCTCTAGATCGATATTTGGCCGATTCAGATTTGGAGGTAATTCAGGAAGGTGTTTCAATGCGATTTCGACCAACTCAACTGTTGCATCAATTGATACTTCCATTCCCTCGGGCTCAAATGATGACCAAGATGCTGCAATTGCCGGCATGCCGTATAGCCCCGCCTCTCTCGCTGCAGCCATTGTGCCGCTATGGTAAGAATCTTGACTCAGATTTGGTCCGAGATTGATCCCAGAAACGACCAGTTTTGGAATGATGCCAGGCAATAAACGTTTCAGACCACCATCTAGAGCGGTGATTATACAATCACAAGGTGAACCACCTAAGGCAAATTGATGAATATTTTCTCTTTCATCTTTTCTTTGTTCAAGTGCTAAAGGAATGCCTAGACTCAGTTTCATGCTTACCGCCGACATGTTTTCCATTGGGGCAAATACGATGATTTTATGACCTCTTTCATGAAGTCTATCGACCAGGCTTTGCAAACTGATCGCATCGATGCCATCGTCATTGGTCAATAATATCCAACTCATCTTTCACCCCTCCTTTGACCACCAATATAACACCGAGTATTAGCAATGGCCCGCCTATCCAAGTCCAGAAACCCGGCATTCCTGCGTCGAAAAAAACGTAACCGATGATCGAACCAATCACCGGTTCCAAAGTGACTGAAACAGAAATGGTTAGTGGTGAGACCCACCGCAAACAAGCGTTTAGACCGGTATGACCAACTATACCTGCCAAAAAAGCCAAGAGGACGAACCAACCGAGTAAATCGGATTCGACCCAGCCAAAAGCTGCAGTTGATTCTCCCATCAGATATGAGAATGGGATGAGAATTATCGCACCGATTAAAGTAACCGGAACTGCGTATACAAATACCGGCATCCACTGGCGAAGAATTTTTCCTGCGACGATATATCCTACTACTGTTATGCCGCCAATGAATGCAAGGCTATCACCAAGAAGGGTGACATCGCCATCGCCTTTAATATCGAGTAAAGCTATGAACGCACCACTTAAACCAATGATTGCACCTATAGTTTCGAGTTTGCTAGGTTTTCGAACCCAAATTGCAAGACCAAACAATACTATCAGTGGATGGCTTGTGACGAACAATAGTGAATGTGCGAGAGTGGTATGGTCCAAAGATGCAACCCATGTTGCAAAATGGGCAGCCAATGCAAATCCAGAGGCTAATAGAATCGCCAAGGTTTTTTTCTCAAACATTCTTTTTTTGGCATTGAGTTCCATTGACCGCCATTGCCAAATAGCAACCGGTAATAACATTAAGACGGTAATTTGCAATCTCCAACTCGCTCTCATCAAGGGAGGGATTTGGTCTACGTGCTGAAGAATAGCTCCCGCAAATGATACACCGATTACTCCACTAACGAGTAATCCCCACACCAATGGCGGTGTTCGGCTCATCGGTCATCCTCCAAATCCGAATCAAGCATCGATTAATTCAGCATCTTGAGGGGTTTTACCACCGATAATTCCCGCACGCTTGAATAGCCAGTAGATGACTAATCCTATCACAACATTGAGTATCACAAAGCTAGCAAGTCTAGCGAAGTGCCAATTCAGACTTGAGCCAAACTCAGTACCCCAAAGCGAATCGATGAAGGAAAGAATACTTGATTCTGTTCCGAAGAAAGCCTCACCGGTTAGAAGTCCTGCCGCTACCATGAATGTGCCTAGCAAAATAAGTGCTCTTTGCTTTTCGGCAATCACTACCCCCTCCTTTTCACGGATTGCTTCAATACGTGGTTCGAGTTTCTTCTCTTCCCACTTATCGCGTGCAACACCACCTATTAGCATCGGCAAAGTATGTGGAACATCTAAGTACATTCCAAGACCGAACGAAGTCCCCATTCCAGTCGCCCATTCAACAAAAACCCCGAGCATAAACCCAAGGGCAAGCAACATCATATCGCCTTGGCGTTCAGCAAAAATAACCGAAAATGTAGCGAATGCATTCGCTTGAGGTGCGATCAAATCGATACGACCTTCTGCTAACTCGATCGAAAGGAAGATTGCAACACCCGCTCCGATGATAGCGCCAGGAACTACTCCCATGATATTACCCTTGGAAATATGATAAGGCCGGTTGCCGATGTAAAGACTATTCTTGTAATCACCGATAACGGTACCAGACATCGAAATTGCCGAACCGAATACAGTTGTACCGACCAGACCAAGCAGAACTGCTTCTTCGGTGCTTAGACCAAGAAATTCATTGAAATTTAAAAAGACTCCTAAGAGCATCAATAAGACGATGAAAGAAGTTCCTGAAACTGGCTCTATTCCAGTTTCACCCATAACCCTCACCGCGATCGCACCCAATAAGAAAGTCGTCATTATCAGTACTAATGCAAAAACAATACTGGCGAGAATTGGGAAATCACCTAGCCAAAATACTAGAATCATCGCTACAAAAGTCATAAGCATAAAGATTGGAATATGAGCTAAGGGCCACTCGTACCAGCCCTTTCCTTCCATGTATTCTTGGCCACCGTCTCCTTTGAGCGCCTTGCCAATATCTCCAAAGATATTTATGAAGGTCTTCCACATCTTCAGCAGACCGAATAGCCCACCACCAACAATGCTTCCAATCGCAATTGTTCGCACAGTCTTGGCGAATGCAATCATTTGGACAGACCCGGTTGCAAATTCATAATCCTTTGGATTTAATGCATTCAATGCCGCTGGGAGGTCCTGAACCGGAACATTTGCTCCGAGTTGAGCTTCGTAAACTGGGACATTTAAGAACACCGCTAGCGGGACTAAGAATAGCCAACCAACCAATGTTCCGAGGTTGACCAACACAGCAACACGGGTTTTCATAAACCAACCGATTGCGAACATCGAAGGGGTTAATGCGATTCCAACATAAGTATACATGAATGGATTCCACCAAGTATCTGGGTCGTAATGCATTTGACCTTCTACCTTACCATCGATCACTTCAGCGGGTTGGTGGATTTTACCATGCGAATAAAACGATGACACACCAAAGGTATCTCCGGTTAACATACTTGCGATATAATCAGTCAAAGTATTTGTTTTACCTTTGACCCAAACCAATGGATATTCAATAATGAATAGACCTATCATGGTCAATCCGGTCCACAACCCAATGGTTTTGAGAGAATCACGGGCGTGTTCTACCGCACCACTGCTTACATCGCTGGCGATATCTAACATCTTGAGAGTTGCCTCAAAACCAGGTAATGGTAAGGGATCTTCAACCAACCAAACTCTTCTAAATATAATGAAATACATTACTCCGAGAAATCCAGCAAACATCGACGCTACGATTCCAACAAATGCCAATCGCATAGCTTCGCCATCACCTAGTGTGATTAGCGGCCCATCGGCCAAGAAATATTTCGGATCGGTCGCCAATAGGAAAATAGCCGGGAATGTAAAGATAAATCCGGTACTAGCATGAGTTGCTCCAGTAGTTGCACTGGTTGCTATATTGACTTCGGAAGGTGACCACTGGAGGGCCATCCCTAAGACATAAGCAATATACCAAGCAGCCGATATCGCCAATCCTAATTTAAGGCCGATATATGCGGTAACTCCACTAAAGAGGGTTCCAATTGCAATTCCAAGCAGGACTTTAGAAGTACTCCAATGAGAGATTTCAAATGCCTCTTCGAGATTTTTTTCTTCAAGGTATTGTTCTAAGACACCGGTGTTGAGATTATTATACATCTCATTGTCGAGCCAAGTAAGCGTTCCCTTCTCGATCGCTTTTAATCCTTCAGGAGTTACCGGTTGTCGGTATGCAGATTTCTTCACACCCATAGTATTCCCTCAATGCCTTTCTGTTGATGAAGGCCGATAATATCAGTGGTCTCTGACAATTTTGAAGCGTCCAAGCGCTTCCATCCACATTATTTCCTTGCCAGCTTCAATAGAGAGTTCCTCTTCCATTGGCAGAATCATCATTGAATGGTCACGCATGTCCATTGCATGAACTTCGGATCCTTCGATGTGTGTGACCATAGCAGCACCCTTTTCGATTAAAGGAACATTGATTGAATCGGTAACCGAACCGACGTGGGAAATCTTTTGCCCACCAAAAATATCCGTGAGGTCAAGGCGGGCTTTTGCCGCGCCGTGCTTTCCAGGTTTAGATTTGGAAATTGAATTAATACGGTAGGCCTTATCGTCGACACAACAATATCTACCAACCTTCAAAGTGCGGATTTCTACTCGAGTTGTACCTGGCATAGTTTCTCCCTGTTGAAGGTGCTAATGTCCCACCTTATGACGCTTGTCATTAAATTCGATGGACCACTCATAAGTCGCGCACATCTAATCTCTGACCATTCCCACCTAACCTTCCAATGCAATACGGTAAAAATTGCTTTGCAACATCACCTGGTGCACTCAATTCTCCAGTTGAATGATAAGATCTAAAATTCTCTACTAATGGGAACTTTTCAGCAGCCCTTATTTTTACTTGCATTTCGGTATCGACAATTCCCGGTGAGATAGACATAGCTGAGATATTTTTGGACTCACCCTCTTCAGCCATACACATCGTCCACATATCCAAGCCAGCTTTTGCGACACAATAAGCACTCCAATGAGGAACCGCTCGCTTTGCAGCACCACTCGAAACCGTGACGATCCTGGTGTGATTTTTGTCACCTATCATGCTTGAAAGCCGATTGGTTAAATCTTGTACTCCAATGAGATTGACTTGAATCGAGCGATCCCAATCAGCCCCTTCAACCTCAAGCATATGTTCGATTGGGCCGATCATTCCAGCATTATGAACAATTCCAGATAAATGAGAGTATTTACTGGCTATTATCTTGGCTGCTGCGGCAATATCGGCACCGTCTCCGAGATCACAACTAATCGTAAGCGAATTGCTATTTAGATTTGCTAATTCTGCACCGGTAACACCGAGGTCAATCGATTCTCTTGCTAAAGCGATAACCGGAAAACCTGCAGCTGCAATCTCTTTCGCAATTGCCCTGCCAATTCCTTTTGACGCTCCAGTTACCAAATATGCTCCTGTCATAGCCGGTGCTAAACCGACTCAGCACTTTACATTCAGGGCTGATAGTTGCTTCACACTCGATGAACTCTTCAACGATTTCATCTTCAGATAAGGCACCCCTTTGCATTCGGATAGACCCTTGTTTTATTCAGATTTTTCTGATTCCTTGTCAATTTCAGGATCAATTTCAGTAACGATTGCTTGAACTAAATTAAATTCTTTTTCAGTAACAACTACCTCAATTAATCGGCTTTCTTTTTCAAAGCCTTGATGGTCTAATGCATCAATAAAGTGCTCACCGATTTCAGGATAAAAATCAACCTGTTCCTCTGCGAATCTAAGCATTAATTCGGGAGGGGTAGGTGATTTTAGAACTTCATCAATATCGGTGTCAAACCATGTATAAATTATGGAACCGTTTTCGTATAATAATACAGCTTTTTTACCAACAAATTCTGATGGTGGCCAATCTTTGTCGCGAGTAAAAACCGGTCTATCGGGGCTTTCGGTCATGCTAGTTCGTGACTCTACAATTAAATAACACCTTATGTGCAAATCCCGAGATGAATCAGGGGTCTATCCGAATTCAATGGCTCGTACGCCTAGGTGTTGCGAATGTTAATCTTGCCAGATTTCGAAACCATTAGCGGTTGAGTACCAATGCTGACCATCATTATCGAGGTACCAATTGACTC
>Ga0114997_10002047_pt1 | contig 16454 bp, 19 predicted proteins | sample ArcticOcean_MG_C_2_FD_87045 | JGI IMG/M metagenome (GOLD analysis project Ga0114997, IMG submission 87045) | Marine microbial communities from western Arctic Ocean - ArcticOcean_MG_CB4_136 | ecosystem: Environmental > Aquatic > Marine > Oceanic | place: Arctic Ocean: Canada Basin | collected...
AACAATTACAGCATCAATTAATAATATAAAGTTTGAGATCACATCACTAAGAAAAGACGTTGATACAGATGGACGACATGCAAAAGTAGAGTTTTCTGATAGCTGGAAAGTTGATGCTTCTAGAAGAGATTTTACTATCAATTCCATTTATGCGAATATTGAAGGAAGTTTATTTGACCCATTTGATGGAAAAAAAGATTTAGAAAATGGAGCAATTCACTTTATAGGCGATGTTGAAAAAAGAATCAAAGAAGATTATCTTAGAATTCTAAGATACGTTAGGTTTTTTCTTAATTATTCTAAACACAAGCATAGTCCTCACGTAATTAACATTATAAAAAAAAATTTAACTGGCATAACTAAAATTTCATCTGAAAGATTATTAGATGAATTTAAAAAATTATTATTTTCTAATAGTTTTTTAAATTTACCAAAAGATAAAGATTGTCTAGAAATTATTAATCTTATCTTTCCTCAATTTAAAAATATTAATATTTTTGATAATTTAAATAATTTTGCTAAAAAAAATTTTATTGATATGGATTTTGTTTTTTTACTGTCCTTAATGATAATTGATGGCACAGATAATGTTGATTATTTTATCTATAAATTTAATATTTCCAAAAAAGATCAAAAAAGATTATTGTTTTTAAATACTTTTTATTCACAAAAAATTACCTCAAAGACATTTACTGAAAAAAATTTAAATAAAATCTTATATTACAATGGTAGAGAAATCTTGATAGATGTTGTTTATTTTAACATTTTTAAATCAAAAAAAATTAATAATAAATTAATAAAGGTGATAACAAACCTTAAAGATAAAATTCTTCCTTCAGTGCCCATAAAAGCAGATGTATTAATGTCACAATATAATATTGAGAAAGGTAAGGAATTAGGAAAAAAGTTAAAAATGATTGAGGAATTGTGGGTTGAAAATAATTTTCAAATTTCTGAAAAAGAAGTTAAAAAAATTATAAAAAACTAAACATATTTAACATCTTTAATTTCAAAGTTTTTCGAACCAGCTGGTGTGTGAATTTCAACTAAATCATTTTTATTTTTTCCAATTAATCCTTTTCCTATTGGTGATTGAAAATAAATTAGTTTTTTTTTTAAATCCGCCTCATCTTTACCTACAATTTTATAACTAATTTTTTCCAAAGTATCTAAATTTTCTAAATAAACTGTTGAACCAAAAATAACCTTTCCATTATTAATAATTTTTGTAACGTCAATTACATTTGCACGAGCAATTATATCGTTAATTTCAGTTATTCTTCCCTCACTGTGTGATTGCTCTTCTTTTGCGGCATGGTATTCTGCATTCTCTTTTAAATCCCCATGTGATCTTGCTTCAGCAATTGCTGCAACTATTTGAGGACGTTTTTTTTCTTTTAAAAAAATTAATTCTTCTTTTAACTTTTCTAGACTCTCATTTGTGATTGGTTCTTTGTCCATATTAATCCCATTTAGCTATTGGAGGTAACGACATTAAAATACCCTCTACATTACCACCTGTTTGTAATCCAAATTTTGTTCCCCTATCATAAAGCAAATTAAATTCAGTGTATCTTCCTCTTTTGATATATTGTAATTCCTTTTCTTTTATGGTCCATTTTTTTTTATATTGCTTACTTATTAATGCATTAAAAATCATTTTAAAAGTTATTCCAAGATCATTTACAAATTTAAAGTCCTTTTCCCAATTATTTTTTTTATAATCAAAAAAAATTCCCCCGATACCTCTTGTTTCCTTTCTGTGAGGAAGGTAAAAATATTTGTCACACCATTTTTTATATTTTTTATAATAATTCTTGTTATGCCTGTCACACATTTTTTTTAATTCATTGTGAAGAAAATTTTTTTCTTTAATATCTTTAATGCATTGAGTTACATCCATTCCACCACCAAACCATCCGTGTGTTGTATAAATAAACCTTGTATTAAAATGAATTGCTGGGATATGAGGATTATTCATATGCATAACTACAGAAATACCAGATGCCCAAAAGTTTGGATTTTTGCTTGCACCAGGAATATTTTTTTTCATCTTATTTGAAAACTTTCCATATACCTCAGAAAAATTAACACCAACTTTTTCAAAAATTTTACCAGATTTTAAAATTCTAAATTCACCACCACCTTCGTCTTTATTTTTGTTTCTATTCCACACTTTTGATTTGAATTTTATTTTTTTATTTTCTAACCGCTCGATATCATCACAAATAATATTTTGTAATAATTTAAACCAATTTCTAGCAAGTTTTTTTTGAATATCTTTATTCATTATTTGTAAGTTTAATTTGTCTTAAATTTTCTGAGAGAATTATAGCAACTGAAGTTGCTATATTTAAAGATCTTTTACTTTTAATCATAGGAATTTTTAGTCGATGTTTTGCTGAATCATGAATATTCTTAGGAACTCCAGCACTTTCTCTTCCAAATAATAACGTATCATTATCTCTAAACTTAAAATTTACATAGGATTCAGAGGATTTGGTAGTTATCAAAATTATTCTTTGATTTTTTTTTGATTCAAAAAACTCATCTGAACTTCTATAAAACTTTATCATTTTCTTATCCATATAATCCATAACCACTCTTTTAAACCTTTTGTCACTGAATAAAAATCCACATGGCTCTATAATCTCTAAATCAGCCCCAAGACATGCGCATGTCCTAATAATTGAAGCTGTATTTTGGGGTATATCAGGTTCGTACAACGCTATTTTAGGTCTTAATTTCATAGTTTCTGTGTCATTGTTTCAGTGGAAAAAAAACTTTTTTCTTATATGAAATCATATATTAGATAATAATAAACAAAAATTAAAAGATGTCTGAAAAAAAAACTGAAAGAAGAGAATTTTTATTTACCGCATCATATGCTGTAGGAGCTGTTGGAGTGGGAGCTGTAGTATGGCCATTAATTGATCAAATGAATCCAGATGCGTCTGTTAAGGCTTTGGCTAGCACAGAGGTTGATGTCAGCTCGGTTCAGCCTGGAAAAACCATAACAGTCTTATGGAGAGGAAAGCCAGTGTTTATAAAAAGAAGAACATCCGAAGAAATAGCGGAAGCAAGAGCAGTTAAAATGGAAGATTTAAAGGATCCTCAAAAAGATGAAGATAGGGCAAAGAATCCAGAGTGGCTAGTAATGATAGGGGTTTGCACCCATTTGGGCTGTGTACCACTTAATGATAAGGGTGACTATAACGGATGGTTTTGTCCATGCCATGGATCACATTATGATACATCTGGAAGAATAAGAAAAGGACCTGCTCCAACAAATATGGAAGTTCCAAAGTATGAATTTGTAAACAGCAATACAATTAAAATTGGATAATAATAAATTATGAGCAATCAAGAGTATGTCCCTAAATCAAAATTTGGAAAATGGTTCAATGATAGACTTCCTTTATTAACACTTGCTAGTCATTTAGCAGATTATCCAACGCCTAAAAATTTAAACTACTGGTGGACATTTGGAGGAATACTAACTTTTTGCCTAATTACCCAAATAGTTACCGGCATTACGTTGGCAATGCACTATATTGCTCATGCAGATATGGCATTTGAAAGTGTTGAGCACATCATGAGAGATGTAAATTATGGTTGGCTAATAAGATACATTCATTCAAATGGTGCTTCGATGTTTTTTTTAGCTGTCTATATTCATATTTTTAGATCATTATTTTATGGCTCTTATAAGTCTCCAAGAGAAATAATCTGGATCATTGGAATAATAATTTATCTTTTAATGATGGCATCTGCATTTATGGGTTATGTTCTTCCTTGGGGCCAAATGAGTTTTTGGGGAGCAACAGTTATTACCAACCTATTTAGCGCCATACCATTTGTAGGTGAAGGAATAGTAAATTGGCTATGGGGAGGCTACTCAGTAGACAATCCAACTTTAACAAGGTTTTTTACGCTTCATTATTTAATACCATTTTTAATTTTAGGCCTAGTAGTTCTTCATATTTGGGCATTGCACGTTCCAGGAAATAATAATCCAATAGGAATTGATATTAAAAAACCTTCAAAAGATACAGTACCGTTCCATCCATATATAGTGCTTAAAGATGGATTTGCTTTATTAATGTTTATGTTAGTTTTTGCATTTTTTGTTTTTTATTCACCAAATGTTTTAGGCCATGCAGATAATTATATTGAAGCAAACCCAATGGTTACACCCGCTCATATTGTTCCCGAGTGGTATTTGTTACCTTTTTATGCAATCTTGAGATCTGTCCCTGATAAACTAATGGGAGTAATAGCTATGTTGTCGGCAATTTTAATTTTAGCAGCCCTTCCTTGGCTGGACACATCAAAAATTAGATCTGCAGTATTTAGACCTTTATACAAACAGTTTTATTGGATTTTAGTAGCGGATGTTTTGATACTTGGATACGTAGGTGCAATGCCAGCAGAAGGCTTGTACTTATTGATAGCTAGAGTTGCTACAGGATATTACTTTATACATTTTTTAATGATTCTTCCAATTCTAGGGTTTAAAGAAAAAACCATACCTGTGCCCCTAAGTATAACAGAGCCAGTTCTTGGAGGCTCTCCAAATTTAGCAACAGTTAAAAAAAAGAGAGTTTAAATCAATCTTGTGAAAAATATTTTTAAAATATCATATTTAACTATTTTACTTTTACTGGGAACCTATCAAGTTAATGCTGCGGAAAAAGTTGAGCTTTTAAAAACAGATTGGAGTTTTAAAGGATTATTTGGTAAGTTTGATAGAGGATCACTTCAAAGAGGCTATCAAGTTTATACAGAAGTCTGCTCTTCATGTCATTCAATGAAATATGTAAGTTATAGAAATTTAGCAGAAAAGGGTGGACCTGAATTTACTATAGACCAAGTAAAAGCTATAGCGGCAAACTTTGATGTAATTGATGGTCCAAACAATGATGGAGAAATGTTTGATAGACCTGCAAAGTTATCTGATAAGTTTGTAAAGCCTTACGAAAATGTGAAAGCAGCACAAGCAGCGAATGGGGGGGCTTATCCTCCAGATATGTCAGTTTTAGCAAAAGCAAGGAGTGGTGGAGTTGACTATATTTATTCAGTTCTTTTGGGCTACGAAGATCCACCAAGTGGAATAACTCTAGATGATGGAGTTTATTACAACAAGTATATGTATGGAAATAATATTAAAATGGCAAAACCATTGTCAGATAATTTAATTGAGTATAGTGATGGTACAATCGCATCAGAAGAACAAATGGCAAAAGATGTAACAACATTCTTAATGTGGGCTGCCGAGCCTCATCTTGAATCTAGACATAAAATGGGATTTAAAGCAATTTTGTATATAATTATTTTGACTATTTTGGTCTACTTTAGCATGAAGAAGGTTTGGTCACGTATTGAATCTGAAGTTTAATATATCTCCATCTTTAACAACATAATCTTTTCCTTCAAGCCTCATTTTGCCATTAGTTTTTGAATTTACCCAGCCTTCATTATTTACAAAGTCTTGATAAGCAATTGTTTCTGCTCTTATAAAACCTTTTTCAAAATCTGTGTGGATTTCTCCAGCAGCTTTTGGTGCTGTACAGTTTTTTTGTATGGTCCAGGCTCGTGTTTCTTCGGGCCCAGAAGTAAAGTAAGTGTCTAGCTCTAAAATATTATAACCTTTTTTAATTAGCATATTTAAACCTGTTTTTTTTAATCCAATCATTTCCATATAATTTTTTTTTTCTTCATTTTCAAGTTGATTAATTTGATTTTCAATATCTGCTGAAACTATTAAAGTATTTTTTTCTCCAAATTTTTTAGTAAAATTTTCTGTATAATGATTTCCTTTTTTAACACTAGCCTCATCAACATTGCATACAAAAATTTTAGGTTTTAAGGATAATAAACCACTCTGTTTTAATATTTTTTTTTCGAATTGGCCATGAAGAGCCTGAATATCCTTAGAATTATTTATGTAATCTGATGCTACTTCTAATACTTTTAACTGTTCATTATCAACATTCTTTTTGTTATTTTTTTCTAATCTTTTTTGAATAGACTCAAGGTCTGCCAACATCATTTCAGTTTCAATAATTTCTAAATCTCTTATAGGATCTACGTTAGGATTTACATTTTGAATATCATCAGAATCAAAACATCTAATCATATGAATTATTGCATCAACTTCCCTTATATGGGATAAAAATTTATTTCCTAACCCCTCACCTTTTGAGGCACCTTTTACTAAGCCTGCGATATCCACAAACTCTATAGTTGTATTTATCTTTTTTTTTGACTTTGATATTTCAACCAGTTTATCCAATCTTTCATCTGGAACAGGAACAATGCCAACATTCGGATCAATTGTGCAGAAGGGAAAATTAGCTGCCTGGGCTTTACTAGAATTTGTAAGTGCATTAAACAATGTAGATTTACCAACATTTGGCAATCCAACAATACCACATTTAAAGCTCATTTATTTATTATTTACTGTACTTGAAAATAGATCTAATTTTTTATCAATTAAAATAGGAATTGAGTTTATTATTTTGTTAGTGATTTTTTCTAATTCTATCATTTCTTCAGAATCAAAATCTTTTAGAACATGGTCTGATACATCAGCTTTTGTTTTGGGTTTACCAATTCCTATTCTAACTCTGGAATAATCTTTACCTATAAACTTATCAATTGATTCTATACCGTTGTGCCCTGCACTTGTGCCAGCAAATTTTGCTTTCACTTTTCCAAAATCTATATCTAAATCATCATGAAAAACAGTTATATCCTCAGGATCTATCTTAAAATATTCTATTAGCTCACGAATACAAATTCCAGAATTATTCATAAAAGTTAAAGGTTTAATTGCATAAACTTTTTTATCACTAATATTTCCTGTGGTTAGCAGTCCTTTGAATTTAGGCTTTTGTTTTGATAATTTAAATTTTTGATTGATTGCATCAATCATTTTAAATCCTATATTGTGTCTATTATTCTCACTGTCTGGAGTTGGATTACCTAAACCTACAAATAGAAGCATAATTTTTTTAAATTCAAGCTGGTGATTTTCACTATAATTAGATTATTTTTTTTCAGCAGGTGCTTTTTTTTCTTCACCTTCTTTTTTATCACCTTCTTTTTTATCACTTTCTGTTGTTGGTGTTTCTCCTTCTGCTCCTTCGGTTCCCGCAGTACTATCTGCTGCTTCCGCGTCAGCAGGTTTTTCAGGTTCTTTCATTACTGTAGGTGCCGCCAATGTAGCGATTACAAAGTCTCTTCCTTGAATAGTGGGAATTACATCTTCTTCTAATTTAACAGAAGATATCTTAAAGCTTTCACCTATATCCACTCCATCAAGATCAATTGTTATTCCCTCTGGAATCTTTTCACTAGGACATTTTAGTTCAATTTTTCTTCTAACTATATTTAATACACCACCTCTTTTTAAACCTGGTGATTTTTCATGATTAATGAATTGTACTGGAACTTCTATTCTAACTTTAACGCCATCAATAATTCTAAGAAAATCAACATGAATAGGGTCATCAGTTAAAACGTTATACTTAATTTCTCTCGGTAGAACTTTTTGATCTTTACCTTCTAGTTTAAGATTAATGATACTCGATAGAAAATTTTCTTTTTCTAGTAAAAATTTAAGTAGTTTTTTTGATATAGAAACTTTTTTATTTTCTTCACTGCCACCATAGATTATTGCTGGCACATCTCCCTTTAATCTAAGAGACCTTACATCGCCTTTTGATTTTGTATTTCTAGTACTTGCATCTAGTGAATTCATAAAACAAAGGCTTTTAGCCCATGTCACCTAATAACTCAAGATAATTATTTAAATAAGTCAGAAACAGATGTTGAATTTGATATTCTTCTTATTGCTTCACCCATGAGGCTTGAAATTGGCAAAACCTCAATATTTTTAGCTTTCTTAATTTTATCTTGGTTGTCAATGGTGTCAGTTATAACTAAATTTTTTATAACCGATTTTTGAATTTTTTCTACAGCATCGCCGCTTAGGACCCCATGAGTAATATAAACAAAAACTTCTTTTGCACCTCTAGTTTTTAAAGCTTTAGCAGCATTTACTATAGTTCCACCTGAATCAATAATATCATCCACTATAATACAAGTTTTATTTTTTACGTTACCAATTACATTCATAACTTGAGACTGTCCTGGCTTTGGTCTTCTTTTATCTACAATTGCCAGCCCAACATTTAAAGTTTTTCCAAGAGCTCTTGCTCTTTCAGTCCCCCCAACGTCTGGGGCAACACAAATAATATTTTTATTTTTTATATTTTTTTTTGCATGCCTCGCAAAAATAGGCGTAGCAAATAAATTGTCTACTGGTATATCAAAAAAACCTTGAATTTGTCCCGCATGAAGGTCAACCGTTACAACTCTGTCTGCTCCAGCCTTGGTAATTAAGTTAGATACAAGCTTAGCAGATATTGATGTTCTTGGGGCTACCTTTCTATCTTGTCTTGCATACCCGAAATAAGGAATTACTGCTGTTATATTTTTAGCTGATGATCTTTTTAAAGCATCAACACAAAGCAATAGCTCCATCAAGTTATCGTTTGCAGGAGAGGAAATGGATTGAATAATAAAAATACTATTACCTCTAATATTTTCATTAATTTCAATATAAATTTCTCCATCAGAGAATTTTCTAATACTTGATTTTACAAGTTTAGATTTTAAGTATTTTGCTATCTTTTTACTTAAAGTTTTATTGCTATTTCCAGAAAGTAATTTCATTGAAATAACTAATTAATCATAATTATTGAAATATTTCTACCATAATCATTCTCATTGCGGCTAATAGATCTTCTTGCACTAAAAAATTTATTTTTGACATTAAATGTATCTTTATCAATAATATCAATTTTCTTGATATTTAGGCTCTTTAATTGAAAGTAGATATATTTATTTAAACTAAAATAATTTTTATTCTTAATTTTTTTAAAAAAAAACATATTTTTTTTGTTTTTTTTAATAAATTTTTTTATAAAGTCTTTTTTAACCTCATAGTTATTACTTGAAATACATGGACCTATAGCAGCGGTAATATTTTTTTGTAAACAGCCTTTTTTAATCATAAATTTAACAACTTTTTTTACAATATCTTTATAAGCACCTCTCCAGCCCGCATGAATTGCTGCCACTATCTTTATTTTGCTGTCATAAATTAATATTGGAGCACAATCAGCTGTTAAAATAGCAATAGGTAAATATTTTTGATTAGTTATTACCGCATCAGCTTTAGGTTTTTTTTTATTGTTATATTTATCATCAATATAGATGAATTTATTGCTATGGAATTGATGAAGTAAAAAAATATTTTTTGCTTTTGTGCTAATTTTTTTTTTTACTATTTGTAAGTTTTTTTTAATATTTAATTTATTATCTCTTGAGCCTGGACCACAATTTAAGCTCTTATAAATATCTTTTGATTTGCCACCAACACTATTAAAAAAGCCATGTTTTAAATCTTTTATTTTTGATAGTTTTTGTGATTTAATCAATTTCAAAGCCTGTCTTAAATTTATTGTTTTTTTTCTTTACCAGCATAACTTTAAATAGTTCGCCCATTTGTTTTTCATCTATAAGACGTCTAATTCGGTAAAATAAGTCTGATTTTTTTGAAAAAGGTATATTTTCACTTACAATTTCTGCTCTTTGAACTATTCCCATACTAGACAAAAATTTTTTTTGATTATTAAAAATAGAATCCAAATTATTAAATTGAGCAACAAATTTTTCAAATAAATTAAAGTTAATATTATAAGTTATATCAGAGTCCCCGATATCCTCCAAAACATTAGAATATTTATGATTATTCACAGCCTGTAAGGTTTCATGCATTTTTGAATTCAAATACCCATAATCAATTACTAATATTCCACCATCATTTTTTTTAATTTTGTTGCAAATATCTTTTAAATATTTGAATGAGAGTGGTGAATATTCGATAATGTCTTGATTTTTTGAAATTTCAAACTTTAAGTTTTTTTCAATCTTCTTAATGTCTGTTATGTGCTCTTTGAACTCTGCTTTATCGATTTCTTTTAAATCTACAAATTTTTCAAACCAGTCTTTTTTTTTCCTAAAAAATTGTTTAATTGGAAGGGCATCAAAAAATTCATTAGCTAAAAATATTGTTGGATTTGAATTGGTCTTATTAATATCGTCAACCCAGGTTACGTCATCAGATTTTAAATTTTGTTGTTGTTGATTAGTTAAAAAATTACTTCTTTCGTGTATTTGAAAATTACAATTATTAGCGCATTCTGGAAAATTTTTTAGTGTTGCAATTATCACCTTCATCATTTCACCATTTCCTGCACCCAGTTCTAATAGATTAAATTTTTTTGGTGAACCAATACTTTTCCAAAAAGTTATAACCCAAATAGCAATTGTTTCTGAAAAAAGCCTTGTAATATTTGGTGCAGTAATAAAATCTCCTTCTTTTCCAAAAGGGCTTTTTTTCATATAATAACCAGTATCTTTTTCGTAAAGTGCAAATTCTATAAATTTATCTAAGGGTAGGCTAGATTCTCTATTTATTTTCATTTTTAATATAAAATATAATTGTTCCAATTGTTACAAATATCAAACTAATAATTTGACCCATTGATAAATTAAGAAATAAGTAGCCTAGTTGCTCATCCGGCACTCTAAAAAACTCAACAAAGAATCTAAATATTGAATAGAAGATTAGAAATAATCCTGAAATTAAACCAGGTCTTTTTAAATAATTTTTTTTTCTAAAGTACATTAGTATTAAAAATAAAATAGCACCCTCTAAAACTGCCTCATATAATTGTGATGGATGTCTTGGTAAATTATCCACTTTAGTAAATGTAACTGACCACAAGACTTCTGTAGTTTTTCCATAGAGTTCAGAATTTATAAAATTAGCAGATCTTCCAAAAAAAATTCCAATGGGAGCTACTAATGACACAAGGTCCATATACTCAAATGGATCTTGATTATTTTTTTTAGCAAAAATGATGCTAGAAAGAATTATACCCAGCAAGCCACCGTGAAATGACATCCCACCTTGCCATATTTTAAAAATATCTAAGATATTATGTGAATAATAATTAAAATTATAAAATATTACGTATCCAAATCTTCCACCTAAAATTATTCCAATAATTAAATAGGTTATATAATCGTCAAATTTTTCACTTATATCTGAATTTTTAATGAATATTTTTTTGCACAACGACCAGCCAATTATAATCCCAAATATATAGGCTAAAGAATACCATCTAATTTCAAATGATAGAATTTGAAAGGCTACTGGGTCAAAATTATTAATAAACATTTTTAAAAAACTACATATAAAGTATATTAATTTTATAAATGAATATATGACAAAATCAAAATTTGTAATTGATAAATTGGCAAAACTATTTGAGCAAGGGCTAATTTCTTATAAGGATTTAAGTTCTGAATTAGTAAATGTTTTGAAATCAAAAAGAGATGAAATAGTTTTTAAAATGAAATTAACAAGCAAAGAAGAAACTGATATTTTAATTACAAGAGTTGAAAATCTTGAAAAAAAAATAGAAAAACTAAAAAAAAATAAATTAAAAAAAAATCTATAAAGGGAAAAAAATCTTAGCCTTAAGACCGTTCATTTTTGATTTTTCTAATATTATATTGCCACCATGCGATTTTACTATATCCGAAGCAATTGACAAACCGAGCCCAACACTAGATTTAGAGTCATTTCTACCTTTGTCTATTTTATAAAATGGTTTAAATACATTGTCGTATTCTTTATCTGGAATACCAGGTCCATCATCATCAATATTTATTATTATACTATTATTTTTTTTTGATAATTGAATGTGTATTTTATTTGCATATTTAATGGAATTATCTATTAGATTATTTAAACACCTTTGTATTAAATTTTTTCTTCCACTCATGTACACTCTTGAAACCAAATCGCTTGAAATATTTTTATTTTGATATTTTTTGATTATATTTTCAATCAATTCAGAAAAATTAAAATTTTCATCTTTTTCTGAAAAACTTGAACTTGTAAATTGCAAATATTCATTAAGCATTTTTTCCATTTCATCTATATCGAGTGATATTTTTTTAGAAAGAGATTCATCTTTTATAAAAGATAACTGTAATTTCATTCGTGTTAATGGAGTTCTTAAGTCATGGCTAATTCCTGACAACATCTCTGACCTTTGAGTTAAGTGTCTCACTATTCTCTTTCTCATTTTGTCAAATTCATGTCCAGCCTGTCTTATTTCTAGAGCACCTGATGGCCTGTACTCATCAATATTTTCTCCCCTTCCAAATCGTTCAGCAGCTTTTGCAAGCTTTGTAATTGGTCTAGTTTGATTTTTTAGAAATATCATCGCAATAAAGATTAATAAAATTGCTGGAAATGTTATCCATATTGCAAACATTCTTGCCGAAGTGCTAGTCACCCTGTCTTTTGGTATTAAGAATTCAAAATAACCATCTTTATATTCAATTTTTAAAATAATTAATTCTTTATAGATGGTTGTATCAAACCAATATTTACCATTGTCTATTCTAGATTTTAATTCTCTTCTTAGAGTTCTATCAACTGGACTATACCATCTTTCACTTTTTTTATTATTAAAAGTACTATTTTCTACATACTTTACATTTAAGTCTAAATAAATTGTAAAAAGATAAGACAAATCATTATTATTATATTTTTCACTATTGTACGCCTCAATGAAGGTTTTAATTTCACCAATTAAAGCACGAGTCATTCCTTTATTGGTTTTAATCCAAAGGCTATCAAAAAAAACAATTGTTATAATAAGTTGTAATATTATAATTGGCGTAGCAACGATTAATAGCGCCCTATAGAACAATCTACGAGGTAACAAATTTTTTAAAAATTTATTCAACCCATAAGACATAACCAGCACCTCTTAAAGTTTGTAAATACTTTGGATTTTTTGGATCAATTTCTATTTTTTTTCTTAATCTAGTTATCACGACATCTATTGATCTTTCTTTATCTAAATTTATTAGTTTTCCGATATCCTCTCTAGAAAAAGTTTTGCCAGGCTCATTTATCATTTTTTCGAGTATAATTTTTTCAGTATTATTGATTTTAAATTCATATTCATTTTTAATAATTAATAACTTATTTAGATCTATTTTTATATTATCAAATTTAATAATTCTTTTTTGATCATTTTTTTTTGTTTTATTAAGAATATTTTTAATTCTTAATACAAGTTCTTTTGGTTCAAATGGTTTTGGCAAATAATCATCTGCTCCAATTTCTAGTCCCTCAACCCTTTCTTTTGCCTCACCTTTTGCAGTTAATAAAATTATTGGTGTATTAATTTTTGATTTATTTTCGACGGTAAACTCTAAACCACTTTTACCAGGCATCATTATGTCTAAAATGATTAAATCAAACTTAATTATAGAAATTTTTTCAGCTGCACTTTCAGCACTATTTGCAGTTGTAACTAAAAAATTGTTTTTATTCAAATATTGTTTAACTAGTAATCTTATACCGTCATCATCATCAACTACTAATATATGAGCTATAAATTTATTCATTAATTATCTTTTTTAAAACATTGTTAAAATTAACTACCTCTTGTGAGTTTGAATGTAAAAGAGCATTATAAATTCTTTTTTTTTGTAATAAAAATATTTCTTCAAAAAGCATTTTACCTTTTTCACTTAAAAACACATGTTTTACTCTTGTATCTTGTTGGTCTTTTTTAAAAATGATAGCATCTATTTTAATAAGATCTTTCAAGACTCGATTTAAACTTTGCTTGGTAACTTTTAGTTTTTTTAATAGCCCAGTAATTGAAATACCTTTATAAATTGAAAGAAGATGAATAACCTTATGATGTGCAATTCCAATTGAATATCTTTTTAATACTTTTTTTGCATCTGCAAAAGATTCTCTATAGCTTATAAAGAGTTTTTCAATTAACCCTTTTAACTGAGCATCTTTTAAATATAAAAGTTCTTTCATTATGGGTAAGTTATATTGACATATTATAGATACAAAGATAATTTTAAAAAAAATTAAATTATTTCAATCATGATACCATACGATAAAAGATCAGGTAAAATTTGGTTTAATGGTAAGCTTGTAGACTGGGCTGACGCCAAAATTCACGTTTTAAACCATGGTCTTCATTATGCTAGCTGTGTTTTCGAGGGTGAAAGAGTCTATGATGGCTCAATTTTTAAATTGGAAGAGCACACCTCAAGACTTTTTTACTCAGCAAAAAGAATGGGTATAAAGATTCCTTATACAGAAGAAGAAATAAATTTAGCATCAAAAAAAATTATTTCAGTGCAGGGTGTAAAAGATGGTTACGTTAGACCAACAATCTGGAGAGGAAGTGAAATGATGGCTATATCTGCACAACAAACCAAAACTCACGTTGCTATTGCAACATGGGAATGGGGATCCTACTTTGATCCAAAATTAAAAGTGGAAGGAATTAAGCTAAATATTTCTAACTGGAGAAGACCAGCCCCCAATACAATACCTTGGGATACAAAAGCTTCTGGATTATATATGATTTGTACACTTTCAAAACATGAAGCTGAGCAACAGGGGTATGCAGATTCTTTAATGCTTGATCATGAGGGAAATGTAGCAGAGGCAACAGGTGCTAATATTTTTTTTAAAGATAAAAATGGAGAAATCCATACACCAACTCCAGACTCTTTTCTAGATGGCATTACAAGAAGAACAGTAATTGAAATTGCAAAATCTAAGGGGATCAAAATTCATGAAAGAAAAATTAAACCAGGGGAACTTTCAGATTTTGTAGGTTGTTTTTTGACTGGCACAGCCGCAGAAGTCACACCAGTTTCAAGTATTGCTAAAAATCAATTTAAAGTTTGTAAAACTATAATTGATTTAAATGAAAGTTATCAGGTTTTAGTTAGAAAAAAAAAAGCAGCTTAGTTTTTATTATCCTCAGATATTGCGTGGTCAATACCTTTTCTTAGATACTCATAACCTGTATATAGAGTTAAGAATGCTGAAAGCCAAAGTAGAATTATACCAATCGTCTGAGCATTATAATTTTGAAAGTTTAAAATTTTATTTCCCGTTTCACCAGTGAGCAACAACGCTATAGCAACCATTTGTAAAAACGTTTTTAATTTAGCTAAATTTGAAACTGGTAGTTTAATTTGACCCTTAGCTAAAAATTCTCTTAATCCTGAGATCAATATCTCTCTAGTTAATATTATGATTGCAGCAATAACTTCGTAGTGTCTTATTGTACCATCCATAACTAAAAGAATTAATGCTGTGGCAACGATTATTTTATCAGCTATCGGATCTAGAAGTTCTCCCAGTTTTGATTCTTCTCCAAGCATTCTGGCTAACATTCCATCTAAAAAATCTGTAAAAGATGCAATTACAAAAAGGGCAAACGCAGTTAGGTCACCATAAAAACCTGGTAAGTAAAATGCAAGTACAAAAAAAGGTACCAAAAGTATTCTACCTATAGTTAATATATTTGGAATTTTTCTAAGCATAATTATTCGTGGAAAAAATTATATATCTTTTTTGCAACTTTTTCCTCTACACCTTCAACTGTTTTTATTTCATCAAAACTTGCAGATTCTACAGCTCTAGCGGAGCCAAAATGGTTCAATAGTGCTCTTTTTCTGATTAATCCAATACCATCAATTTGATCTAGTAAAGATTTTGTAATTCCTTTTGCTCTTTTTGCCCTATGAGAAGTAATAGCAAATCTATGTGCTTCATCACGTAGTCTCTGCATAAAGAAGAGAGTAGGATCATTCTTATCAAATTTAAATGATTTTTCTTTATAGAAAAAAGTTTCATCACCACTATTTCTTAATTTACCCTTAGCAATAGCAATCATAGGAAGATCGTGTAAACCAAATTCATCTAACACTTCTTTGGCAGATGAATATTGACCTTTACCACCATCAATTAATATCAGATCAGGAAGAGTTAAGTAATTTCCTTTTTCTAATATTGCTCTTTTAAATCTCCTGGTAAGAACTTCTTTTAACATTGCAAAATCATCTTGCTCAGCACCCTTTGTTTTAATATCAAATTTTCTATACCTTTTTTTAACAAATCCTTCATTTCCGAAAGTAATCATAGCGCCCACACTATTGGTTCCAGAGATATGACTATTATCATAAACCTCAACTAAGTTTAGGCCATTTTTAAGATCAAATTTTTTAACTACACCTTCAAATAAATTTTTATTATTATTTGTTTCATAAATTTTTCTATTAAGTGACTCTTTTGCATTTTTTTCTGCCATAGCGATAACTTTAGCCTTAGTACCTTTTTTTGCTATGTTAATAGAAATTGTACTACTTTCTTTTTTACTTAATGTTTCTTCAATTAATTTCTTATCCTCAATTTCTGTATTAATAATTATTAATTTTGGAACATTTTTATTTTCGTAAAACTG
>Ga0114997_10002051_pt1 | contig 16443 bp, 17 predicted proteins | sample ArcticOcean_MG_C_2_FD_87045 | JGI IMG/M metagenome (GOLD analysis project Ga0114997, IMG submission 87045) | Marine microbial communities from western Arctic Ocean - ArcticOcean_MG_CB4_136 | ecosystem: Environmental > Aquatic > Marine > Oceanic | place: Arctic Ocean: Canada Basin | collected...
TAAAAAAGATAAACTCTCTCAAGAGTTCTTATCAAGGAGTGTAGATATAAGAATTGCATGGGGAGGGTTAGAAGGAATTAGTGCAGTACTTCGCTTGCCAAAACAAATAAATTGTAGAGATATAGTATTTGGACCAAAAGTATCACTTGCATTTGTAAAGAAAGAATGTTTACAAAATCGTAGTGATTTATCTACTCTATCAAAACTACTTTGTAACGATATAATCCCGTTTAATCAAATGGGTTGCAATTCACCGCATAACTTAATTATTGAAAAAGGTTCTAGTTTTTCGCTTAAAGAGATCGCTATGGCTATTGATAAAGAATTTGAAAAAAGAAATTTAAATACCAAATCTATAGATGATCCGATTGTTAGTTTTAACTTATTAACGAAAAAATTTATTTATCAAACTGAAAAAAATAAGGATATTTTATCTAGTAACCCTAGTAACTGGAATATTCTTATTAATAATTCATCTAAAATAAAAATTGAAGACCCTCTTTTTAATAAAAGTTTATTTATTTCAAATATAAAGAATATGAAAGATTTATTTAAAATATTACCTATCAATACACAGTCTATAGGCTTACTATGTAAATCTAAGGATAAAGCACATATAATGAAATTACTTGCAGACTCTGGTGTTGATAGGTTTCCAGACTTAGGAAAGATGTCACTGTATCAAAACCCTTGGGATGGATACTTGCCTTTACACGACATGGTTAAATGGGTTTCTTCTAATTAAAATGCAAAGTAATAACTTAAATATAAAATTTCATCACATAGGATTTGTGTGTGAAAATATAGATAAATACAAATTGTCTTTTACACTTTTTTCTGAGCATAACTTAGGATTGATATTTGAAGATGTTAATCAAAATGTTAAGGTAGAATTTATTGATATAAAAGGTGGCTATAAAATCGAATTGATTGAAATCTTAAATGAAAAATTATATTGTCCTATAAAAAAATTTGTTGATAGAAACACCTCTGGTTTTCACCATCTATGCTATGAATCTGATGATATTGATGAAACACTATTGAAACTTAAAAATAATAATTTCAGGCTTATATCAAAAACCACAAATGGATTTGAAGGAAGAACAATATGCTTCTTAACTCCCAAAAATAATCCTGACGGCCCTTTAATTGAGATTATTTCTAATAAAGTTTAGTCACATAAAATACAATATAAATTTTGCACTGAATAAGACTAAAATATTATCAAAAATATGGATAAATTTAAAAACTTAATTATTCTAGGACTTTTAATTTATACCATTAATCATATTGAAGAGCATATAATCTTTAATTTTAGAGAATAGAGATTAAAATATTTTCCAGATAGCAACTCAATACCTACTGAGGCAATTTTAGCTATTTTAAATTAATTTACTTAATAAATTCTAATTCTTTAATATAGATTTCAGCTAGATGATCTCTCCCAAAAGCAACTAAGCCAATAGAAGTTATTTTTTTTGGATTTATTTTATTTGCCATTAAAAATCCTGTATACCCAATACTAAATTTTTTAAAACCTTCAATTGGTAAAATAAATTCACTAAAGTCTTCATCAACAGTAAATTCAGATTGATAATATTGCCATGGCAATATTGTTCCAGTGGTTCTTAAAAAAACAAAATATTTTTGTTTATTGCCTTTTGCAATTAATCTTATTGAATTTGCTTTATCTAAATTAATACCACTTAGATCCCTTCGTATTTGAATAAATCCACCATTATTCTCAGTAGTTACATTGCCAGTTAAAATAGCAATAGATTCTCCTTCAATAAGTTCAAATTCAACACCACCAGTTGATATTCCGCCCATTACATTATCTGCAATGTACTCCCATTGACTTGAATCTTGAAAAGTATCTTTCAGCATTGTTTCTGCAAAATTATTACTAGGAATAGTAACAAAAAAAATGAGAAAGAGTGAGGATCTTAATAAATTGATATTCTTCATAGATTATCTCAAATTTATAACTTAAATATAGAATAAAATCTTATAAAAACCATTAAATTTCATACACTTCAACTTGATGTCTAGTAATTTAGATTATTTGAGACTATAAAATGCTTTAAATTAATGTTTACCAAGTAATGACACAATGGACTAAAGATAGCTGGAGATCACTTCCTGCAAAGCATTTGCCAGAATATCCTGATGCAGAAAAGCTTACTCAAGTGGAATCCGACTTATCAAAGTACCCTCCAATTGTATTTGCTGGTGAAGCTAGAGAATTAAAAAGAAATCTTGCAAAAGTTGTTGATAGAAAAGCATTCCTATTACAGGGTGGTGATTGCGCTGAAAGTTTTAAAGATTTTAATGCTGACTACATTAGAGATTCATTTAAAGTTTTATTGCAAATGTCTGTAATCCTAACCGCAGCTGGAAATTGTCCAGTAGTTAAAGTTGGAAGGATGGCAGGACAGTTTGCTAAGCCTAGAAGTGCACCTACAGAAGTTATTGATGGTGTAGAGTTAGATAGTTACAAAGGTGACATCATTAATGGAATGGATTTCACTGCAGCTGATCGAGTTCCTGACCCTGATAGAATGTTAAGGGCATACACACAAGCTGCTGCATCATTGAATTTATTAAGAGCGTTTGCTAAGGGTGGGTTTTCAGATTTAAACCAAGTGCATTCATGGAATATGGGTTTTGTTGAAGATAGTGCACAAGGTGAAAAATATAAAATGATTGCTAATAAAATTTCTGACACATTAGCATTTATGGAAGCTATTGGTATTTCATCTAAAACATCTCGACGTCTTCGTAATGTTGATTTTTATACAAGTCATGAAGCTTTATTATTACAATATGAAGAAGCCTTAACCAGAGTAGACAGCACCACTGGTGAAATATATGACACATCAGCACATATGGTTTGGATTGGTGATCGTACACGTCAACCTGATGGAGCACATGTTGAGTTCTGTCGTGGTATTAAAAATCCTATTGGCATAAAATGTGGACCATCATTAGAAACTGATGATTTAAAAAAGTTACTTGATATATTAAACCCAGAAAATGAAGCAGGTAGAATTACTCTTATTTGTAGATTTGGTGCAGAAAATGTTAACTCTGGACTACCAAAATTATTAAAACCATTTATGGATTCAGGGCACAACATAGTTTGGTCATGTGATCCCATGCATGGAAATACTATGAAAGCCAGCTCAGGCTATAAAACAAGACCATTTGAAAATATCTTGAAGGAAGTTAATTCATTTTTTGACATACATCATGAACTTGGTTCATATCCAGGTGCAGTTCATTTAGAGATGACAGGTCAAAATGTAACTGAATGTATTGGTGGATCCCAAGCAATTAAGGACGAAGATCTTTCAGCAAGATATCACACACACTGTGATCCTAGGTTAAATGCTAGTCAGGCTATCGAACTTGCATTTTTGATCTCTGATAAGCTGAAAGACTCAGAAAATACTGATAATCAGAAAATTACAATTGCTTCCTAATTACAACTCATCTAACAAGTTGTAGTATCGTAAAATGTCAGAGAATTTAAACATATTATTAGCACAAACAAACCCTATAGTTGGCAATATTGAGCACAATAGAGATCTTGTGCTAGATATTGTTCAGAGCAATAAGGACGTAGATTTAATAATTTTTTCAGAACTAATATTAAGTGGATATCCGCCAGAAGATTTAGTTTTAAAGTCTGCTTTTCAAAATAAGGTATGTAGTGCTTTCCATGAAATACTTGACGCCTCAGTACATAGTAACTCTTACATAATTATTGGTAGGCCATGGAAAGAAGATGAACAGCTTTATAATGCTGCTATTGTTATTCATAAAGGAAAAGTCTTTCATCGTCATTTTAAGAACGCCCTTCCTAATTATGGAGTGTTTGATGAAAAAAGAATTTTTACGGCTGGCAATTCAAGTAGCTTTATAAATATAAAAAACAATAAGATTGGTTTATTTATTTGTGAAGAAATTTGGGACAGTGAAACCTATCAAAAAATTAAAGGTGAAAATTGTGATTTACTTGTTGCTATAAATGCATCTCCATACGAGTATCAAAAAATTAATAAGCGTGAAAAATTAGCTCTGGAACTAGCAAAAAAAATGCAAGCGCCAGTTATATACGTTAACCAAGTTGGTGGACAAGATGAAATAGTATTTGATGGTAGCTCATTTGTTACAGATGAAAAGAAGGTACTAAGAAGACTACCAGCATGTGAAAGTGCTTCTGAAATAATAAGTTTTAATAAAGAAAATAAAGAATTCTTATTTAGTAGAAATATTTATCCTGAAAAGAGTGAGCAGGAAATTTTATATTCAAACTTAGTATTGGGGTTAAAAGATTATATTCATAAGAATAATTTTCCAGGAGTAGTTATAGGTATTTCAGGTGGTATAGACAGTGCTTTTAGTGCCTGTGTCGCAGTTGATGCGCTTGGTAGTGATAATGTTAAAGGAATTATGATGCCATCAAAATATACTAGCAAAGAAAGCATCGATGATGCAGCGAAGCTGGGTAAAAATCTTAATATTGAAATGCTATCACTATCAATTGAAGAGGCAGTAACAGCTTATGATTCTACTCTAAAAGATATTTTTAAAAATACAGAAAAAGACATAACAGAAGAAAATATTCAATCACGTGTTAGAGGCATGTTGTTAATGGCATATTCAAATAAATTTGGATATATGGTCATGACCAATGGCAATAAATCAGAAGTATCTGTTGGTTATTCGACATTATATGGCGATATGTGTGGTGGTTTTTCAGTAATTAAAGACTTGTATAAAATCGATGTCTATAAGTTAATTGAATGGAGAAATGAAAACTATCCAATAATTTCCATGCACCAACAAGTAGACTTAATTCCTAAAAATATAATTACAAAGGCACCAACAGCAGAATTAAAGCCTAATCAGAAAGATGAGGATAGTTTGCCGCCTTATGAAATCTTAGATAAGATTCTTTTTGAACTAGTAGAGAAAGAAAACTCGGTATCGGGTATAGTTAATTTAGGATTTGATGAAGATACTGTTATTAAAGTTCAAGGTTTGTTGTATAATTCAGAACATAAGCGTAGACAATCAGCTCCAGGTGTAAAGGTTTCAGTAAGAAATTTTGGCTTAGATCGAAGATATCCAATAACAAATCGTTTTCGCGACACAAAAGGATAATAAAATGACAGTAATTACAAGATTTGCACCAAGCCCAACTGGCTTAATTCATTTAGGAAACATTAGAACAGCACTAATCAACTGGCTTTTTGCACGCGTTAACAATGGAAAATTTATCTTAAGAATTGATGATACTGATGCAGAGCGTTCACGCCAGGAATATGCAGATAAGATTAAGCATGATCTTGAGTGGCTAGGTATTAATTATGATGAGACTTTTGATCAGTCATCTCGATTTGACATTTATGATAAAAGATTTGAACAATTAAAAGAGAGTGGCAGGGTGTATGCCTGTTATGAAACTTCAGAAGAATTAGATAGAAAAAGAAAATTGCAAAGTGCTAGTGGTGGTAAACAAGTTTATGATCGCTCTGCATTAAAATTAACTAAGCAGCAAAAAAATAATTATGAGGCTGAAGGCAGAAAGCCACATTGGCGTTTTTTAATGAACTCAGAAAGAATCGAATGGGTAGACTTATTAAAAGGTAAAATTAGCATTGATCTCACTAGTTTATCAGATCCAGTTTTAATAAGAGAAGACGGTGTTCCATTATATACGTTTACTTCTGCAGTTGATGACATTGACTATAAGGTGACAAATGTTATTCGGGGGGATGACCATACCTCAAATACCGCTGTTCAAATTGAACTAATTAATGCTCTTGATACGTGTAGTATTACATTTGCGCATCATGCTTTATTGCAGGCAGCTTCGGGTGATAAATTGTCTAAAAGAGATGGGGTTATCTCAATTGAAAGCTTTAGAGAACAAAATATGGAGCCCCTAGCTATTCTTAGTTTATTGGCAACTATTGGAACATCTAATTCAATTGAACTAAAGAATGATATTCAACAAATTATAGATGAATTTAGAATTGAAACAATTTCAACGTCTCCAGGCAGAATTGAAACAGATTTATTAAATGCATTAAATAAAAAAATTGTTCAATCATTTAATTTTACTGATGTTAAAGACCGTTTAGAAAAAGTAGATATCAGAATAGATGAATTATTTTGGAATTCAGTTAAGGGTAATTTAGCTACGGTAGAAGATATTAAAAGTTGGACAGATATTGTTTTCAATGAAGATAAAATTGAAGTGGAAGACAAAGAATTTATAACACAAGCCTTAAGCGTAATTCCTGCAGAGCCATGGGATGAAAATACTTGGAATACATGGACTAATGAAATTAAAGAACTTACAGGCAGAAAAGGAAAAGAACTATTTTTACCTTTGCGCGAAGCCTTTACAGGAATGAAACATGGCCCTGAAATGAAACAATTAATTCAACTTCTAGGAAGAGAAAAGATACTAAATAGAGTTAATGTCTAAATGGATTATCAATTTTACGATACATATTCTAATACTAAGAAATTATTTACCCCATTAGATCCTTCTAATGTCCGCATGTATGTATGTGGGCCTACAGTTTATGATTATGCGCATGTCGGTAATGCACGTCCGGTAGTTATTTTTGATGTAGTTTACAGAATGTTGCAACTTAAATATGGGCAGGATCATGTATGTTATGTAAGAAATATAACTGATGTAGATGATAAAATTATAGAAGCCTCAAATTCATTAAATGAAGATATAAGCACTCTTACAGAACGTACAACTAAATATTTTCATAGCGATGCAGAGTACGTTGGTGCATTGAAACCAAATTTTGAACCAAAAGCTACCGATCATATTGTTGAAATGATTAATATTATTGAAAAGTTAATTGAAAAAGATCATGCCTATGAAGCTAAAGGCAATGTTTTATTTGCAGTTAATACTTTTAAACAATATGGAAAATTATCAGGTAAGACGCTTGAAGATTTAATTGCTGGTTCACGTGTTGAAGTTGCGGACTATAAAAAAAATCCTGCTGATTTTATTCTCTGGAAACCTGCGAAAGAGAATGAGCCAGGATGGGATAGTCCTTGGGGTAAGGGACGACCAGGATGGCATATCGAATGTTCGGCAATGAGTGAAAAGTATCTTGGTCAAACATTTGATATACATGGAGGAGGGCAAGACTTAACTTTTCCACATCATGAGAATGAAATTGCTCAAAGTGAGTGCTGTAATGATAAAAAGTTTGCAAACTTCTGGATGCATAATGGATTTTTATCAATTGAAGGTGAAAAGATGTCTAAATCGCTTGGCAACTTTATTACAATAAACGAATTAAAAGATAAATTTCAAGGTGAAGTTATTAGATTTAACATGCTACTAACACATTATCGACAGCCTCTAAATTGGACTGAGAAAAGCCTGCAGGAAAGTAAAAAAATACTTGATAAGTGGTATAAATTACTTGGTACTGCAGAACAACCATTAGCATCAGCTAAAGAGCTAATTTCAGAAATAATGTTAGAAGCTTTGGCTGATGATGTTAATACTCCGCAAGCCATTTCTGAGCTACATCAACTATATAAGGCCGCAATTGGTGGTAATCAGAAAGCCCTAGATACATTTTATAATTCATGTAAATTTTTAGGCTTATTTAATTCAACGTCTCACGAATGGAGTACTAGGCAAAATAAGGCAGTAAAAATTGATGAAAATTTAATCAATGAGCTCATTCTAAAGCGAAACACCGCTAGAAGTGGTAAAGATTTTCCCGAAGCAGATCGGATTAGAGATGAACTATTAAATATGGGTGTTATACTTGAGGATAAAGATAATCAAACAACATGGAAGTTAAAGTAGTGAATAAAGAAAAACTATATATTTTTGATACCACCTTAAGAGACGGTGCGCAGACGCATGGCGTAGATTTTAATGTTGATGAAAAGAAGATTATAGCAAATAAACTCGATCTACTTGGTGTTGATTATATTGAAGGTGGTTGGCCAGGAGCAAATGCTACTGACACAGCTTTTTTTAATGAAAAATTAAAATTTAAAAATGCATCTTTTACTGCATTTGGTATGACAAAGAAGGCAGGACGTAGTGCAGAGAATGATCCAGGCTTAGCTTCATTAATTAATACGAGTGCAACTTCAATTTGTGTAGTTGGCAAAAGCTGGGATTTTCATGTTGAGCTAGCACTAGAAATCAAGCTTGAAGAAAATTTAGAAAACATAAATCAATCAATAGATTTTATTGTTAAAAATAACAAGGAAGCTCTATTTGATGCAGAACATTTTTTTGATGGATTTAAGGCGAATAAAGAATATGCACTAAAATGTTTACAGGCAGCTTTAGATGCTGGGGCTCGGTGGATAGTTTTATGTGATACCAATGGTGGAACTTTGCCACATGAGGTTACTGAAATAATTGCTGAAGCTATTAAAGTTATACCTGGTGAAAAGCTTGGTATTCACGCGCATAACGATACTGGTAATGCGGTAGCTAACTCGTTAGCAGCAATTCATGCGGGTGTAAGACAAGTGCAGGGAACTATAAATGGTCTTGGTGAGCGCTGTGGCAATGCAAATCTAGTTACCTTAATCCCAACATTATTATTAAAGCCTTACTTTAAAGATAATTTTGAATTACAAATTTCTAAAGATGGCTTAAAGCTATTAACAGATTTATCTCGACTACAGGATGAAATTTTGAATCGAGCTTCAAATAAAACTGCACCTTATGTTGGGGCATCTGCATTCGCTCATAAGGGCGGACTGCATGTATCAGCAGTAAATAAAGATCCAAAAACCTATGAGCACATAGACCCAAGCATTGTAGGCAACCAAAGACAGATTGTAATTTCTGAACAATCAGGAAAATCTAATATCATAGCAAAGTTAAAATCAGCTGGGATTGAGTTAAATGAAGATGATCAGTCAATTCAAAAGATTTTAGATCGAGTTAAAGAAAGAGAATTTACAGGATATACATATGATGGTGCCGATGCTTCTTTTGAACTTTTAGTAAAAAAAGTCTTAGGAAAATTTACTGAATTTTTTGACACTAAAAGTTTTAAAATTAATATTGAGAATTCTGGAAGTGAAGGCAGCACGCTGTCAAAAGCCGAAGTAATTTTTTTGATTGGAAGGACCGAAGTCAGTGGTTCTGGTGAGGGTAATGGTCCAATTAATGCATTAGATAATGCTATTCGTAATAGTTTTGAATCAAGTGGTTATGCTAGCTATGTAAAAGATTTAAATCTAATTGATTATAAAGTTAGAATCTTAAACACAGGAACAGACGCTGTCACTAGGGTGTCTATTGAAAGTATTGATAAAAATGGCAAAAGTTGGTTCACAGTTGGAGTTTCTGATAATATTATTGAAGCTTCATTTAAGGCGTTAATTGACAGTGTTGAATATAAGTTAATGAAAGATCAGGCGAAGCCAATCATTTAAAAATCAATGTCTCATTTAAAACCAACCATTATCTTAGTTGATACTCAGCTTGCTGAGAATATTGGGCTAGCTGCTAGAGCTATGTATAACTTTGGCTTGGTAAACCTTTCTTTGGTAAGACCAAAAATAGAGTGGCCTTCAGAAAAAGCGGCAGCCGTTTCAGTTGACGCGCTTCCAATTATAAATAATGCCAAATGTTACGATTCATTAAAAAATGCTCTTGATGGTATTCAGTATTCATATGCCTTTACAGCCAGGCGCAGAGAAATGGACAAAAAAGAAATTTCTAATGAAGAGGCTGTCAAAAAAATTGTCTTAAACAACAAGCAAAATACAAATATAGCTGTAATATTTGGTGGTGAGCAATCAGGGCTAACAAATGAGGACCTTTCATTAGTGAGTGAGTGTGTTTCTATAGAAACAGATAATCTTTTTAGCTCACTTAACTTATCGCATGCTGTCACAGTTTTTTGCCATAGCCTGTTTGCTGAAAAAAACTCTAAAAGTTTAGAATCTTTAGATCAAAAGGCAGTTAGGGCTGTAGATCATAGTAAATTGCACTATTTTTTTGATCACTTAGAAAATGAGCTAGATATCAGGGGATTCTTTGAGCCAGTTGAAAAAAAGCCAAGCATGGTAATAAAACTAAGAAATATCTTCCATAGAGCAGAATTAAGTGACCGAGAAATTGCCTCACTTCGGGGAGTTTTAACGTCTCTTACTAAATATACGGAAAAACAATAAATCTAAGGGTTTCAGGTTTGACAAAGGGTCTGAAACTAGTATAAACCCTCTCTATTATTTACATATGACAAAAAGAATTACAGCAAAACATAAAATTGATAGAAGACTAAGTGTTAACCTTTGGGGTCGACCTAAAAGTCCATTTAATCTTAGAAAATATAGACCAGGTCAACATGGCCAAAAACATGCTGGAAAAATTTCAGATTACGGCACACAGTTGCAAGCTAAGCAAAAGTTAAAAGGTTATTATGGTAACCTAAATGAGCGTCAATTCAGCAACTGTTTTAAAGAAGCTTTAAGACTAAAAGGTAACTCAGGTGAAAATTTAGTTGGGTTACTTGAAAGACGTCTAGATACAGTTGTTTATCGATCTAAATTTGTTATGACAGTTTTTTCTGCAAGACAATTTATTAATCATGGTCACGTTAAGGTTAACGGCAAAAGAGTTAATATTGCAAGTTATATGGTTAATGAAGGTGATATTATTGAAGTTAGAGACAAGTCTAAGGCATTGGCTATAGTGATTGAATCTATGAAAAGTGCTGAAAGAGACATTCCAGGATACATCACAGTTGATGATAAAAAACTTACTTCTACTTTCATTCGAACACCTGAGTTTGCTGAAATTCCATATGCAACGCAAATGGATCCAAATTTAGTTATTGAGTATTACTCTCGATAACAACTAAATAAAAAAATCATTAATATGTTAGCTTACTTATTCCTTATGTGGAATCTGTTTGTCTTTTAGAAAAGTATTTAACTCACCAGTTTCAAACATTTCTTTTACAATATCACATCCACCAACAAACTCACCTTTGACATATAGTTGTGGGACCGTAGGCCAGTTACTAAACTTTTTAATACCTTCTCTTAGTTCGCCATCTTCAAGCACATCTACATCTTTAAAGTCAACTTCTAGATAAGCTAGAGCATTAACTACTGCAGATGAAAAGCCACACTGAGGCATTTCTTTGCTACCTTTCATGAAGAGAACAACGGAATTGTTATCAATTGTAGTTTGGATATCTTGGGAAGTTTGATCAGTCATATTAATCTTTCTTAATTGAAGTTTTTATAGATAGCGCATGGAGCACACCTCCAACTTTATCACCTAAAGCATCATATACCATTTTATGTTGGTCAATCCTACTTTTACCTGCAAATGCTGATGAAATTACGTGTGCTGAGAAATGATTATTATCCCCAGCAAGGTCAATAATTTCAACTTCGGCACCAGGTAGTGAGGCCTTAATAAGTTTCTCTATTTCGATTTGTTCCATTGGCATATCAATACTTTTATACCTAATGCTTTGATATGCCTATTTCAATATGATTTAAAACTATATTTTCCAGGATTGGCAGCGGATAGAATTAATAATCCAGCAAATATACCTAAATTTTTTACAAAATTCTGTGTTTCATGCTCTTGTTGAATACTTGCAGCCATATTCCAGAAATCATGCATATAATAGCTAATCAGCAAAGTTAGCAGAGCTAAAATGAAGGCTGATAATTTAGAGTGCCAGCCAATGATAATGCTAATAGCACAAAAGAGTTGAATGATGATGGTTAAAACTAAAGCAATATGTATATAAGGGACCTCATGTTCTGCCATGTAATCATAAATAAAACTATAATTAAATATTTTTGCAATAGCGCCAGGAACCAGAAAATACAAACCAATAATAATTCTGCCAATCAATAGATTAATGTTTGCTAAGTTATTCATCTAGTAAAGTTTGGAAACCATTTTTCAGATTCACTTTTTAAATCTTTAACAGAAACTTTGCCAATATCTTGTATCATTAGATAAGCATCTATTGTTCTTCCGATTAACTCAATAGTTATCTTATGGTCTTCTGCAACCTGTTTAAATTTTTGTTCGTCTGCAGCATCAACTTCGACTAAGTAGCGACCTTGATCTTCACCAAAATAATAAGCATGGTTTTTTCTCTCAGTATTTATAGATACACCAATACCACTACTCATAGACATTTCAGTAGCAGCAACTAGCAGGCCACCTTCTCCAACATCATGCGATGATAAGATTAGGTCTTTATTAACTAGCTCTAAAATAAATTTTCCATTTTTAAGCTCTTCATCAAGATTGATAATGGGAGTGCTACCAATTTCTTGATTTTGAACAATAGATAAATAGTGACTATTGCCTAAGTGACCTTCAGTTTTGCCAATTAAATAAATGGCACTATCAATTTTTTTAAATGCGATAGTTTTAGTTTTTTCAATATTTTTAATTAAACCGACACCGCCAATAGCTGGAGTAGGGTAGATGCCTTCCCCATTAGTTTCATTGTAAAGCGAAACATTACCTGAAACTACTGGATAATTAAGAGCAGAACAGGCTTCAGTCATACCACGAATACATTCTACAAATTGTCCCATAATCTCTGGTTTTTCAGGGTTACCAAAATTCATACAGTCTGTGATGGCAATGGGAAGTGCACCAGACGCAATAAGGTTCCGCCAAGTTTCAACCACAGCATGTTTACCACCTTCAAATGAATTGTGCTTACAGTAAGTAGGTGAACAATCTGTACTCATGGCTATAGCTTTGTTTGTACCATGTACTCTTACTACGGCAGCATCTGACCCAGGGCGAACAATGGTATCAGCCATAACCATGTGATCATATTGTTCCCAAATCCATCTACGACTACAAAGGTTTGGATGGCTAATCATTTTTATCAGATCATCAACTATAGTTTCTGCATTAAGACTATTTGGATCTATGGTATAATCTTTTGTAGGCTCACTAATTGTATAGTCACGCTGATATTCAGGTGCGTCTTCTACTAAAATATTAATTGGAATACAGGCCTCCTCTTTGCCATGCATATTTAGTACTAAGTTTTTAGTATCAGTAACTCTACCAATGACTTCAAACTCAAGATCCCATTTTTTAAATATTTTTCTAGCCATATCTTCTTTAGCTGGGTCAATCACCATTAGCATACGTTCCTGACTTTCAGACAACATTAGTTCATAGGCAGTCATATTACTTGCACGCATTGGCACTTTAGTAAGATCAATTTCAAGACCTACATTACCTTTTGACGCCATTTCAATTGATGATGAAGTTAGGCCAGCTGCACCCATATCTTGAATAGCAATGATTGCTTCTTCTTTCATTAATTCTAGGCATGCCTCAAGCAATAGTTTTTCAGTAAAAGGATCACCTACTTGTACGGTGGGTTTTTTATCTTCAGAGTCATCATCAAATTCTGCTGAGGCCATTGTAGCGCCATGAATGCCATCGCGACCAGTTTTGGAACCAACGTAAACCACTGGATTACCAATACCTGCTGCAGCTGAGTAAAAAATCTTATCTTTTTTAGCAATGCCAACTGTCATAGCATTTACAAGAATATTGCCGTTGTAAGAAGGGTGAAAATTAACTTCACCACCAACTGTTGGTATGCCTATGCAGTTGCCGTAGCCACCAATACCTTCAACGACACCAGCCAGCAGATGTTTAGTTTTAGGGTGACTAGGCTCACCAAAACGAAGTGCATTTAAATTCGCTACGGGTCGGGCTCCCATAGTAAAAATATCCCTTAAAATCCCACCAACACCCGTTGCTGCACCTTGGTAAGGTTCAATATAGGAAGGATGATTATGACTTTCCATTTTAAATACTGCAACATCACCGTCATCAATATCAATAACTCCAGCATTCTCTCCAGGACCCTGTACGACACGCTCACCAGTAGTAGGTAATTTTTTCAGCCAAAATTTAGATGATTTATAGGAGCAGTGCTCATTCCACATTGCAGAAAAGATGCCAAGCTCTGTTAAATTAGGTTCGCGACCAAGACCTTTAACTATGTTGTCAAACTCAGCATGTTTTAAGCCATGGCTTTCAACTAAAGATTGCTCTGTTTTATGAATCCATGTTGATGTCATTATTAATTGAGCACACTTTCAAAAATATGTTTGCCATCGTCACCACCCAGGTTAATTTCTATAGCTCTTTCGGGGTGAGGCATTAAGCCCAATACATTTTTAGTATCATTAAGTATACCAGCAATGTTTTCCATTGATCCATTAGGATTAGCTTGCTCATTAACTACACCATGCTCATCACAGTATCGAAATGCTATTTGATCATGGTCCTTTATTTTTTTGAGTGTTTCAGTAGAGGCAAAATAATTTCCTTCATTATGTGCAATAGGCATTTTTGCAATTATATTATTTTTAGTAAATATAGATGTAGAATTTTCAGCTTTAATATGAATATCTCGACAGATAAAGCTAAGTGAATTATTCCTGATCAAGGCACCATCCAATAATGAGGTTTCAATTAAAATTTGAAACCCATTACAGATTCCAATCACAGGCACACCAGCTTTGGCTTTTTGTACTACCACATGCATAATTGGTGAAGTAGAAGCAATTGCACCACATCTTAAATAGTCACCGTAAGAAAAGCCACCAGGTACGATGATTAAGTCACTGTGTTCAATGGATGTATTTTTATGCCATATCATTTCAGGGGCTGATCCAGAAATTTTTTCAATAGCTACGGCAACATCCCTGTCACAATTAGAGCCAGGAAAAACAATAACGTGAGATTTCATATAAATTTAATTAATTTCTACCGAGTAGTCTTCAATCACTAGGTTTGCCAGCAATTTTTCACACATTTTGTTAAGTTTAACGGTGGCGGCATTTTTATCGTCGCCATCAAGTATAATTTCAATGTACTTACCTTGACGTACACTTTGAATTCCACCAAACCCAAGGTCAGTTAGGGAGTTTGCTATTACCTTGCCTTGTGGATCTAAAACATCTTTTTTTAAGGTGATATGAATTTTTGCGAGCATTATTATTTAATGCCCGATTCCCAAGCGAGAAGCAACTTCTTGATAGGCTGTGAGTAAACTACCCAAACCTTTCCTAAAAACATCTTTATCTAATTTTTGATTAGTTTTTATATCCCAGAGACGACATGAATCAGGACTAATCTCATCGGCTAGAACAATTTTAGTTTTATCACTCTTTAGTCGACCAAATTCTAATTTAAAGTCGACTAAAATAAGACCTTTTTTCTTGAATAATCTACTTAAAGAATTATTAATCTTGAGGCTTAACTTATCAATCTTAGCAATTTCAGATTTTGATGCCCAGCTAAAAGCCTCAACATGATCTCTTGAGATCATTGGGTCATCCAAAGAGTCTTCTTTGTAATAGTATTCTAATAGAGGTTTTTTTAATTTAATGCCTTCTTTGAGGTCTAATTTTTTAGCAATAGAACCTGTAATAATATTCCGTACTACAAATTCAATAGGTATAATTTCACACTCTTTTATCAACTGATCTCTCTCATTAACTCGTTTAATAAAAGATAGAGGTACCCTTTCTAACCTCAGATAGTTCATTATGTACTCAGAAATTTTATTATTAAGAGCACCTTTACCTTTAAATATTTTATGTTTCTTTTTATTATAGGCGGTCGCATCATCCTTAAATCTTTGAATTAGGGTGTGTTTTGTTGGCCCTTTAATAATGGTTTTGGCTTTACCTTCGTAGAGAATTTTATCTTTTGACATTTATGGTGACATTCATTCTTCTTTAAGTAAAATGAATATATCGAATTAATTAATCAATTTAAATAGCTAAAAATGAAAAAACTTGATGAAAGAAAAAAAGGCTTTGAAGGCAAATTTATTAGAGACCAAGACCTAGAATTTAAGATACTAGCAAGACGTAACAAGTATCTAGGTGTATGGGCAGCTGAAAGGCTAAGAATTACAGGAGATGCAGTTGCAGAATATTGCAAGGAAGTTATTAAAGCAGATTTAAAAGAAGCAGGAGATATGGATGTATTTCGGAAAGTCAGACTAGATTTTGATGAAAAAAGTATTGCCATTACAGATGAACAGTTGCGACAAAATATGGATCAGTTTTTGCTGCAAGCTAAAGAAGAAATAATAGGTAAAGATAGTATATAAAATGATTAATGGAATTAAAATTTTTGAAAAGATTATTTTAGTAACTGTTCTTATTGCAACGGTTGTTGCTATTGGTAATGAGTTTATGTTTATGTATTCTTCTCAAGAGGTGACTTTAGCTGATCTGCTATTACTCTTTATTTATATTGAGGTAGTTCAGATGGTAAGAGAATATTGGACGCTTGATAGAATTAGAATCAGTATTCCACTATTTATCGCAATTACTGCACTAGCTAGATATATTATCTTA
>Ga0114997_10002053_pt1 | contig 16439 bp, 13 predicted proteins | sample ArcticOcean_MG_C_2_FD_87045 | JGI IMG/M metagenome (GOLD analysis project Ga0114997, IMG submission 87045) | Marine microbial communities from western Arctic Ocean - ArcticOcean_MG_CB4_136 | ecosystem: Environmental > Aquatic > Marine > Oceanic | place: Arctic Ocean: Canada Basin | collected...
ATTATTATCACCAGTATACTGATTACTATTGGATTCATATTCATATCGCCAAATATATTATTTGAGTGCGGAATTCCCGATATTGGATTTAAATCAACATTCATTATATATAAAAATGTTATTTTATTTTACGAAAGAATAAACAGTAAGCTTCTTTTGATATTACTTCTTCTTCATTTATATTCGTTACATTTGTGTCATTATAATTATACCATTTCTCGTTAGCATTCTTTACATTTGCCGTATAATGACCGCCTCTACTTCCACCTGAATGATTACACACACCATATAATTTATACTTATAACTCGCTTTACGATATCCATTCACATATTTTGATAAATCTAACGACGTGAGTGGAATATCGATTACTTTATGATTCTTATTACCGTTCATATTCCATCTTTTTAGGTCAATTATTAAAATATTCGGCAAACTCCAAAAAACAATCCCTCTTTTCACATCCTGTTTCTCCTTTGTTTTATCATTATACCAAGCATTCTCTCCCATCATATCTTCCTTTTTACAATATAAATCTAAACAATCCATTATACTTGGATTCGGTATGTCCGGAATAGATAAACTAATTACTGAAAATGGTTCCGGCGTAATACTTAGGTTTTCTGTTGTATTCTTACAGGATATCACCGATATATGTATTCCATAAAATAGATCTAATATCTCCGAGTATTCCTTTTTATACATATTTTTCATCATTTCATAACAAGTTTTGGCTAACTTATCGGTTTTATTTACGATAGATCCTTTAATCACCATGTCTACCTCTCGCGCTATTGAATTATGAAACGATTCTATTAAAAATAATATAAATTCTTGAACGTCATTCTGTGCGTAACCACTAAAAATCTCCCTATCTTTTAGTAAAGCTACCTTTTGAACCGACTTTACAAATCCCCATGGTGCTATCGTACAATTATCACTCCACATCAATGTTCTTAATTTCTCCCACTCTAACAGTAATACCGAATCAGATATGTTATTTACTTTACTTTTTAAAGACGTCTCTTGTAATAAATGACTAAATTCATATGTATGAGATAATACTTGTAAACACGAATTTAGATAACAAGAGTTGCCACAATTTGCCAATCCTGTTAATCCTTTATCCCTATATTCTCCAAATTTATTATCTACATATGTATCCATATTTGTTTATTTTATATTAAATGTTATATTTAAACACATTTAATATATTATACTATTATAATGGACCAAGAAATCGCACAATATTTTCAATTAGTAAGTTTATCTAGAAATACTATTAATAACGCATTGTCTATAATCCGAGAACAAGAACGCTCCCTACGAGACATTATTAATATGAGGATAAATCACAACCCATCCACCCGGAATTATTACCAAAGTTTTATGAACAGAAATACCCCCCCCGAACCTACCGAAAATCCTTTCTATGATATACCTAGAAATTATACCTCTACCCCTTTTAACACTCGCCGGATACCTCACCCCCCCCGGAACTCTACTACTCAAAATTATAGAAGCTCACCCCCTCGTTATCCAGAAACTATCATAAATTATGACAATCTATCACCTGTTAGAGTTGCCCCTACGTTAGAACAACTCGCTCTTGGTTCTAGAGTAGTCCGGTTTGATGAAATCGAAAATCCCGTAAACACAGAATGTCCTATTATAAGAGACCCTTTTGGTGAAAGCGACCGAGTTACCCAAATAAATCATTGTTCCCATATATTTTCTACCGCATCATTTAACCGATGGTTTAGAAATAATGTTACTTGTCCTGTATGTAGACACGATATTCGAAATCCTAATACTAATCCTAATCCTAATACTAATCCTACTCCTAATACTAATCCTAATACTAATCCTAATACGAATCCTAATACTAATCCTAATACGAATACTGATGCGACTACTAATACTCATTCCGCAACAAGCAATGATTATTCATTAAATACCTCTATCGCTCGCCCGAATAGTAGTGCTACTACTCTTCATTTACAAAATAACTCTATTGAAAATATCGTTGATTATATTACCCAAGATATACGTTCTCAACTTGACACGAATCGTTCTTCGGCCGCCTTATCATTTGAATATGGATTAGTTATGCCTAGTTCGGGTATTGCTAACAATATACCTAGTCGTAGTAGAAATCGCGACAGAGATGACGCCAGCAGGGAATATAATTATCCACATACAGGCATACCCTAAATAAAATTATAAAACTATCTAAAACTACATCTTTATCAAATATAAATGGTTATCGCTTTATTTAGTCGGGAGAAATTCGATTTATGTAAAAATATTTATCAACAATATATGATAAATAAGATTAAATATATCTGGACTATAGGCAAAATCTATATTATCTGGATTCTTCTTTACTTCTTTTCAAGTCAATTATATTTATATTTCTGCGTACCCTTTTCATTTATAGGATTTTTGACATCGCCTATATTAGTTACCGCTCCATATTGTATAGCGTTAAGATGGTGTATGGTAAATGGTGCGGATGTAATCACATCTATGTGGTTAGTATTAGGTTCTTGGTTAGTAAGTATGTTAGTAACCACCGCCAATTAATTTATATCAACTGGAATAGGTATTATAATAGGGACAATTGGGAAATATGTAATCGCACAATCTAACGAATATATAGTACCTTCTATCGCCCGTCTTTTATTTCTTAAATCAATCAACCCTTTTCTAGTTTTATGATAGTTGGTGTTTTCATTTTTCATTCTTTCGCATAGTTCTTTCAAATCCTTATTAACGATTACTAACTTATTTCTTTCCGTTTGTTGTCGTTTAATAATCTCCGCCAATTCTTTTGGACATTCATTTTTCTTTATATAATTAAGAATAAACTTTTTTCTCATCTTCTCTGCCGCTTTTAGATATCCTCGTATATATCCTGTATTTTTTGTATATGTTAAGTTATTTATCCCCTTATTACCACATAAAGGACAATTCGATTTGTTATTCGGGCATTCATATTCATTTGCCGGGGTTTGTGACCTAAACCAAGTAACTATACAATGTGTATGATATTTATGTAGACATTCTGGTAGACTATAAGTTGGTGCACTATTTATGTCATCTTGACATATTACACATATGGTTTCTCCTCCATCTCCATTCTCATCTTCGGGCAGTAATTGATTCGTTATATTAAATGGATTTATGCTCATAATTAAGTAATATATTATTTGGTATATATTTATATTAAAATATAAATATATGTATTCATCTATTACTTCATTTGTTAAATCCAAAACATTCCATATATTATTCGTCGGGTATTACACTTTATAATTCTTACCAATTCAAATACTTTATTGGATTTATGTGTAAATTAAATAAATGAATTTTTTTATAATATTTAACAATATTAATGATAAGTAAAAAAAGAGGGGTCTTTTTGCCCGATAATGATGATATTAAAAATATTATCTCACAGCTTGATCATCTACTAATACAAAGCAATAAAGAAATTGGGGAGGACCACGGCACAAGATTAGGACAACATATTGTAGAAAGATATAAAAGGGAGGGGTTTAAAACTCCGGGAACGTGGTTATCGAGTCTACCGATCTATTTTATTATGTGTCATTCGGCTTTAGCTGTGAATATGAATATAAAAGAAGAGAAGCTAAACCTACGGGAGGGATTGCATTCAGGTCATTCCGTTAGTGAGTTTGAAAATGAAATCCGTGATGATAAACTTAAATTTTTATTATATCCAACACCATCAAGCACCTGGGGGTTGATTCCTGGTATGTATTCTGTCGATAGTGATAATTATGAACCAGACTATATTTATAACTTTAAAAAAAACACTATAATAAAAAGTTTATTTAAAAAAGATGGAGAAAAAAGAATATATAATAAACCAAATATTAATAATGAAAAGGGGGAGCCGATCGAAGATAACACAATACAAGAGTCATTAGGTGGATATTTTTTACCCGGGTTAGTTGTACCGCAAAAAGACCAATCATTTACGGGTGATCCATTATTAGAAGGTGCATTCGGGATAATAAAGATTCGTGGAAATAATAGTTTAACATCTAGAATGAGAGATAAAGACGGAAAGATGATAACATTAAAAAAAAGGATTAGTGAGGCCATGAAAAAGCGCCCTGAATTAAGGACCTCAAAACGATGGAAAGATAATGGTTGGAATCAGGATAGAGTAACTGATACAAAGTTTTTTGTAATGGATGATGGTTGGACCAATGCCTCGAGAGAGGATAAAAATTTAAGGAAATTATTAAAGAGTCAAGACAATTTATATATGGAAGAGATAACAGAAACGGGTGAGGAGGGAATTTATATAACCCTTTCTTGTAGTAATTTAAATATGACCATAGTAGACGAAAGAACCGGCGATGCTGAACCAATATATGTGACACCCGATATATTAGATAATCACGAGATGCATAATTGGGTAGAGTTAAGAAAAAAGTTAATAAATAAATATGATGAAATATTTGACTATCATAAAACACAGTGGGATAAAATGACCGATGTAATAAATTGGGAAGTATTGGAGGATGTATCCTGTTATGTGCACGCTCAATATTTAGACGATACCGAAGATATTGACGACGATGAATATATGCAGGGGAGAGAGGTTACTTTAAAAGAACGAAAGGGTCCAATAACGAGACATGAGTGTTATCTGTCAAAATACTTAGGTGATCATATCAAAGACCACTTATCCGTGCCCAGATATACTACCGGCGAGGTAGGAAAAGGGATAAAAACGAGAAAGAAAAGATATAAAAAACGAAAGCATAAGAAAAGTAAAACACGAAAGAAGCGGGTGTAATTAAAATTGCAACATCACATAATATAAATTAATATCTTTAAGTTTATCTTTATTAATCTATTCTATTATCGCCATTGATTTTAACTTATAAAACCACGCATCTTCGCACATTCTCTCTACACTATATTCCGCCTTAAAACCTAATAACATCTCCGCCTTTAGGGTGTCACAATATACTCGTTCCAAATCTCCGTTGCGTCGACCTACAAACTTATATGGCACAAATACATTATTTACCTTCTCAAATATATTTACTAATTCCAGCACGGACGTTCCCTCCCCTATTCCTACATTTATTGCCTCATAATTACTTAAACTTGCTATTTTCTTTATAGCTAATATATGACAACGAGCTACATCCATTACATGAATATAATCTCTTACACAAGTTCCGTCTCTTGTATCATAATCATCTCCATATATTGATAAATAACTATTTCCTACACATATTTCTTTATCATTATCTTTATCTTTATCTATCCCTAAATTATTATACCCCACGTTCACTATATGTGGCATTAAATTATTTGGTCTACCATTTGGATTCTCACCTATCTCACCCGATATATGTGCTCCCACCGGATTAAAATAACGGAGAGAAACTATTTTACACTTTAAATTACTTTTTACATAATCCATCATTATCTTCTCTAACATATGTTTCGTTTCTCCATATGGATTTGTTATACCTCTTCCTATCTCTTTATCCTCGCTTAATGGTGGCTCCTGATTTCCATATACTGTCGCCGACGATGAAAATATCAACTTATTACAATTAAATCTTTCCATTGTCCTTAATAAATTTATCGTTCCACATACATTATTTTCATAATAATACAGCGGATCATTTACCGACTCGCTCACCGACTTTAATCCCGCAAAATGTATCACCGCATCTATCTCATGTTCAATGAATATATTATCCAAATTGTCACCCAAACTCTTCCTATAAAAAAATAGTTTACCATTATCTCCCAATTTTATTATCTTCTCTAACACACCATAGTTCGAATTTAACAAATTATCTAATATTATTACGTTATTTCCTTCCTCCAAAAGCATCACACTTGTATGGGACCCAATAAACCCCACACCACCAGTTACCAATATATTCTTCATATAATATATTGGTTTTAAATAAATTCATTGAATAATAACGCCTTTACCTCCTTATTTCTTAATGCTTCCACCTTTTTATAAAACACCTCCTGCTCTGGATATTTCTCTCTTAAGTCACTCAGTTCCTTATGCCAACGATGTAATGTTACCCCTTTCTTTTTCTTAAAATCTACTAGCTTTTCTAATACCAACGCAAATACCTGCTGAACCGGTTTCATTATCTGGTTTGTTATATAATGCGAATAATTTATCTCTACATCATCATTTTCTTTTATAAATTCTGGCGTCTCTATCCTCTCCCCCTGAAGCGCCCTCTTATTCTCATTTTTTATAAATATATACGGAATTCTATCTCCTACACTTGGTTTATTTCCCGCATCTCTTCTACCTATCCTATTCGCCAATACATTATGCGCTATCTGTTTCGGATTCTTATATGAACCCCTCAATGATTTTGTAATGATTAGCTTATCTAATGGATATTTCTCATCCACTATATCTTTCAAACTTTCCCTCAAAAATCTTCCCGCTTTCTCTACATCTCTATCCCTCATTAATATATCTATTATCCCACCATATACATCCTTTACTATTGGCGCATTATCCCTTCGTTTTAATACTATTCCCATCGACTTCCTATAACATACCTCCGGGTCTAACTCATATAACATACCCACATATCTTTTCTTCGATAACAAACAAAACGGCCAGAATGTTTTCTCATACTCTAAATCATGCGGTTTCTTTAAAAACTTGGTCGCCAATTCTCCCGCACCCTGCGCCAACTCTATCGTTAGTTCTAACGCTTTCTTACCTATTATTGGATTTCCCGCACCATCTTGCGGGTTAAATTTGAAAAACACACTGTCCGTATTAAATACCTCTAACTCACCTACTCCAACACAAAATGTTCCATGTTCTGTTTCCAAATCATAAACATATTCATCCTCTGAATCTCTTAAATATATCATTTTCTTTAATTGATTCGTATTTTTTCTATAATTTTTACAACTTCTAATCCTATAATAATCTCTTCCATCTTTTACTTTGCTTTCATTTATATTAAGATATAAATTATATCCAATTGACTTTGCCAAATAGTATAGCCCTTGAGCCGAAATCTTATTTTTTGTTTCAAAACAAAAGATTTTATCAAATCCATTATATCCTGTATTAGATCCATCGGCATCGTAATATCCTTCAAAGAATGCTTTTCTAATTTCTAATTTAGCATTCAAGATAATATCTGGAACAATCTTCGCATCATTATAATACATTAATGGTCGATATTTATCCACCATATATTTAATTGCTCCATATGGAACCAATTTATATACTCCACTACTTTCTAATGTATCTAAAATCTCGAATTCAATCGGTTCTACCTTTTCCAAAATATCTTTATATTTATTCAATCGCTCTAAATTATTATTATTTAACGCCCAGCTATATTTTAATCCAGATTTACAATTGTATTTTCCGCAGCTGCCATCACCCATAAACATCCCCCAAACTTTAGCTTCATCTTCTGTTAGCAAATATTCCTCTCTAAATATGTTTTCTCTTGAAATAATTTCTTCTTTATTAATTTCTTCTTTCTCTTCATTCTCTTCATTTTGCTTTGGAACATACGCATCATATTCATCAAATTCTTGTGGAAAACAATGAAATAATTCTGTCTCGCCAACAACACATTCACCTGGTTTAATTTTTTCACGATTATTACTTAATAGACTATGGTCTTCCGTAACATCAACACAGCCAAGGTGAGTATTAACTCTATAGATTTTCTTATTCGTTTTGTGGCGAATAACTTTCTTAATAGGGTTCCATTTATTATTTGCAAATACTTCATAATTTACAAATGCTTTTTCTTTATTTCTCCTATTAGATTGAACGGTATCAAATGGTTTAAAATTATCATATGCCTCCCATTCATCAGACAACGAAGCAATTGTTTTAATTTGAATTAGACCTTCTTTATTCCTTAAAACCAAAGGCTCATCTCCGGTGACCGAATCCCCATATACATATTCAGCATCTACTTTTACTTTTTCTCCATTCTTCATAACTATCTCCTTATTTTTATAACCTTCTTCAATAACTCGCTGTGCGTATGTCAATAGGGTACGACCCGTCGCCGTTGTGCTTGCCGCACAATCCACCTCATAAAACGTGCTTGTCTTCGCTCCTGTCTGTCCATAAAGCGAATTCGCCGTGACCTTAATACTTAATTGACGTTTATCTAATATATTCGCCATAAAAGGGTCTTCCTCTACCTTTCCTAGCTTACGAACACGTTTTCGCTCTGCTAATAGCTCTTCTAAAATAGACGGCATAATACCTTTCCCTTCGGGGAATTGTGCGAAACGACAGGTTTTATAACCCACTTTCACTTTCTCCATCGCCGATTTCGGGTTATTATTTTTATGTTGCCATTTATAAGTGTCATAGGTAATATCTACATATTCATACTCTTCTAGGTTGTCATAAATATAGACATCCTCCTCATTCTTTTCTCCTTTTTCAACGATTAGTTCATCCTCTAAATTATATTCTTTCGTCCATACCTTACTATCATGAGAGATATTTTCACTTATCATACTACTTGGATATAGTGACGAATAATCTACACAGGCTACCGGATCATCCAGATATAAATCACACTTTGGTGGCAATACTATCGCTCCCTCATAACTTGAATCACCTAATTCTTTCGAAATAGTTGGCATTAGCGTATTCTTTTCCCGACATTTTTTACTAATATAAGACGTTAGTTTTATCCCCTGCCCTCGAAGAACTAGGTATTCCATCGGAACACTACATAAATTCGCCATCTCAATATAAGATGTCATCACATCTATTTTACGCATCAAATGATGCACCAAGTTACAATCTTGTATACAATACTTTGCGATAATCGAACGTGCTTCCGGCCCTTCATTTGTTAATCTAAATATATCCTGCGGTGTTACATCATCCTTCGCTAAACCCCACCGCACCCGTTTATTCATATTCAATTCCTCTTTACTATATATCATAAATGACCCTTCCTCATAATTTATTTCCCCCACCTCGAATTTCTTACCATCCTTATAATTATCCGTAGAATGTGCCTCCTCCTCAAATGTTATATAATTCCCATTATCCAGCCCTGTCAAATTCTTTGTATAAATCTTCGTAAAATCATTTTCTGTAAACTCTATCTCTATCACCTTGTCACCTATAAAATAGCCCGCCACATAATCCAACTTATATTTTATTAAACTATAATCCCTTCTAAAATAATTATACAAATCTATTTGGATACGACCCGGCATCTTTAAATATCTAATATCGTGCTGACCGCTTGCTAAATATATTGAATTTACCTCCATTCCCCTTTCATATGTCTTCTTGTCCCAATTCCATTTCTCCGACAAACAAGACTCCTTTTTATTTCGAGATAGTCGAGCAAATTTATTTACTATCCCTAACTCTTCACTCCTGGTATACATAAATAACCAATCAAAACCCATTATATTATAACCTATTAAGATGTCCGGGTTCTCTTTCTCCATTAATTCACCCCACTTTATTAATACATCCTTTTCATTCTTACAAGGAACTATTTCACAATTCTCTACATCTTTCGGCGTATAACAAGTATTCTTTACTATACAATTGTTTAAATATGGTTTCTCTTCTCCATATCTCAAAAATGTTGACCCTATAAATGTTACCTCATCTCCTTTTAAACGAGGGAATGCTCGGTCTAGTCCCCGTGTCAATTCGAATATCAATGTATCCCTTATAACACTCTTATCATTTAACATATCTATCATATTTGCATCCTTCTTTTTATAATTCTTTACCTTTGGCTTATTTCTCTTAAATCCCACCACTTCTACCGATTTGTCATTTTCACCCTCATCTATCTCATCATCATCTTCATCATCTTCATCATCTTCATGAAAATTTAGGTCCTCATCTGTATTATTATTATATCCCGGTTTCAATGTCACCCAACTATTTACCCGTTTATCTATTTCATTCTCATTTATCTTATCTATCGTATATACCTTATTTATATTCTCCATCTCAAATCCTTTTACCCCAAATGCCGCATAAAATACATTATCTATTAACTCTTTATCTATACACTCATATTCATCTCTCTCCGTCCACAGATTAGCTATGTCTTCCGCCAACTTCTTATAATTCTTCTTTGCCAACGGAAAATCACCATGACTACTACTCGCCTCAATATCAAAACTACATATTTTATATGGAACACTATCTTCTTTTTTATTTAGAGGTAGTAACTTTTTATAACTTATCGTATATTCATTGTCACTTAATCTCCCCCGTCTACTATTATGAACTCTTGTATTCTTTTTTGGTAATGCCACCCACCCCGATGGACTAATATTTCGCACGTGAAATAATCTCAATAATGGCGGAATATTCGCCTCATAAAGATATGTTGCGTCTGGACCACATTCATATCCATCCGGGTCTACTATATACTCGTTTTTCCCATCCACATTTCTATAAGTCATCCAATATCTTTTCGCCATCTTGAACACTTTCTCATTTCTAAAGTTTATTTGAACGAAATTATGCTCCTTACCCCCATCAAACCCATATAACTTCTTCTTCTTTACTAACACCCCATTTACTATTCCATATTCAAAGCGTTCCCCTACTTCTCCCCTCAATTGGTTTATTAATCTTAATTTATCCGTCTCCCCCCACCCATCCGGTACCTTTACATAAAAGAATGGCATAAAATCTTCTACATATATCGTCGCCGTGCCACCCTTTTCATTTATCCCAAACATTTCTACCATATATTCCATATATCCGCCTATATTTCGAGGTTCTATATTTGATGTATCGCGTGGTTTATCATCATAAACATTAAATGCTGTTAACTTGTATGTGTACTCCATTCTGGAATTATTTATTGAATTAGTTTTAACTCAATTTTATAATTTAAACTAATTCAAATACTCTCTCATATAGTTTTCCCTTTTACTACCTTTTTACTTCTATTCTTTCTTCTACTCTTTCTTCTACTCTTTCTTCTACTCTTTCTCCTCGAACCTCCTTTCATTTTATTTAATAATAAATCCTTTCTACCATTTAATACTTCCTTTCCACGATTCAACATACCCCTACCTCTATTAAGAATTCCTTTTCCTGCGTCAATCATGTTTAAAAAAAAGGTATTCGATTTATTTATTATTCCCCCCTCTATTCTTTCTTGTGACGATGACCCACTCGCATTGAGAGAACCGCCATTCTTCCCCTTTCTCATCGTCTTATTCTCCTTTCTCATCGTCTTATTCCCCTTTCTCATCGTCTTATTCTCCTTTCTCATCGTCTTATTCTCCTTTCTCATCGTCTTATTCCCCTTGCTTAATACTAATTTTGTAAATTCGATTAGTTTATCTTTGGTTCTAGACATATTAAACTCTCGCCCCTTTTTACCCCCGGGTAATATTTCTAATATTGTTGGGTAACCATATATATGTTGTTTCGCGGGGAAATTAAACTCGCTTATTAATTCTCTTTCTAGAGCTAGAATCATTACTCCCGGGAACATAACCCTTGAATCCTTTATAAATTTATTCCATTCGTCTTCCATCGCTATACACGCGGGACAGTTATTCATGTAAAATTTCACTATGCCGCTTTTCCCCGATTTTAATAGTCTATCAAATAATTCTTTTTCTCTCTCAATATTTTTATTCATATTATATATTATAATGATTAAAAATATTAAATTAATTATAATTTGTTCGGTTTTTCTTATGGGATTATATTATTATCTACTGAATGAAAATTTAGTAGAAAATTTCTCACAATCTAACGATATATGTCCCAATATCTTATACCAGAAACACAATAAAGTATTTCTTTATAACTCTACAAAAGCCAAGGTTCCCGGTGTTAACCCTATTTCGTTTAATAATTTAGAAGAATATACTGAATATATTGACTGGTTGCGTCGTAGAGGCATTCGTTGTCCCGTTTTATATCTACAGAAAGGTTACGATACACAGGACCAACTTGTATATAAAATAAGACCCAGTCCCACCGAACTACACGGTGGGTTATCGGAGAAAACCATCTATTTAAATGATGTTCAAAGCAAAGTATATAATGAGTCTCCAGATAAAGATGTCGAATATTTATATCCACCCGAGGTGAGTAAAATTATAGATGCAAATGATAGTTCGGGTTTTAATAAAAATCAGTATCCAGGTTTCGACCCACAAAATCTTTACATCGGTCTAAATACGCCGATTGATAACGAGTTTCATAGTAAAGATAAGATCAGCGCCAATCCTATGGATTCTAATTGGGGTGGGGTGCGATTTACACAAGATAAAATTAATAAAGGCGACTATAAAGAAGATGATATATTAGTTAAACGTTAATTAAATAGTTATAAATATTCGCGATTGTGTTCTTATTCAATTTCCGTAATTTACCCTCTTTTCCTTCTATTTTAATATCCAGTAATAAATCCTTATTCTCTTCTAAATTCTTTATTAGTGTTTTTATATTACTAAATCTTTCTATCAATTTTCGCGCAACATTTATACTCACATTTGGTATTTGGGCCAACATTATTTCGCTTATATTTTCACTTGTTACATTATCTTTCTTTACACACTTTATCGTATCACTATATTGCATTCCTCCCTCTTTATCTTCTCGGGTATAGTAAGACTGTGTCTCTGTTTTATTAAGTTTATGTACCATTTGTAGAATATAATCTCCGGTTTCAATCGTGGTAAACGTTCTTACTATGCTAAAACCTTTCACATAATTCAGGGAAAATATCGCCGACATCAATGTATTTCTATTTATCGATTTCGTGTATAATTTTTTATCTAAACTACCTTCTATTAGATAAACTATATTATGATTATGTATTTCGCTATTTTGTAATCTAAATGATTGTTCTTTATATCTACCATCATATATACTTGATGCTAAATCTGTTATCGTTTTCCTCTCAATAATTAATATATCATTATTATTATCATCACTAATTATTATATCACCTATTGATAAATTCTCTTTTTGGATCTTTACCATATCACACGGTTCTTTACTTGCAAAGTATTCAAGTAAATCATATTCACGGTAATCGATTTTAATAATCATTATTATAGTTAGATAATGATTATTAAGTTATTTTAATTTAGTATTTATCTTCTCCCACCAACGTGAGTGTACATTAGTCCTACGCCTACCGGACAACAATATTTGGGATGATATTTATCTCCTGATACACATTCGTCCGGTAGGTCCTTTTGCGTCATTGTTGCTGGATTTGTGCTAACATATGCACGATGGCTATTGGCTGAACTGTTTGTTGTTGGTGCTAATCCTCCTTTGATATTTCCACCGCAAGTATTTTGATTTGTCATACTAGTAGAACCCATTCCACGAACTTTTACCATTATAATATAATATAATATAATATTATTACCTTATAATATTTATGCTAAATATATAAAGATAATGTCGTACATAAAGTAATGGAAGAACATATTGGCGAAGGAGAACTACAAAAAATGTGTAATCAAGATACCGATTTTCAAAATACAGAAGAAGGATTTATTTACGACCCATTTAATCCGGAAAATAGAGAGATTAGATTGAATCAAGTTCAATCTATTCTAAATGAATATGGTGTATCTACTAATCTTTTTAATTTATCGCTTTATACAAGAGCTTTTGTTCATAGGTCTTATGTCAAACGCCCTCTATTAGAAAACAATATGTCTAATATTACCATTGTTCGCAAGCCGGAAAAATGTTTGGAACTAAAACAAAAATCTAATGAACGACTTGAATTTATCGGTGATGGGGTTTTGGAATTAATTACTAAATATTATCTTTATCGCAGATTCCCCAAGGCTGACGAGGGATTTATGACCGAAAAGAAAATCGCTCTTGTAAAAAACGAACATATTGGGAAATTGGCATATGAACTCGGCTTACATAAATGGCTCGTCTTATCTAAAAATGCAGAGGAGAAAAAGATAAGAACTAACTTAAAAAAGTTGGGATGTTTATTTGAAGCATTCATCGGTGCATTATTTCTTGATTTTAATAAAATAGATGTTAATGATGAAGAAAATTGGTTTAGTGATTTATTTTTATGTGGTCCTGGGTTTCAAATGGCCCAGGTATTTATTGAAAACATTTTTGAGAAACACGTTGACTGGATGAAATTAATTAGTACCGATGATAATTTCAAAAATATACTACAAGTAAAAATACAGAAAGAGTTCAAGACCACCCCAGACTATATCGAATTGACATATGATGTTGACCGTGGTTATAATATGGGTGTTTATCTCCGGATTGGAATAGAACTTCATAACGTCGACCCTAATAATGCGTTACCTTTTACTCATTTTGGAACATTTGCTAAACTTCAAGAACTTCTTATTGAGAAAGGATTCATATTTATATTTTTAGGAAGCTCCTCCCACAAAATTAAAAAAAAGGCAGAACAGGTTGCTTGCGAAAAAGCTTTACAAACTTTCGATCAATAAGTTCCATATTATATCTCTCTCCTATACCTTCTTTTTCTATTTCAACTATATGATGTCTTCTATCTTGTCCATCATCTAGATAGTCTTTCATTATTTTTAATACGTCCTTTTTTATTCTTTTTATTGAACTATTATCTATTGATAAACTATACATATTTTACTTAATATATATATATTTTAAATATTAATATATATATTAATTCTATAATGGATAAATCTTTTTTAGCAAATTTTACAACTAAACCTACTCCTAAACTTAAAACAGATTTTAAAGTCATCCTTTCAAAAGATAATCCTATCCTTGACGCGATTACAAGCGACGTCTTTAATAAGGACCGCGCTCTTTTTAAGAAAGATAAAAATATGCTTGACGAAACCACCCGACAAGAACTTTTATTAAAATTTCACAAAAACCGCCCCGTTCAAAATACTCTCTCTCTTAAAAGAAAGCATACCCCAATCTTTGATGTTCCCTCTCATCAAACCTATAAAATTAAGCCCATTAAACGTACTAAACGGCTTAATCTTATACCACTTCTTGAACTTTCTATAAAACCATCCATCGATACTATCTCTCCTCCAAGACAACCTAATCTACCATCTCAATTACTACCGAATGATACACCTATACCCAGTATCCCTAAAAGTATACCCATTACCAGCGTTCACGTTCCTAAAAATATAACCATTCCTATTTCTCAACTCATCATTAATGAGTCATCTATTAAAGACCGTTTGCCTAAAAACCTACTTCCTAAATCCATCCATCTATCCGAATATTATATGAATAATCGACAAAATTTTATTAAGTTTATTAATGACCGACTCCTTAAAAAATATAAAAAAGAACTCGAAGAACAAGATGCTAACGCTAGCTGTGATTATGATGATGATAAACCGTTTTCATTAATGGCCCATCAAAAAATCGTCCGCGACTATATTAATTTATACTCTCCCTATAGAGGACTTTTATTGTTTCACGGACTTGGTTCCGGCAAAACATGCACTTCTATCGCTATCGCCGAGGGATTAAAATCCTCTAATACGGTTATGATTCTCACACCTGCTTCTCTTAGAACTAATTATATTGAAGAATTAAAAAAATGTGGCGATTGCCTTTATCTTAAAAATCAATACTGGGAATTTATTAATACACAGGATAATGAAGAATTAACCGATATCTTGTCTCACGTTCTCTCCATCCCTACTAAATATATTAAAACTCACGGCGGAGCCTGGTTGGTTGATGTTAAAAAATCCTCTAATTATGACTCTTTAGATGCTACTTCTAAACGCACGCTTGACCAACAAATTAATATTATGATCAACCATAAATATCAATTTATTAGTTATAATGGTATGAGGAAAACTCATCTTGACGAATTAACTCAACAACATACCATCAATCCATTCGACCATAAAGTTGTTATTATTGATGAAGCACATAATTTCATAAGTAGAATTGTCAACAAAATTAATAAAAATATTAAATCTTCTATGTTTGGCGATTTATACGAATATTTAAAATCCGCCACCAATTGTAAAATTATATTACTAACCGGCACTCCTATTATTAATTATCCAAACGAAATCGCCGTTTTATTTAATATTCTTCGAGGATATATCAAAACATGGACTTTTAAACTTACCATACAGAGCAAACACAAGGTTAATCTTGCCTTCTTTCAAAAAATGTTTAAACCTTCTACCAATACCGGCATCGTTCTTGATTATATTGATTATAATCCTACGTCTACTACTCTTACTATTACTAGAAATCCATTCGGTTTTATTAATAAAACTACACATACTTCTAGCGATTATTTAGGCGTTAAATTAGGCGAACACGGTCTCATCGGACACGATGAATTTGAATCATTAATTCGTAAAACATTAGGTAAACATAAAATATCTATTG
>Ga0114997_10002055_pt1 | contig 16430 bp, 12 predicted proteins | sample ArcticOcean_MG_C_2_FD_87045 | JGI IMG/M metagenome (GOLD analysis project Ga0114997, IMG submission 87045) | Marine microbial communities from western Arctic Ocean - ArcticOcean_MG_CB4_136 | ecosystem: Environmental > Aquatic > Marine > Oceanic | place: Arctic Ocean: Canada Basin | collected...
AAACCACGCAAGCGCTCATGCAAGCGCTTTCTCGAGACGATTTGACGAGCGAAGAAGTAGCTGTCGCGAGTGACGAAGAAAATATTATGAAATTGAGCGAAGACTTATCAAAACTCAACGCGTCTCTCAACATCACGGCGAATCAGACCAGATCGACGACAATGACGGTGCCTGGCATGTCTCGAGCGGTCGAGGACGCGAAGTTTGAAAGCGGACAAAAAGATAAGTTTGTGATGGGTGATATTATGAAACCTGTCTTGGGAGCACCGAAACGTTTCGCGCAAGTAGCCGTACTTGCTCGTGAGTCTTCTCTTCGTAACAGAACTGGACGAAAGAATAACTCCAAAACCACGCTGAAAGCACCGATGTTTTCTGCCATGTCGTCGTCTTTTGTAAAGAAGGATGGGCTGCGTTACTCTTCATCACCATCATTCCTCGGGAGTTTTCGACGCAAGAAAGAGTCGTCTGCAAAGAACGAGAAGACGGTATCGTTTAAGTAATTACTATTTTTTGTAATATACTAGTACTGTACTAAAATTAAAACAAAATTACATCTCTGAGTTACATGGTATCGTATATACACGCGGTACCGTTTCTGCGGGGAGGCTGATAATATTGCAAATTATCGCGCTTCGTCAAGTCCAACGTGGAGAGTTCAGGCGTCGCAGCGTTGTTTTTGACCACCACAAACGCGCGCGTTTGTTTCTCTTTGCCGTTGCTACGATTATTGATGCCGCCTAAGCGCGACTTGGTTTGCGTCCATACTTTCCGAGCGGCGCGAATGTAGGAATCGAGCGATAGTCGCTTCTTGCCGCCCGTGAAACCAGAGCTCGGAATAATGGTGCTATTATTATTCCCTCGCTGCCGCTTCATTGTTTTGTAGGTAGTATTATTTCCATCAACTCTCACATCATCTTCTGTCTTCTCCTTCGTTTGTCCTTTCCTTCCTTTTCTCTTCGGGCTGAAAGAGAATAAATTCCAACGCGCGTTTGCTTTCGCCTCTACCATGTTTTGCTTATGCTGAATATCGTCATCATTGTCGTTGTCATCATCGTCATCCTCTTCTGCGAATATGTCGCCTTCGGCGACGTCGTAGAAGCACACGTCTTCCTTCCCGGTATTTTTCGTATTTTTGTTGTTGCCGCTACCGCTTCCTTTTCGTTTCGTTTGCTCTAAGACGCCGTTGTCTTTCGACATCGCCGAGACGTCACTATCCAGGTTCGAAGACCCCTCCAACAGCATCCCGCTCAAACACGCTTCCGAGGCATACTTTCGTTTCAAAAGGGCGTTCTCCCCTAACGGAACGAGCATATCCGCGTACTCGTCGAAAATAAAATTTGGCATGTGTTTATGCACGGTGAGAATGAAATCTTTACACGAACACGGTTTCGCCAATCGATCGTCGACGATGCCTTCGATTAACGCCGGTACAATCATGTGAAACTCAGTTGTGAACATCAAAATCGGAACTTTTTCGAAGTACTTTTGTTCAAAAGGCAGCCGTTTCGGTTGATTCATCATCGCGTTTTCTTCCTCCTGCTTGAATTTTTCCATGGCTCGAATATACTTACACGCTGATAACCCGTCGCACTTTGGCATTTGAAAATCCATCACGATCATTGCCAATCTGTCGTGACTATTATCAGCATTAGCATTCATACTCTTATACGCTTCGATCGCTTCCAACCCATCTTTGCACTGGATGACTTTCACTTCCCGAAAGAACACTTTCGAAAACAATCGAGTTAAAATGTGCAAGTTGACTTCGTTGTCGTCGCATATGATAACCGCCAACCTTGGTCTTGAATTCTCGAGTCGTCGTTGGTTTTCGAAATACGCGTCTTCTTGCTGCAAAAACATCTGTTCCTCTTCCACGTACCACGATGGGACTTCGTGTTGTTGTTGTTGTTGTTGTTGTTGTTGTTGTTGTTGTTGTCGTTGTTGTTGCTCGCGTATGATGCTCTTTTGCAACTCGGTTAAACCACCATCATAATCTTCGTGAGCTTGAACCGTCGTCGTCGTCTCGTTTGTGTATACTCGAGACTTTTCCGCTTCATCTTTCTATTATTCTGTGTATTATCACAACTGTTCGTTCTTTCTCTCTCTTAGTATTACTTTTATACGCGCGCGTCTTCTCCCTTTTCTCCAACCCTCTCTTATAGTATACGCGCAGAGAATAATTCCACGTAATAAAAAAAATCCGGCGCTTTTTCAATCAAAAAGAATTTGATTCGATTTTTTTTCTCTCCTCTTTGGAAGGAAAAAGGAAAGATTTTTTCTTTTTTTTGGGTTTCTTGACCAAAACGATCGAGTTTTGATGTTTGGCACAGAGAGAGAGAGAGAAAAGAGAGAGAGAGAGAAAGTAAACGCTGACACGTGTTGTGTTTGAGCGCTGCCTTCCCTTTTTTTAAGGGGAGAACAATGTTTCTTGTTGTGTGTTTAGCACCCCCTCTTCCTTCACTTCCCACACATTTATCTCACTTCACACACATATATATATATATTTAAGAAGACAGAGATGATGGCATCTCAAACCTTATCTTTCGCGCGCGCAGTCGCACCCTCCCCAAAACTTTCTCGTAAATCTACCCTTTCCTCATCGAAGAGATCTTCGATCAAAATTTCCGCGTCGTCGATCCCAATCCACATCGAATACTGCGAAAAGTGAAACTACCTCCCCCGCGTTAAAATGCTCATCGATAAAGCAGACGCGGCGTACCCGGGGAAGTTTACTTTTACCATGAACGATAACGAGATTTTGAAAAAAACCGTTCCGGAAGGACAAGGTTGGGCGATTGAAAACCAAGCCGAAAAGCCGATTCCGAACGGGGAAAACGCCTTGTGGAGAAAAGGCGCTTTCGAGGTTTTGAGATTAGACACGAACGAGTTGTTGTACTCGAAGAAAGAGACTGGGAGTCATTTGGTGGACGGGAAACCGGGAGGTGCGCTGGATGTGTTCATCGAGACGAAGATGAAGGATGCTTAACTTAAAAATATCTTGAAAGTCGTCTCGAGAATTTTTATGTAGCCGCGCACGGCGGCGCTTTCGCTCTCTCTCGCTCGTAAAAGACAAAGGTCGTCTCGTCTCAAGATTATGGACGACGAAACGTGCACGTACACGCGTGTATCTATATATAATTTAGAAGAACAGAAAGAACAAAGTACAAGTAAACGGGATGAGAATGATGTAAAAATGATAAAGAAGTGATGAACGCGTTCGTAAAAGATTACAGGACAGACAAACTTGTCCAGCGAACGATGTTTTGATGGTACCATCCCTCGTTTACTCGAAACGTTTTGATACGTGTTTAATAAAAATAATATATAGTATACGGTGTGTTGTGTGGTTTAGTTCTTCACGATGATTGAAAACTAACGGAAGCAACTGAAGGTCTTTCTCTTTTACGAGGCTGATGAACGGCGAGCGCGCTCGTCATTTGGTAATACAAAACGTAATAACGATAATATAACAACAAAGACAACTGTACTCGTCGTCGTCGTCGTCCTTAAATTCCCATCTTCATCAGCGAGTTCTTGGACAAACCGACGTCGGTTTTAATCCTCGTGACGAGCTCATCTAATCCGTTAAATTTCATCTCCGGTCGCACGAAACCGAGGCATTCCACGGACATGGTTTCTCCGTAAAACTGTTTCTTCCCGTTCTCAAACGCGAGTCCGTCCTCGTTCTTCTCCACGCAGTGCACTTCAACCGTGACGTCGTTTTCGTAGTTTTTCTTGTCGACGAACGAAGGGCGTCGACCGACGTTTAAGACGGCTATTTTTTTACCCGAATCGTCGCCTTCCAACTGACAATATCCGAAATAGACTCCCAATGGAATGTTTTTCACGTCGACGGTATCGTCGTTCAACTCCTTTTGCCAGTTTAGAGAGATTTCGGCCGGATCCAAATTCGCCGTCGGTAAACCCATCTCGGCGCTGCCGCGACCGAAACCTCTCACGACTTTAGCTCGCATGTGAAGAGGTTTCGCCAGTTTATAGTTTTCCGTCAAGTATAAAACTCTCGTGGCGTCTAAATCGTTGTCATCGTTTTGGACGTCGTTTCCTATCGAGTTGTTGTTGTTGCTGTTGCTATTGCTGCTACTTCTATAATCTATATTACTATCGCTACTCAAATCTACCGCTTTCCCTCTCTTCGCCTCTTCCTCCGTCCACGCTAACGGCAATCCTTTTACTAACGCCTCCAGCTCCTCCCTTTTCAATCTCGCGTAACTCTCGTCGCCTTCTCTGGTCTCCCTGGACGAAATGACAATCCTAGACATCGCCTCGTTCACGCCACCCTCATCACTTCCCGACGTAAACGACGAGGTTGTTTGTTTCAATAAATTCGCCGCTCTCGCCAGCGTCTCTTTCCTCTTCTTTTCCGGAAACTGTTCGAACGTGTCGTTGAAGACGATCGCGTCGAACGGACCGAAATACGGTTTCACTTCCTCTAAACTCATCTCGGAGAGTTGGAAATACTTCGCGCCTTTCTCGTTTCCGGATATTCCCACGTCCGGGACTTTCTCCATCGCACGATCGAGCTGTTTTTCTGAAACGTCCACAACCGTCGCCAACTTCGCCCCTTCTCCTTCAAACGCAGTAAACGACAACAAGAAACGCTCCACGACCTCGCCGGTCTCCGCGCCGACGAGTAACACGGTTCCAAACGGTTTCGACCGTTTCAAAGCGGGAAGACACGCGTTAAAAATGTCCTCGGCTCGGTCTTTCTCTCGAGGGAAGTAACACGCAGAACATCCCCGAGAGGCTTCGTCCCTCAAAGCTTTGACATCGTTTCCGTCGTCATCGTCAAAGTTGTTGTAACTGTTGTTGTTTGCTCTACATCTTCTTCTCCGTGATGTTTCCTCCGAACGACTTTTACGACGACACAGACGACGACGATTCAGACGAACAGGAAAGAAAGTCGTCGTAAAAGTCGTTCGAGTGCGTGGCTTCATCCTAAACTCCTCGTTTATTTTGTCGTTAGTAGTATTATTGTTCTTGTTGTTGTTGTTGTTGTTGTTGTTGTTCTCGCAAAAAGTGGTTTGTGTGTAATTTTTGTGGTTTGTGTGTAAATTGTTTCATTACAAAGACAGAAGTATTATTGGTGATTTTTGCTTGATTCTATCCATTTTTTTGCAACAAAAAGGCATCAGATTTTTTCTGTGAGACTTTTCCTCCCCTTGATAGTATTCGTTTTAAGGCAGAAGAAGAAGAGAGAGATGAAGAGAGAGAGATGAAGAAGAAGAGCGCTTCTCTCTCTGAAAGTAATGGTGCCGAGACTGCTGTTGTTGTGAGTGTTGCTGAAAAAAAGAGCTTTTATGATTCAGACGACGACAAAAACGATGCAAGAGACGACGACGATTCCAACAAATCCAAATTCCAAACGCACGTCCTCTTGTTCCTTTCGCAACTGAACTGGATGGGAATGCACATCGTCTTCGCGGTCGCTTTGAGAAGTTCGACGAGAGCGATGGTTTTATCCTTTTACAGAGAGATGTTGGCGTGTTTTTTACTGACGATGTATTGTTTTTATGTCAGGAGGAAGAAGAGGAAAAGGAAGGAGATGACGACGGATGAGATGACGACGGAGGTGGTGGCGACGGCGTATTCGGCGAACGATGATGCAAATATGACAAAAGATGAAAATGGGGTGACATCGATGCAAATAGTCGCAGTTTCCATAGTTTTAGGCGCAATATTAGCTCTGATACGAGGATCGGTAGTCTTAGCGAACGCGAACGCGGGGCCGGACGTGACCTCGGCGTTGGTGTTGACGACGCCCGTGTTGACGTTTTTCTTCTCGGCGTTGTTGCGAGTGGAACACTTTTCGTTTCGAGAGGTGAATCGAGATCATCCGGAAAACGTGATGAAAGTTTTGGCGATTTTGTTCGTGACTATTAGTGTTGCCGTCGTTTGTTCGTATAAAGGTGCGTTGATGTTTGGGGACCCGAAAGAGTACGAAGCGCCGAACGTTGTCGTCGGCGCGATATGGATGTTGACCAACACGTTGGCGAGCTCCGTGGCGATTGTCATGCAAAAAATGATTATAAACGCAAAGATACCAATCGAGGTAGTCAACGCGGCGATGACCGGTATAGGCGCGTTTTGGTTACTCATCGTTGGTTTAATCGCCCACGGAACCGCGAAAGATATTTGGACGTTATCTTCCGATGGTTTATACGCCGTGCTCTTCGGCGCGTTCTTTCCGAGCGCGATGAATTTGATCATTTTCGCAAAGAGTTCGAAACTTTTAGGCCCAAACGTAACTGCGAGGTACTTTTTGTTACAACCTGCGATGACGTGGGTGTTGGATTATTTGGTTCTGAAAGACGCGGTGTACGAGTCTTACGTGATATGTGCTGTTTTCTCGGCTATGGCTATGATGTCCTTCGCGAGCGCGAATTCGTTTGTCCGAAATACGACGAGTAAGGAAGAAGAAAGAGAAGAGGAAATGTAGATGTAGTGGTATAATAGATGTTAGAAGTAATTTTAGGTTGTAGTATCTTGTTCGTTATGCACAGATTGCGGTATTTCACCGCTACTGTTTGCTGCCGCCGCCGCTGCTACTGATTATTAACATTAATTTTACACAAAAGACTTCTTGCTTCCTCGTCTTCTTTTTCGTCTTTCATACCGATTTAACCACGTCGTACGTGCCGTCCTCGTTGAGAACAAAAGTGACCCCCCCTGTTTGATCCAAGATCCCGGATTTGCCTTTCGACATCGATAGGCAAGCTCGATGGTAAACGTCTTCGTCCTTTTCTCCTTCTTTATTCTCGCCGCTGCTGCTCGTTCTCGCGTGACTTTCGATGTCGACGACACACTTAAAAATCTGAGGATCGTCCAAGTTTGTCCTTTGGCCGCAATGAAATTGCTTACAAAATTCTTCGCGATTTTCTTTGTTATTATTCTCGTTTTTGTCATCTTCTTCTTCTTCTTCCAAAACTTTTTCTTCTTCAACCTCCCTCGTTTCGTCATCTTTCGCGTCTCCTAGAATCCCAATCAACTCGCTTAACTCCTCCGCGCACTCCTCGGCGAGTTCCTCGTATCCTTCTAAAAACAATATCCTCGCGAACAAACGCATCTTCGTTACGCAGTGTTGCCCTTTCGCTCGCGATATCGCATTCATCCTGTTCCTTAATTTCGGTTCCGTCATCGTTCGCACTCTCATCAACGTGTGTTGATACGACGCCGTGCCCACGATGGTCTGTTTCTTCTGTTTCATCTTGTTTCTGTACGAAAACTCCTGCTCTGCGATGCGATGTTTTCGTTCTTGTTCTTCGTCTCTTTCTTCTTCTTCTTCTTTGTCTTCTTTGTCTTCTTTGATGTCTTTGTCTTCTTGTTGTTGTTGTTCATCAGTTTCTCCTTTTCCTCCTCCTCGTTTTAATCGCGAAGACGATCTTCGAAGAACAACACCATCATCAATATTTTCAGCGCTTCTTTTGCGTCTTTTCTTCTTCTCATCAGAATCATCCTCTTCTTCCTCTTCTTCTTCTTCTCTTTTGCCTTTTTTAGAGGAGTTATGCATGTACGAATCGAAGTCGGACAATCCTAAACGACGCATCAACAGTTCGTTTCGCATCACTCGCGCGTTTCTTTCTTTTTCGTACTCCGTTAAAAACGACGAGTTTATATTCGTCGTCGTCATCCTTAAACTTCTTCTTCTTCTTCTTTGTCGTTGTTGTTGTTGTCTTCTTCTTCTTCCTCTCACCACCACAAAGTGATGAAAAAGATGATCCGATGAAAATGAAGATGTGTTTTTTAGTACAGAACTCTGCTCCTTTTTTGAATTTTGCTCACATTTTTACACAGTTGGAGGATTTGTACCCAATTGCGGCAAGGTTTCGCTTTTTTTTTTAATTGCGGTTTTTTTCTGAGAATTTGAGACCCTAAACTCTTTTTTTTCTCTCTCTTTTTTGCGATGTTTTGTTGTTAAAAAAGCCGCGTCGTTGGCCCCGTTATTATTCATTCGCGATTGACAACAGACGAGGAGACTCCTTTTACCTTTATCTTTCTCTGATTATATATATATATATACACAGAGAGTTGAGTAGCGCGAATAAGAATACTCTCAAAAATGTTTAACGACGAAACCTCTTCGCTTCTTCTTAAGAAGCGACACGATGATGATGATCTCGAATCGAATACCGTCGTGGAAACACCCAATGACGAATTGTTCCGTTCGACGAAAACGAAAACAAAAACGACAACGAAGAAGTTTGTCGTCGCCATTGGTGCCTTGTGCGTCGGCGGCAGCGCGTTGGCTGTTTCCACCAGTTCGTCTTCTTCGTCTTCTTCTTTCTTGAGGATGTTCAATACCAGCAGATTGGGAGAAGAATTTGAGACCGCGGGGAACAACTTCTCTGAAAATGGTGTTGACGACGAAAGCGAACTCCTCATCGATTCGAGAGGCGCTTCATATCGCGGGAAACAAACGAAATCAGTCACCGGGAAAGACTGCAAGAACTGGGTGCAAACGACCATGCCACCAGACGATCACCCGAACGATGGTTTATACGAGAACTATTGTCGGAACCCCCAAGGAGTGCAAGAGAGCATTTTTTGCTTCGTCGGAGGAGGCGAAACGGAGAAGTGCGAACCGCTGGGTTTTAAGAACGTTCTTCTCACGGAAGACGAAGAGGAAGTGGAACGATTAGAACGGGAGTTGGCGCAAGCCGAGGAAGAGGCAAAATTGCCGCGCGCGGATGGCGGCGATGAAGCAAACCCGCAAGAACCGCAAGTCGGGGAGATTATTATCACGGAGGAAGTGCCGGTGACGGACGGGCCAACCGCGGACGAGATGGACGATACGATCGGGTCGAGAGAACCGATGCAGTTCGAAGGTGAAACTGGCGGAAATAACAACGATCCGGACGGATCTTTTGCCGATGACGGACAAATGGTTCAACCGCAATCGCCGGACGACGAACGCGTCGTCGGAAACGGTCAAGCGTACCGAGGGAAACAAACAAAGTCGAAATCTGGCGTCGAGTGTAAGAAGTGGGTGCAAACCACCTCCACTCCGGACGATAACCCGACCGAAGGTTTAGAGGAAAACTTTTGCCGTAACCCACACGGTGCTCAGGAATCGATATGGTGCTACGTTGGCGGTGGCCAATCCGAGTTGTGCGACCCGCTCGGAGGCGGTTCCGTGGAGGAATCCGCGGAGCCGGACGCCAACGTCGTCGCGGCGTCTGTGCAACAAGCCACCACGGAACAAGAACAAAACTCGTTCACTGATATTTTGCAAGAAGTAGAGAAAACTGCGGACGCGTTGAGGACGGAAGCGGACGCTTTACAATCGGAAGAGCAAAGGTCGAACCCACCGAATAACGAAGCCGGCGTCGGGTTTGACGAGACTCCGGAAGTAAACGAAGAAGAAGAAAAACAAGCGAAGAAAAAAGGTAACTTTGACCCGGCGGTTGAAGTCCTCGACGGCGACGGTACCTCGTACAGAGGCTTCCAGAAGTTCTCCAAAACTGGCAAAGAGTGCGTCGCGTGGCAATTCACGCAACGCACCGCGTTCGAATACCCGGATGGCGATTTGTCCGGTAACTTTTGCCGTAACCCAGACAACCAAAAGTCCATCTATTGTTACGTTGGAAATAACGTCGCGGAATTGTGCGAACCGTTGCAAGCGCCGAAAGAGTTAAAGAACGCGAACATTAAAGAAGCCGTGAACAAGTGCTTACAAGAAGCGCCGAACGATGGGAATTGCCCACACTTTGCCGCCAAGTCGCAATTCGGCGTCATGAAGGATTGGGACGTCTCCAAAGTCACGAACATGCAAGAGTTGTTCAAAGGTAAAGAAGCATTTAACGGTGATTTGTCCGAATGGGACACGTCCTCGTTGACCACTGCGTACCAAATGTTTCACAGTTGTCGGTTGTTCAATTCGGACATCTCGAACTGGGACGTCTCGAACGTGGAAAGCTTCCAAGGCATGTTTAACGGCAACGCCGCGTTCAACGCGGACATTTCCAAATGGAACACGAGTAAAGCGAAGACCATGCAAGGCATGTTCAAAGACGCGATTAACTTCAACCAAGACATTTCAGATTGGGACACGTCGAAGGTGGAAAGCTTTGCGAGCCAATTTGAAGGCACCGAGCAGTTTAACCAAGCCATTAGGAAGTGGAACACCGGCTCTTCGAAATGGGACGGCATGCAAGGCATGTTCCAACGCGCCAAGTCGTTTGCGCAAGACGTGTCTTCGTTCACCGGCCAAGCATCGACACAAAACCAAGGCATGATGTTCTCCGGTGCATCTGCGTTCCACGCGCGATTCAAGTGCGCCATGCCGGACATGGGACCGGCGGCGACGTGCAAAGACACGATGGCGACGGCGGAACAACAACTCGGTGAAGACGAATCGTTAGACGAAGCGGCCGACGTCGCGGACGAAAGCGATGTTCAAGAAATTCAAGTGAACGAAGAAGCGGACCAATCGATCGATGAAGACGAGCACAAAGAGCCAACAGAGGCCACAGACAGCACCGCCGCCCCCGAGTCCACCGAAGAAAAACAAGAAGAACAAGGAGAAACCAATGCTGAAATGGGGCCGGAGCCGGAAGATGATGCGGATTTGGTCGATGCGACCTCCGAGCAAAGCCACATCGAAGAGTTGCAAAATGAATTAGAAGGCGAGGATCCGGACTTGGACGTGCAAGATCCAGACGACGAAACTGTCATCGAAAACGGGTTGACGTACAGAGGTAAACAAACCCACACTCGATCCGGGATGGAGTGCAAAAATTGGGTCCAAACGACGATCGCGCCGAACGACAACCCTCACCAAGGTTTAGAATCTAATTATTGCCGTAACCCGAACGGGATGCAAGAGACTATCTTTTGCTTCATCGGTAACGGCGAAACCGAAGCATGCGATGCGAAAGCCGAAATGTAAATACCTACTACTTAAGTTTTAACTACTATCTATAACTACGTACTATTACCAGTTAAAATAATATTATTAATACCACAAATCCACGCGTTCTTCGTCAGAATCAGAATCAGAATCGTCATCGTTGAACTACCATACATTTCTCGAGGGTCAGTCATCTTTATTTTATCAACAACGTATCATCATCGAAACTTTGCCTCTCTCAATTTTTCCAACGCTCGAAATCGGTGCGAAATCGCATTCTTCTCCTCCTTCTCCATCTCTCCGTACGTCTTCTTATCGTCAACATCTCTCTGTTCGTCCGGTTCAAACACCGCGTCCCATCCAAACTCCGTTTTACCTCTCGCTTTTACGATCCTCCCGTTCGTCCGCCCGACGAACACCTCCACTTCCTCCGCGCTCTTCTCGCCGCCCTCGCAATACGCGAACACGCACTGCGCGTACGCCGTTTTATCCTCGTACGCGAGCAACATGTTATTCAACCCATCCAATCCGGTTTTTTCTAAAAACCACTTCACGTACGGCCCGGGTAACCCTTTCAACGCGTTGAAGCATAAACTCGTATCTTCCACTAAAGTTGGTCCTTCTATCTCTCTCGAAGCGAGCAGACACTTCTCTTTGGCGATATCGATCGGATCGCCTTGGAGTTCCGGTAAGTCGATCGATCGAGAGATTAAATTAAAACTCATTTTTCCTTCCTCTTCTTTGTCTTCTTCTTCTTCTTCGTCTGTTGAAGCTAATTTTAATATCGATTTTACTTCTTCCAGTTTCTTCGCGTTTCCGGTGACAAACGTCACCACCTTCTTCGCTTGGTCTTCTTCTTTCGAAGAACACGCAGAAACGTTATTCATCGTCACTCGTTTTACCACCGGTTGTCGTCTGAATCGTCGTCTGAATCGTATTTGTTGTTCTCGTTGTTGTTGTCGTGGATGATGTCCTCGCGTGTGTACTCCGCGCAAACGCCTTCCTCTTCCTCTTAAAAAAATTCCCGACGACGATTCAGACGACGACGAGTTGACCGAGGAGGACGAGAGAGGAGAGACGAACGACACCAAAACTCGTGTTTTAGGAGAAGTTAAGAAGGAAAAGGAGATAAAAAGGAATACCACTCGCGACTTCTTCTTCTTCTTCTTCTTCTTCTTCTTTAACTTCTTCTTCTTCTCAAAAGCGTCGCAACACAGAGAGTTTAGGCTGAAGAATACGAAGACTGACGAGGAGAATTTTCACTCGAGGAATTTTCGTCACTCGAGAGAAACAAAAAAAGAACAACTCTCGAAAAAGTGAAAATCCTCGAGACAAAAAATTTCTCTCGAAATCGTCTCTCGTTTTCCCTCACGAGGACGAAGTACAAAAAAAACGGACTTTTCGAGGATGACGAGGATGATGACGACGACGAGAACAACACCAACAACAACTGCTGCTGCTGCTGCGAGGACGACGACGAGTCGTCGTCGTCGTCCTCCTCGTTTTTATTATTATCGTAATACTTATAATCAGCAAAAGTTAATAAAAGCAGCAAAAGGAGCGAACCCGTGTACCACCTCCTCCGGGACCTCCACGACCACCGCTAAAATTTCCAGTGCGTTACACCAACAGACGACGAGTAAAAAAAGTCTGTCGAAAGCGACGCGAGTGACCGAGTTTCAACTGAAAGAGATGAGCAACTTACAAGCGAAGTGCTTTTTTACGCCGATTTTAGGACCGAACTCTGCGTTAGATCAACTGTCGATGTTTTTATTCCAAGGCGACGTGGACGAAACTTTACTCGAAAAGTTTAGATACGTGAAACAAGATCGGTTCGCGCCGTTGGCGGTGATGAAGAAAACGAGCAGCGAGAAGATGGGAGGAAACAAAACGAGGGAAGGCGAAACATCATCGGCGAGCAATACCGGTATCGTCGGCGTGGCGGAGGTTTCAGTGCAAAGAGACGTTCTCATTGGACGATCGATAATGAAATTTAAAGACTTAGAGGAAGCGAAGAGCGAATACGCGTACGTGTCGTGCATGTGCGTGGACGAGGAGTATAGGAAAATGGGCGTCGCGACGGAGTTATTGAGAGAGAGTGAAAACGTCGCCAAGAAGTGGGGGTTTAATTTGCTCTGTTTGCACTGTTACGAGGATAACATTCCGGGGATTTCGTTGTATAAACAGTTAGGGTACGAAGAGTTGTTGACGGATATGAGTTTAAAGTCGCCGTTGGATATCATTTTGAGGAAACGGAAGGTGTTGATGTGTAAAGATCTTATTTGATAAACAAAGAAAAGTTGTAATTAATAGAAGAAGAACGTGTTGTTGTTGTTGTTGTTGTTGTTGTTGTTTATCGAGTTGATACTCGATGTATTATTATTATTATTATTATTATTATTAAATCTACATTAGTAAAAGCTCTCTCTTCTTCGATGACAGAATATCAAAAGTGATGATGATGATTAAAGAAAAACGTCCTTCTCCAACGCCTTGACGACGTCTTCTTGGTCGTTCAATTTCGCCACGTCCAACGGCGACTTCCCGTCCACATTCTTCGTCGTCACGCTTCCACCGGCTTCAACCAACAACTCGACGATATCTACTCTCCCGTATCCGGCGGCGTAATGCATCGGCGTGTTGTTATTCTTATCCTTGGCTGAAGCGTCTGCTTTGGCTTCAATCAACATCTTGCAGCACTCCATTTCTCCGTACCCAGCGGCAAAGTGCAACGCCGTTCGCCCTTCCCCGTCGCTTTTGTTCACGTCCTCCTTTTCTTTGATCAATTGTTTCAACAACTCGACGTCGCCGGCGCTCGCCGCCGTCAACACGCTGTCCTCTTCATCCTCTTCTTCTTCCTCTTCTTCTTCATTATCTACGTTCAAATTCTTCATCTGTTCGGCGACATCCGCGGCGCCACCACCACCAAACCCAGGTGGCATCATCCCTCCCATCCCAGGCATGACATCCGCCATCGCCTCGTTGATCTTCTTCAACGTCTCCGGATCGTTCCAATACTTCATCATCGCTTGCGGCCCGCCTTGCTCGATATCTTTCATAATCGGTCCCATCTCCGGATCTTCTTTCAACTTGTCCATCTTCTCTTTCATCTTTCTCGTCGTCTCCGGATTATTCATCTCGCTCATCATCGATTGCATCGTCGGGTCTTGCATCATTTGCTCGCCCAATTTTTGCGCCATCTGCGCAAACGCCGGGTTCTTCATCACGCCTTCCATGGCTTGCATGGCTTGTTGCGGGTCCACGCCTTGACCCATCATCCCCCCGCCGGGAACGCCGCCTTGCATCATCATTTGTTGCAATTCTTGCGCGGACGATGGTCCTGCACCCAACGCTTGGCCGGATTGTTGCATCTTTGCAATTTGTGCCGCCATGTTCTCTTGCATTTGTTTAAACGCGGGATCGGACGCGATCGCTTCTGCGGCTTCTTTTATGGAAGGGTCTTCCAACATTTGGCGAATTTTTTCCACGTCGAACGAAGGTCCACCTCCGGGCATGTTACCACCGGGCATGCCACCAAATCCAGGCGGGAGTTCTCCTGCGCCAGCCATTGTTATTCTTTTCTTGTTGGATGATCTGTTTTGCGGTTGTTTATGTTGTTGTTGTTGTTGTTTACAACTGATGAAGATTTTCTTTTAATGGAGTTTTTTGATGCGTGGGATAAGATGTCAGATGTAAAACTCTTTATGTGGTACTTCTTATTACTGCCATAGTACAAAATTGTAAACTAAAATACGAACGAACTATTACACTACTACTACTACTATAGTACTCATTTTACACCCACTTCCACACAGCCTTGGTACCACACGCTTCTGTGCTCGTGAAAACGTCCACGTCTTCGGGTAAACCATCGATTTCGCAGTTCACCTCGTAAAATCGATACCGCGTCGGCAAAGCGCGATAGCTTTGAGAAAAGGACGGTTTCGATGAAAGCGGCAGACTTCGTAAAGACTTTTCGTCGATGTTAATGACCGCGTTTGGCGATAACGCGTCACCTAATTCTTCGCGTATGCCTCTTTTTGCGGCTTCTAAAGGTGTTTCGCCTTTACCGGACATGATTTTCTCGCTCAAAAACCGTTCTCGTTTTCGCGTGGCGCCGGACGGGAGCGTTTGTTCGTATTCGACGAGTTTTTTGTTCGGTTTCGATTTTGAGGTTATTTCGACGACGACGACCGAGACGCGGCGGATGCACGAGAGCTTCACGGTGCCGTCGTCGTGAGTTGTCTCGTGTTCGGTTAAAACGGTTTCGCCGTTTTCAATCTCTTTGAGCAAATCATCGATAGATTTTAATCCGTTTTGCGTATCCTCGTTTTCATTCTTCGACGGCGATACCGCCGAATGAACATAGGAAGAAGAAGAAGAAGGAGAAAACGTCTCGCGCACGTTAATGCCGCGCTGTGTCAACCACGCTTCCAATTTTCGCGCGTCCCCCGTGTTTTTACCTTCGTGTTCGTAACAGACGACGACTTCTTCATCATCGTCGTCGTCTTTCTTTTCCTCCTTTTTCTCCTTCTCGCGTATCGACGAACCCATCGTATCACCACCACTTCTGCTCCCTTCTCCTCGACTACTGAAAGCGGCCAAAGAAGCGTTTTTCAGCGAATTCCTTTTCCAACTTCTCTCTCTCGTTTGTTGTTGTTGAAAACTTCTTCTTCGGTTTCTGTCGAGAGAAAGAAGAGATGTTTTTCCCGAAGTGATGCGCCTGATGATGACTCCGCTGTTCATCACAGAGAATGCTTTTTAAAGAGGATAAAGAAGTTTCTCTTTACTACTCTCTCATCACAAAACCTAAGAGTGCGATAAAGACGAGCAGTCGAAAAGTTTTATTCAAAGAGCAAAAAGTGAGAGTTCCTTCGTGTCACCGTCACACCCCCGTGTTGATATGTGTGTTTTATTCTGTGCTTAATTCGTAGGGGAAAAATCTCTTCATTGTTACGAGAAACACTTACGAATAAACGAATAAGAATAAGAATAACAATAAAGGAAGAAGAAGAAGAAGAAGAAGAAGAAGAAGAAGAAGAAGAAGTCTAATAATGAGCAGCCGGCGAAAGAATCCACATCCGCAGCGCGCGGTAAACGTGAAGACGGTTTTGAAGGTAGAGAAAGAAGAACCGGTGTTGTTATGTTTGCGAATACCTGATGAGGAAGATGATGATGATGTCGATTTTGATGAGGTCGTTGAGCAGCAAAATGAGATACGAAAAGAAAAGACTGCGACGAAGAGAGGGAAGAGAAAGAGAACGCAACACGAGTGCAATGTTTGCGAGAAGGTTTTTAATAGTCCATCAAGTTTGGTCAAACACAAGCGTATTCACACGAAAGAGAAACCGTATGAATGCAATGTGTGCGAGAAGCGTTTTACTCAATCTAGTAATTTGAAAAACCACATGCGTATTCACACGAACGAGAAACCGTACGAATGTGATGTTTGTGATAAAGCTTTTCGTACATCTGGTAATTTGCAAGAGCACATGCGTACTCACACGAACGAGAAACCGTACGAGTGTGATGTTTGCAAGAAGAGGTATCGTCACGCTGATAG
>Ga0114997_10002058_pt1 | contig 16407 bp, 14 predicted proteins | sample ArcticOcean_MG_C_2_FD_87045 | JGI IMG/M metagenome (GOLD analysis project Ga0114997, IMG submission 87045) | Marine microbial communities from western Arctic Ocean - ArcticOcean_MG_CB4_136 | ecosystem: Environmental > Aquatic > Marine > Oceanic | place: Arctic Ocean: Canada Basin | collected...
AATTTTAGCCTTTCAGGAAAGGATTGGCGTGGCTTAGTTTTGATGCTCCCCCAGTAGATTACTTTGAGTTCATTGTTAACTTCATCAATGACTCCGCATCCGGTGCATTTACTGCCAGGATCGATACCCATTACACGCATAACTCAGAAGCAATTGATTGTTTTAGAGAATTTCATATAATTCACTGGTTGGATAATGAGGAGAAAATAGATAAAACGTCTTAATACTTTTTGTTCAAGTCTCCTTCAGTGAGAAAATTTCGATATCTAACAGTTTTTTATTTCAAACAGACTAATGTTCTTTTGGAAAATCAGGGTGATACTGTTGTCTTTTTTCTTTAGGAATTTTTTTCCATTATTGCTATCAATTCATCCGTGATATCAAAATTTGAATACACTTTCTGAATATCATCGTGATCTTCCAACATGTCCATTAAACGGAGTAATGATTTACAGTTTTTTTCTTCTACGTTAACCATGTTTTGCGGTATACGAGTTAGTTCGGCAGATTGAACTTTAATACCAGAATTTTCTATTGCTTTGCGCACTGACTCGAAAGTTTCAATCGAAGTGGTTATTTCATAATGATCATCAACGGTTTGTAAGTCATCTCCACCTGCATCCATAACTAGTTCGAGGAGTTCCTCCTCATCCTTTTCAGGTGTCATGATAGTGATAGTTCCTTTTTTTTCAAATATCCAAGCAACGCAGCCATTTTCGCCCATATTCCCGCCATTTTTATCTAAGACGGCCCTTAGCTCACTAATGGTTCTATTTTTATTATCTGTCATCACTTCCATGAAAATAGCTACACCGCCAGGGCCATAACCTTCATAAGAAATTTCTTGGTATTGAACGCCTTCTAATTCTCCAGTACCTTTTTTGATAGCCCGGGTTACATTCTCCTGAGGCATATTAACTTCTTTTGCTTTTTGAACCGCTAGCCTCAATCTTGGATTGCCGTCTACATCACCTCCGCCTATTCGCGCTGCTACAGTAATTTCTTTTATAACCTTGGTAAAAATTTTCCCTCGTTTTGCGTCGGTAGCACCCTTCTTATGCTTTATTGTTGACCACTTTGAATGCCCAGACATATAAAAACCTAATGAGTTGAGTAATATTTTAAAACAATTTATTCTCAGGTCAATTTAACATATAACATGTAAAAGAGGCAATCGGGATTGATAATTATTCATAGTTGATTGATAATTGTTTACATGGAAACATTTGAAATAAAAGTGGCAGGCAAACCTATTCGAGCAAGGTCTGGCGAGACTGTGATTCATGCGTTGTGGAATGCTGGGATGCCAGAGTTGATTAAAACTGGTTGCGTTGGTGGTGTCTGCGGTGCATGTACTGTAACAGTTCGTTCTCCAAATGGAAAAATCAACGGAACTGATCTAGCTTGTATGTGTCCTGTGGAAGAAGGAATGGAAGTTTTCCCCTGTTCAGTTGACGCGGTTCCGACGATAGCATCTGAACCCAACCCATCAGCCGATAAACTTCGTGTGGCCTACCCAACCTTAGATCGCTGTACTAAGTGTGGGAGTTGCACCGCATCTTGTCCTATGTCTATACCGGTAATGGATTCGGTTCTAAGGATGAGGTCCGATCAGCTCAATGAAGTGGCAGATGATTTTACTACCTGTATTAATTGTGGTTTATGTAGATTTGTTTGTGAGGATGGAGTGCTCCCACACGTGATGGGAATGTGGGTACGACGTTCGATAGGATCCTCTAGAGAGTCGGCTAAGAATAATACTTTAGAGGTAGCCTCTGAACAGATCGAATTGGAATGGAAGTATCTCCTTGATGGTGATTCAACTTTACGTATGAAGCATGCCCAACAATTCAGAGAAAATGGAGAAATTGAATCGTGATGGATTGGGCTAAAGATTCGTTAGAAAGGCTAGAGTCTACTCGCGAAGAAAGGTTAAGTTCAAAACCACCTAAGCTAAGCACAGGCGAAGCAGAGAAGCTCCTGTATGAATATCATCCTGACTACTCGGGAATGCAGCGTAGTATTCGAGTAGGGCCCAATGCAAGTAATGAAAAATTTCCCCACGAACTTGCAGATATTCTCGAAGCAGATAGTCAACTCCCATTAGATTTTGAGCCATCCACTGATGTAGAAACCGATGTGCTCATTTTAGGAGGTGGAGGGGCTGGTGCCGCGACAGCAATCGCTTTAGAAGGAGCTGGGTTCAATGTGCATCTGGCAACAAAACTACGTTTGGGTGATTCAAATACAGTGATGGCAGAAGGTGGAATTCAGGCTTCGCTTGGGAAGGGTGATTCAGCTCGAAGACACTTTGCTGATGCTTATGTGGGGGGACATGGAGAAAACGGATCTAGTCTTCTTCGTGTTCTTTGTGAAAATAGTGCAGATACAATTCATTGGCTTGGAAAGCTAGGATGTATGCTTGATCGTAATGAAGATGGTACTTTTCGTTTACGTTCAGGCGGAGGGACTTCTATCCCGCGGGTATTGGCCTGTAAAGATTATACCGGACTTGAGATTATGCGGGTTTTGAAAGATGCTGTGTTATTGAGTAGTACGCAAACTCTAGAGGAACACGCTGCAATTGAACTTCTTGATGACGGGGAAGGGCAGGTGACAGGAGCAGTTTTGTGGGACCGTAATAAAGGCGGTCTCATTACTGTTTCGGCCAGGGCTGTTATTCTTGCTACTGGAGGAAGTGGTCAACTGCGCTTTCAGGGTTTTCCCACAAGCAATCACCTTGGTGCAATGGGGGACGGGTTGGTCCTTGCTTATCGGCAAGGTTGCAAATTAGTAAATGCGGATAGCCATCAGTACCATCCTTCTGGCACTGCTTACCCAGAGTCTATGGCTGGACAACTTGTAACAGAGTCCATTAGGTCTGCTGGAGCTCAGGTTGTGAACGCTCAGGGAGAACGATTTACAGGGGAGATGGTGTTGAGAGATACTCTAGCGGCGGCCATTATTAGGGAAGTTTCTGAAAATAGAGGGGTTAAAACTCACTCTGGTAGAGTTGGAGTTTGGCTAGACACCCCGCTAATAGATTTAAAAAATGGAAATGGAACTATACGGCGCCAGTTTCCAGGAATAGTTCATAGGTTTGAACGGTATAAGATAGATCTCGCTAAGCAGCCGATTCTTATTTATCCTACTCTACACTATCAGAATGGTGGTATCCAAATAGATGAGGATGGCAGAACTGAGGTGAAAGGTTTGTGGGCATCGGGTGAAGTAACTGGTGGGATCCATGGTACTAATCGCCTTATGGGGAACTCTTTGTTAGATATTACCGTGTTTGGTCAAAGAGCGGCGAAATCAGTTCAAAACAACTTGCCATCTAGACGACCTGTTACTTTGACTCGACTAAGAGAGTTTAGAGAAAAATTGAAAGGCTTGCATGGTCGAAAGGCTATCTTATCTCCGCAATTATTTCCCGCTCTGACAGGTATGAAAATTTCTTTTGAAAAAAAAACAGAACCTTTAGAGAATAATTTTTCCTCAACAAGTAGTTTTTCTCTTGATCCTCCAGATCCGTTTTCCCAATAGTTGATTTATTGCCATGATTGAAGTCATTACCGTTTACTGGGTTAAAATATTAGTCACTCTGTCGGTTATTTTTGTTCTTTTTGTTTTTTTACTACGAAATAGTGGTAGGAAATCAAGTTATTCTGGGGCATTTCTGGTAGAAAAAGAACTAAGTCGGTTGAATAAAGATTATAAAATATTTAAAAATTTAATTATTAAATTAGAAAGTGGGATGTTACAAATTCATTATGTAATGGTCTCGCCTCATGGTGTATTTGTTATAACTCGGTGTGATCATGTCGGAAAAATTTCCGGAAATAAGGGTGATCGAGAGTGGAACGTAAAAGCAAGGGGCGACAATGAGACTATATTAAATCTCCTTTGGGAAAACCGTAAACATATAAATGCCTTGGAAAAGAGATTAAACTTAAACTTGCCTTTTATACCTGTTATTGTGTTCACTTATGCCAAGCTTGTTAATGATTTTGGGCCGACAGCATTATATTTAGACCAAGTACAAAAGTTCTTTGCGAGACATACTAAACTATTAGTAAGTCAAACTGATCAAGAGTCAATTATCGCTCTTTTGGAAGAATGAAATTTTTATGCTAGTTTTGCAGTCCATCACTTATTTTATGTGATATTTTTGAGTAATTTAGGCTTTGAAAAAGTATTTTATACTTTGTTTTCTTTTTAAAGGTGCGCACTTAACATGAAAAAACTATTTTATTTGACAACGCTGTTCCTGCTGAATTTTACCTTAGTTTTTTTTAATAGATAAGGAGTTATTAGCTTATCAACCGAGTTGTGACATAAGCAAGACTACTGTCTGCACGGTAGAAATCTGGTTGGCCCATAAGCATAAAAAAAATAATCGTGAGATCCGAAAGTTTTTAAAGTCCAAAAACCTTAAAGTTCTTCGTCATACTATTCAATATTGGAAGCCTAAGGGAGGACATCCTCCTACTAATATCGCTATTGGAAGTATGGTGAGTGCTAGCGATGCGCGTTTGATGATTGATACCGCGATCAAATACAATGACAAAGTAGATCGTTTAATTCTTCGGCCGTTAAACCCACCTAATTATGTTGCTATCGCTACCTCGGCTTGGGACGAGCAGTCCGAAATTTTAATTACCCCAGAAGAACTTAAAAGATTAAGAGACCCTAAGTTGAGAACTCAAGAGTTTCATGCTTTGTATGCGGAGTTGACAAATGAAATAGAAAACATCAAGAAAGGAACTAGATTCTATTGACCTGATGGGATTAATTTTTCTTTTAATAAATTGATAAATTTTGATGGATTTGATATAAGCGACTCTTTATATCTGATTCATTTTACCAAGTTAGAGTTTCTTGATAACTATTTGTAATTCTGTGAAATACGGAATCGATTAATTTTTTGGAGGTTAACCTCCAAAAAAACATAACTCTTTATTAAAATAGACACTATTTTATCCAACCAAAGGATTAATTATGCTGGACCTTGCATTTGCTATGGCACCATCGCCAGATGCCGCTGGACAAGGAGGAGGAAGTCTTCTTTCTCTTTTACCACCGATGATCATGATGTTTCTGATTTTTTACTTCGTTTTAATCAGACCACAACAAAAGAAGCAAAAGGAAAGCCGTAAAATGCTTGATGATTTAAAAGAAGGGGATAATGTGATCACACTGAGTGGCATTCATGGAACAATTAAAAAACTAAAAGATGATATCGTTGTATTGCAAATTGACAATAACGTACGTATCAAAATTAATCGAACTTCTATCGGAGTTACTAGGGAATCGAGTAAAGGCTAAATATGTTTATAAACCTTAAATGGAAAATTCCTTTAATCTTGTTCGTTATGTTGGGGGCGGTTTACTTGTCCTACCCTTTGAAGGATAAGATTGCGCTTGGTCTAGATCTGCAGGGGGGGATGCACTTGGTACTTGAAGTGCAAACGGAAAAAGCTGTTGAGGCTAGTTTGGAGCGTATTGCCGACGATATAAAGCGCGAAATTGAAAAAGAAGATTATGAAATAGACCGTGTTAGTGCGGACTACGAGAATAAAACAGTGACAGTATTAATGGTTGATGCGATTGATCTTGAGGCTGTTGAAGAAATTATGGAAAGTTTTACCGCCTATTTAAAAAATGAAGGCAAGGTCCGTGAAGGCCGTGGATACCAATTTAGACTATCTAAAGAAGAAGAAACTAGGATTGAACAAAATGCTGTAAGCCAAGGTTTAGAAACTATTCGCAACAGGGTAGATCAGTTTGGTGTAGCCGAGCCGACTATACAAGCACAAGGTGATAGACGAATCCTTTTACAGTTACCTGGGATTAAGGATGCCGAACGAGCTATTAGGTTGATAGGTAAAACTGCTCGGCTTGAATTTAAGATAGTTGATGAATCTGTTAGTCCTCAGAGTGCTTTGAATGGGTCGTTACCTGATGGTGATGAAGTTTTATATAAACGTGAAGAAAACATAGAAACCGGTGAAGTAATCAAGACGCCTTTCCTTGTTAAAAAGCGAAGCGCCCTTACCGGAGAAAATTTGAGCGGTGCCAATGTTAATTATGACGGGGATTTTAACGAGCCATATGTTGCTATCACATTTAATAGTATTGGTGCTATTCAATTTCAGGAAGTCACACGAACTAATGTCAAGAAACGTTTAGCAATCGTCCTAGATGGCAATGTTTTTTCTGCACCAACAATCCAAGAGGAAATTTCAGGAGGGCGGGCTCAAATCACGGGTCAATTCACTACAGAAGAAGCACGTGACCTAGCAATTATATTAAGAGCGGGAGCTCTACCCGCGCCAGTAGTGATCCTTGAGAATAGGACGGTTGGTCCCTCACTTGGAAAAGACTCTATTGAACAGGGAGTTAATTCAATAATTTTAGGCGCTGTACTGGTTATTATATTTATAGCAATTTATTACAAACTTTCAGGTATCGTATCCATTACAGCATTGATGTTGAATATTGTTTTATTACTTGGTGTACTTGCTTATTTTGGAGCAGCACTAACGCTTCCAGGAATTGCTGGAATGTTGCTTACCGTGGGTATGGCTATAGACGCTAATGTCTTGATTTTTGAACGTATTCGCGAAGAAATACGAAATGGGAAAACAGCACGAGCTGCAATTGATGCGGGATATGCTAAAGCTTTGAGTACCATTGTGGATGCTAACATAACAACCTTCATTGCGGCAGTCGTTTTGTTCCAGTTTGGAACGGGACCGATTAAAGGATTTGCAATTACTCTGTGTATTGGTATTGCAGCTAGTATGTTTACTGCTGTATTTGTTAGTAGAGTAATTTTTGACAGCTTTATGAGTAGAAAAAAAGTATCTAACCTAAGTATTTAAGAAAGCAAATATGGAAATTTTTAAGCGCGTTACTGAATATAACTTTATGGCCAAAAAGACAATGGCCATTGTTTTATCAAGTGTAGTTATTTTGGTGGGGATTATCTCGATGATAACCCATGGAGGCTTAAAATATGGCATTGATTTTGATGGTGGTACTTTGGTGCAACTTAAATTTAAAACTCCACCAGCTATTGAAGATTTGCGAGATGGGTTAAAAACAATAGGATTGGGAGATAGTACAATTCAGGAGTTTGGTTCGAAAAATCATATATTAATTCGGGTGGAAAAATCTGAAGAAAAGCTTGAGGAGATTGGTTCAAAAGTAAAGAATAGTCTTATTGGAAAATTTCAAGCAGATGATATTTTGGTAGAACGAGTCGAAATGGTTGGTCCTAAGGTGGGAAAAGATTTACGTGAAAAAGCTATTCTTTCCATTATTTATGCAATTATTGGAATTGTAATTTATATATCGTGGCGTTTTGAGTTGCAATACGCTATCGCAGCTATTATTGCACTCGTTCATGATGTGCTAGTTACTATGGGAGCATTTTCTCTTGTAGATAAGGAGTTTACATTGGTAATTGTCGCAGCTTTTCTGACTATCATTGGGTACTCACTTAACGATACCATTGTTGTTTTTGACCGAATTCGAGAGAACATGCGTCGTAAGGGGAAAACTTCTTTCGCCGATGTTATCAATATGAGTATTAATCAAACTCTTAGCAGAACAATCCTCACTTCCGGGACAACGTTGTTAGTAGTTGTTGCATTATTTTTTCGTGGCGGTGAAATTATTCATGACTTTTCATTTGCTTTAATAGTAGGTGTTGTTGTAGGAACCTATTCTTCGATTTTTATTGCTAGTGTTTTCCTTGTTTATTGGGAAAACCGAACAATTAGCAAGCGTGCCTGATAAATTTGCTACGTTACGTCTTCTTTAATAGTTTGCTTTCACTTAGGCACCGTGATAAATTTTGGCAATTCTTTAATAAGCAAGTAGATACTTATGGGTTATTTCCCTGACAGTCTGAGGCTATTAATTTCATGAACCCCCAATTAAAAAGTTTAATTCAACTTCAAAAAATAGATAACGAAATTGTTGAATTAGAGCGAGGAAAAGCTGCTATTCCACAACAAATAGAATCTGGTAAGGCAGGGATTAAGGAAAAACAAGCTCAGTTAAAGAAAGCTCAGGATACTCTTACAGAGTTACAAAAAAAACGTAAAGACTTGGAAAACGATGTCATTATTGAAAATGATCATATCGCCAAAACTAAAACAAAGCTCGGCTTAGTGAAGACCAATAAGGAGTATAGTGCAATTTTGTCAGAAGTTGATACGGTGAAAGAAAAAATTTTAATTCTTGAAGATCAAGAGTTGGAGTTGATGGAAGTCCTTGAGAGAAAAGAGAAAGAGCTGCCTTCTCTTAAATCCAATTGTAAGGAGCAAGAAGAAATTTTTAATACGTATAAACTTAAAAAAGAGGCTGAGGCCGAACGCACTGAAAAAGAACTAGAAATTATCCGTCCAAGGCGTTCTCAAATCGGGAGCTCTCTTGATGCCAAGTTATTGGGGCAATATAATAAACTTTTTAAAGCTCGAGATGGACTAGTTGTTGTATTAGTCCATGAAAATATATGCCAAGGTTGTCATCAAAAAATTCTTCCCCAACAGGTGATCGATGTAAAGAAGGGAGAAACTGTCAACAGTTGTGAACAGTGTTTACGTATTCTTTATTGGGAAGAAACAAATGAAAGCGCGGTGCCGAAGTAAACTGGGTGATCGCTGTCCCGACTATTGAGTTGGGAGAGAGGAAAGTCCGGGCTCCATAGAGCAGGATACTCCGTAACGCGGAGTGGGGGTGACCTCAAGGAAAGTGCAACAGAAAAGATACAGCCTACCCGGTTAAAGGGCAACTGATTTCCGGCGGCAAAGGTGAAAAGGTGAGGTAAGAGCTCACCAGTATTGTCGGTGACGGCAGTAGCTTGGCAAACCCTATCCGGAGCAAGATCAAATAGGAAAGTGTTTGAGGATGGCTCGTCCAAAACTTTCGGGTTGATTGCTTGAGCCTGTTGGTAACGGCAGGCCTAGATTGATGATCACCAATTCTTTTATGGGTTTACCTGTTAAAGAAGAACAGAACCCGGCTTATAGTTTACTTCGACCGCGTAATTTAATGCTATGGTGGGCTCTACTACTTCCTTAGGATCCCATGATTTTAATTCGAAAGTGACCCAAGGATTAGAGGATTATCATACTTAAAGAGTTAATTTAATTTCTCGTTTGGATCTCAATAGACATTCACTTGCAGATGTAAATTAAACTTTCAAACTAGAATAAACTCTGGTTACGTTGGAGATATCTCTAGTTTTTTTAATTTATTCATATTTTAAAAAAATCTAAAAATTACTAAATAACGATTTTATAGAGGCGGCTGCTGGAGGTGGTGGTCAGTATTTTTTTGAAAATGGTGACCTACTGCAATTAGGCTTTCTTCATCAAAGTGTCTACTCATTAATTGAAGTCCAATGGGCATACCGTCTGTTTTTGAAATTCCGCAAGGGATTGCAATTCCTGGAATACCTGCTAGGTTAGCTGATATGGTATAGATGTCAGAAAGATACATCTTGATAGGGTCATCTATACGTTCTTTAAGTTTGAATGCCGTTACTGGCGAATTGGGAGCGACAATAACATCGCATTGATTAAAAGCATTTTCAAAGTCCTGTTTAATTAGAGTACGGACTTTTTGCCCTTTTAAATAATAGGCGTCGTAGTAACCCGAACTAAGAACAAAGGTTCCTAGCATGATACGGCGTTTCACTTCCTCTCCAAATCCATCTTGCCTAGTATTCATATACATTTCTAGTAAATTGTCTGATTTTTTTGATCGATAGCCATATTTCACTCCATCATATCGAGAGAGGTTGGTACTAGCTTCAGCAGAGGCAATAATATAATAGGTTGCGACCGAGTACTTTAGGTGAGGCAATGAAACCTCTACCTTTTCCACTCCAAGGGATTCAAGAGTTTTAATAGCCTCTTCCACGGATTTTTCAACTTCGGAGTCAATTCCTGATGTGAAGTATTCTTTTGGGATCCCCATTTTAAGACCGGATAGACTTCGGTCTAATCCTTTCATAAAATCGGGTCGCTCAACATTGGCCGAAGTAGAGTCCTTTGGGTCATTCCCAGCTATTACATTCATCAAAAGCGCGGAATCTGCCACTGTTTTGGTCATAGGGCCAATTTGATCCAGGGAAGATGCAAATGCGACAAGGCCAAAACGGGATACTCTCCCATATGTTGGTTTGAGTCCAGTTATGCCACAGAAATTAGCAGGCTGGCGAATTGATCCACCCGTATCGCTTCCCAATGCAGCAAGACATTCGTGCGCAGCAACAGCTGCTGCAGAGCCGCCGCTGGAACCACCAGGAATTCGTTGCAGGTCCCATGGGTTCATAGTTGGGTGATGCCAAGAATTTTCTGTGGACGAACCCATGGCAAACTCATCCATATTGGTTTTTCCTAAGATTACTGCCCCAGCTTTTTTAAGTCGATTGACCACGGTGGCATCGTATGGAGAGATGAACTGGTCAAGCATTTTTGATGAGCAAGTGGTGCGTACATTCTGCATGCAAATAAGGTCTTTTAAAGCTATTGGAATACCAAGAAGAGGGGCATTACTACCCGCACCTAGATTTTTATCAGCTTCCTGTGCTTGTTTGAGGGCTATGTCTCGAGTGAGGTGAACATAAGCTTGAACTTTTGGTTCCACGTCACTAATACGCTTATATATCGCTTCTGTAAGTTCTACGGAAGAATATTTTTTTTTTTGTAAATCATCTTTTGCTTGAAGAATTGTTTTTCTATGCATAAGCCGAGTCAGATAATTTTTGGGACTTCATAATGGCCTTTATTACTAGAGGGCGAAGCGGCTAAATAATTTATGTCAGCAGAATCTAAAACGATATCTTCACGAAAGACATTTTGGACGGGAAGGATATGAGAAGTTGGTTCAATATTTGTTGTGTCCAATTCATTGAGTTTATCTATGTACTCAATAACTTGCTCTAAGTATAAAACTATTTTAGTGCTTTCGGTTTCTGTGAGTTTGAGCCGAGAGAGTTTTGCGATTTTATTGATATCTATTTTATCTGACATTTTGAATTGTAGAGAGGTTTAGCGAGAGAATTAAGCTGCGACCGCCGATTTGCGTTCTTTCTTAGGTTTCTTTTTCTCTTCTTTCATTTTTTCTGTGGCATTTATTTTTGCTACTTTACGTTTTAGGCGTTTTACTTTTTTTAGTTTTTGCCTAGCCGCAAGATCATTTTTTGGATCTTCAGATTTTTTTGCTGTTTCGGAGAATTCTGTTTTAGCTTTTTTGATGTGTGTTTTTAGTTGGTCTAAAGTTGCCATAACTTCCAATCGCCTCTGGTAAAATTTAAGGGAAACAAAAATTTATAGCAAATTTTTTTTAAAATCACAACCTGAAAAGCTTATTTTTGAGACTTTCTCTCAATATTTAGGCATTGAGTCTTACCCCTTTTTGATATTATAGATGATTTAAACGGGGGTAATAAGGCGAATTAAGACATAATTGGTTCCAGTAATTTAGAAAATATAAACCATGATATTTTTAAAGTGTTTATATTAGAACGAGGTCAATACGGCGAAGTGAAATATCGACTTTGCTTACTCTTACTTTGACAGTGTCGCCTATTTTGTAAACTTTATGTTGTCGTTGACCTTTTAGTTTATGCTCTTGTTCTAAGTATATATAGTAGTCATCCCTTAGGCTTGATATATGAATAAGTCCTTCTACGAATACCTCAGATAATTCCACAAAAAGTCCAAATTGTGTCACGCTGACAATAATCCCAGTGAATGATTTTCCAATTTTGTCGGCCATATATTGCGTGCACCTTAGACCTTTTATTTCACGCTCAACTTCTGTTGCTTTTACTTCTTTGTGTGTAGAATGTTCTGCTATTTCTTCCATTTCTTTTGCAAGGATTTTTTTTTCATGCGTGGAAAACTTCCGATCTAAACTGGTCTTGAGTAGCCAATGTGTTGCTAGGTCTGGGTACCTTCGGATGGGTGATGTGAAGTGAGTGTAATGCTGGAACCCCAAACAGAAATGACCCGAGTCTTTTTGCGAGTAGCGCGCTTTTTTCATAGTTCTTAGAAGAAGAGTGTTGACTACTCTTTCCTCTGGACGACCACGGACTTTTCCGAGAATATTTTGTAGGTCTATAGAGCTGGGCTGATTGGTTGAATGTAAGTGTAAACCAAATGAGGCAACAAATTTCTTAAAATCAATGATTTTATTTTCATTAGGTGACTCGTGAGTACGATGGATATATGGAACTTTTTGTTCAAAAAGGTGCCGAGCAACAGCTTGATTAGCTGCAAGCATGAACTCTTCGATTAATTCATGTGCTAGGTTGTGCTGAGCTTTGATTATTTGTTCTACTTTTCCTTCTGAATTTATATGAATTTCTGGTTCAGGGACCTGGAAGTCAACACTGCCAGATATAAATCTATTCTTGCGTAGGATTTTGCTAAGCCGATACATATTTTTTAGAGTATCTATTACTGCGGTATATTTTTTTTCGGCATCACCTTTTTCTAAAAGATTCGCTACTTCCGTGTAGGTAAAGCGGGTGCAACTTTTTATAATAGAATTGAAAAACTCTGAATTCACAACCTTGCCGTCTCGATCAAAATAAAGAAGTGCCGTCAGAGTTAATCTTTTTACATTTGGTTTGAGGCTGCATATATCGTTCGATAACTCAAAAGGGAGCATGGGGATGACTTCATTTGGGAAATAGATACTTGTGCCACGCTCAAGGGCTTCCTTATCTAGAGCAGAATTTTTTATTACAAAGTGACTCACATCAGCTATATGGACACCCAGTTTAAAACCCACATCTGTTAACTCTAAAGAAACAGCATCATCAAAGTCCTTGGCGGTTTCTCCATCGATTGTAAAAGTGGTCCAGTCCGTTAGGTCGCGCCTATTTTTTAAATCTGTTTCGTTTAGGGCTGCGTTTATTTTTTTAGCTTGGTCGAGAACGTTAATTGGAAATTCGATGCGTGTTCCCAGTTTTCGAAAAATAGAATTTAATTCAACTTTTGGGTCGTTGGAGTGCCCAAGAATTTCAGTGACTTTACCGGTAGGTGGTTTGTGCTTTTCTGGGTAGGAAATAATATCAATTACAACAACTTGTCCACTTTTAGCCTTCAGCTTATTTTTGCTCGAAATAAAAATATCGTAAAAATATTTATTGTCGATCGGGACAACCCAACCATCTTTATCAAATTGTTCGAATAACCCTACTAAAGAAGTTGTCGATCGTTCCAAAATCTTAATAATACGGCCTTCAGACCGCCCTGTGACACTATCCGATTCAATGCGTGCAACAACCCTGTCTTTATGCATTGCGCCAGATGTGGATTTTGGACCTATGTATATATCTCCATCCGGCTCTTCTTTATCTGGGATAAGAAAACCATACCCATTGGGGTGACCATGAAGTACACCCGTTACTAGATTCATTTTACTAGGAAGACCATAGCGACCTCCTCGCAAACGAATTAGGGTCCCTTCCGCTGCCATTAATTTAATTTGGTTACGAAATTCTCGTCGTTGAACCTCACTGACTCCAAGAGCACGAACAAGCTCAGAAACCTTCATAGGGCGACCAGCTTTGCTTTGCATTTTTTTGAGAATGTTACCTTCTGATAGTTTCATGAATTAACAGAGGAGAAATTAATTATTTAATAATTAAACAGATAACTCTAAGTTGGGGTAGTAGCTAAAAGTATTTAAATTACAACGCTGTTATTAAACCAAAAACATGCCAAACTATAAAAAAATTAACAAGAGTAAAATGGTTTTCTGCAATTATTAGTTAAATAGTAATTGTTGATTTTATAGTGCTGTTTAGATCTCAATATTTTTGGCAATAGATAGCTAAAAGTCAGTGCCTAAAAAATGCTAATGATTATGTTTGTAAAATTGACAGTTATATAGAAGAGCGAACTCATTTTGATTTTTGTCGTTTCTTTTCATATAATCACTTTTCATGTGTTTATCGTTTTTTATTTTTTGCGAAGGGCACGTATTTATAACATGGATCAAAGCATTGAAACGAGCTAAATGAAAATCCAACTAGATTGGTTAAAAGAATACGTTGATTTTGATGTTAGTGCTGAGCAGTTAGGGCAGTTACTAACTATGGCTGGTCTTGAAATAGAGGCCCAAGAAACAGTGAAATTAGGTGATGGCAATAAAACTGAAGTGCTAGAACTTAACGTGACTCCGAATCGAGGATATTGCCTTAGCTATTTTGGGGTTGCTCGAGAAGTTGCGGCACTAATGAATAAAAACTTTAAGTATCCAGATTGTGAATTAGAGCTGAAGGAAAATTGGGGGCCAAGCTTAGTAGAAGAAAAATTGACCGTTGACAATAGATCTCCTGAGTTATGTCTACGTTATTCTGGAATGGTTATTGAGGATGTTAAGATAGGTCCATCCCCAAAGTGGTTGGTAGATCGATTGACTTCGATAGGACTTCGTTCTGTAAATAATATTGTCGACATTACAAATTTCGTGCTTATGGAATACGGCCAGCCTTTGCATGCATTTGATAAAGACTTATTGGACGGATCAGAAGTTATAGTGCGTCGTGCTATAAAAGGTGAAGCGTTTACAAGTTTAGATGGGGTTGAATTAAAACTAGATGAAGACACTCTGGTAATAGCCGATACCAGTAAAGCCATTGCACTTGCCGGTATTATGGGTGGCGCCAATAGTCAGGTTAAAGAATCTACTAGAAATATTATTTTAGAAGCTGCTAGTTTTGATTCGGTTATAGTGCGAAAGGGATCAAAAAAGTATGGCTTGCGCTCGGATTCTTCAATTCGATTTGAAAGAGGAGTTGATGTTAAAGGTATGATTGCTGCTCAGACCCGTGCCGCACTTCTTATAAAGGAATTAGCCGGAGGAATAATTAGTAAGGGAAGGGTTGATGTTTATCCATTACCTTTGCCAAATAAAGTCATATTTTTAAGGGTATCGCGGTTAAATCAGGTTCTTGGTTGTTCTCTTTCCGTTGACCATATAGGAGATTTACTATTTCGGCTTGGAACGAAGACTTCCAAACAAAAAGATGGTGAAAGTTTTAGTGTCGAAATACCTAGTTTTCGTCCGTTTCTTACTAGGGAAATCGATCTAATTGAGGAAGTAGCTCGGTTAAATGGATTTGATAAAATTGAAGTTACTAGTCCTTCTGCAAAAATTAGTCCCGTTCGACTGACATCAAAACAGTTAGCCATTCGTAATGTTAAAAACCTCCTCAGTCATACGGACTTTTCCGAAGTTCTTACGTATAGTTTTATTGACGAAACCATTGCTAAGCAATTTTGCTCTGCATTTTCAAACAATGGTGAAATAAATACTATTGCATTAAAAAATCCGATTAGCTCTGATATGGCGGTCATGCGCCCTAGCCTTTTGCCTGGATTGATCCATTCTATGGTAAGAAATTTTAGCAAAGGGCAAAAGTATGTAAAAATTTTTGAGTTCGGTAACATTTTTGTAAGTAGCAGGGAAAATGCATACAAAGAAAGAATGGTTTTTGCTGGATTGGTTGCGGGAACACATGGGAATAATGTGTGGGAACAAACAGGAAGCAGTTATGATTATTTTGACTTAAAGGGGGCTTTAGATTCTGTAACTAGGTTTTTAAAATTAAACTTAACTGAACAACCCGGATCAGGGCGACCTTTTATGCTAATGGGTAAGAGTGTTCGGCTTATGGCTAATGGTCAAGACTGTGGATATTTTGGCGAATTGTCTCCCAGTGTAGTTCGTCTGTACGAATTGCCTAGGCATTGTATTGTTTTTGAATTGGATTTTGATATGTTGATTCATAGTTGCTTAAAAAAGGCTAGTTTTCTTCCTCTTCCCAAATTTCCTGAAACCTTCAGAGATATATCTTTACTGATTGATAAGACAGTTACTTCAGGTGAAGTGATGAGTGAGATTAGTCAAATAGGAGAACCATTGCTTAGTAAAATCGAGTTGTATGACCATTTTGAGGGAAAGAAAATCCAGGAAGGAAAAAAGAGCCTGACTTATGCTTTGACATTCCAGTCAAGTGAACGGACATTGGTTGACGAAGAGATAAATCCTATTTTCGATAAAATGGTGAAAACTTTATGGAGTCAATTTGGTGCGACATTAAGAGAATAAAATTTTACATTCTACTCGTTCTTAACTGAGAGGCGTCGATTGACACCCTCTGTTATTCGATGCTAATCTTTGGATTAATAGAGCCGTTTCTTAATATGATTTTATAGGCATATTTATTAGGGTTTTATCGATGCTATGGAAAAAATAAAACAATTGGAGCAGTTAGTTGACTTGACATTACTGCTTTTGGACAATCTAAATTCTGAAAAAATTCATCTTGAACAAAGAGTTAGCGAGTTAGAGAAGGAGCAAGAG
>Ga0114997_10002059_pt1 | contig 16406 bp, 15 predicted proteins | sample ArcticOcean_MG_C_2_FD_87045 | JGI IMG/M metagenome (GOLD analysis project Ga0114997, IMG submission 87045) | Marine microbial communities from western Arctic Ocean - ArcticOcean_MG_CB4_136 | ecosystem: Environmental > Aquatic > Marine > Oceanic | place: Arctic Ocean: Canada Basin | collected...
CCGGGATCAAAGATCCCTGTCTTAGAAACCAGCCTTTAGAAACTCAGGTCATTTCGTGCGCGCGTGAGTTCATTGTGTCTTTGCATAGATTCGCTGCATACAACCATTATAGTCACCGATGCCATCGATGCGTACCAAGCTCCTTGTGCCACTGCTCGTGAACCTCACATCGGTCCTTCTCGCGGCAGTGGGTATCGGAATGCTCAGGTCGGACGACGTGTACTTTAGAGTGGGGCCGCGCAGCGACCTGATGATTCTCTCCGTTGCCGTGGACACGTGGACGCGATGGTGGACGCTGGTTGCGTTTTTGAGTTTAATGGGTCTGTCTGACGTACTAACCGAAGAACTGGCAGACCCGATATTGACCTTTACGATTTACAATCCGGATAAGAAACGGATCGTCGAGTTTGGAAAGAATGAACTGCAACTCTTTGCGAATCTTACATACCTCACATCGTCCGTGAAACGCGTGATGCTCGTGCTCGTTCAAATTTCGCAATTCGACCTTGCAATCGTACACGTCGTGGTTACCGAAGTGGCCACCGTCTTCACCATCCGTACGCTCTTGAACGAAAAAACGTTTGATTCGTATGCACGCGTCCGTCAAAGTGAAACGTGCGATTATTAAGTCGGCGTGTGTTTTGCGAAACAGCAGATACTTGGCACTCAGTGCCACATCACTCATGAAACGAACCGGTATGCTGTAACAGAACACGGCGTACGTCGCGGATGGACGCACCTCTGCGGCCGCCGGGAACTCGGGGAAGAGGTCCTTCACCTCTCTCCCCTTGAGTCCCTCCATCATGAAGCACGGTACATGGGGACGGGGCACCACAGAGAGGGTAATGCAGACGACGAGGACTCTTCTGACGAGGAGTACAGCGACAGCTCACAATATATGGAACGCGTCACCCCCACCCGCTGCAGTAGTCCATGGTTCTGTTCGTCGATCGAACGGGGGTGAACACGTAGACGAGTGCGGATAGGACGACCTTGCACGCGACGCGTCCGATCGTAGATGACCTCTTCATTGTTGGTTCTCTTGCCGTTTGGTACCGGGCGTGTACCAATGCATCAAACAGAAGGTAGAATGAATCCGGAGGACAGTCTCTTTATCAAACGGTGCACCGACGTCATCCTCGTGGCATGCATCGCACCGTTGTTGGTTCTCTGGTGGCGCGCGACTCCTCCTCCGCCGACTGCACGCGCGAGACGTGTCCGCGTTCCACACGCGACGACACGTGAGCGTACCATTGATACTGGGGAACCGCGGCGTGCATCATCACCATTGCAACGTCCGTGGCGTGAAGAGGAGACGTCGACGGTTCCATGGACGCGAGTACAACGCCGTCAGTCTTCGACGTGTTAACGTGTGGTGTACCAACCGGAAAAGGGAAGAGAATGCTGACCAATACGAACGTCTTCGTGGGTGCGACGGTCTACGAGGTGACCATGTACGGTCCCGCGTTACTCGGCATCGTCGATCGCACCTTTGACACACTCAAACGTCCGGGAATGGTACACAGCATCCGTCTTGACGATTGCATCCCGTACGGAACGTTTAAGTTGCAGACAGTGATGTACTGGTCGCGCGGACGGTGGCGCAATCGACTTAATAGGACGGCGGAGTACAAGGTGTGTAACGCATTGGTACCAACGGAAGAAGGACCATGGACGGCGCAACACCACTCGTCTCGACCTCCTCCGTGACGTCGACGACGGAGACGAGCACGGACGTGGTCAAACGCGAAAAGGGGACGGTGACCTGGTGGTGGAAGACGAAGGGATACGTCAAGGTTTGATCTGTGTGTGTGTGTGTGTGTGAGGTCGTTTGTGCAAGGGAACGTACAGGGGTTCACACCTAAACACCTGTCGTGTCGTACCCTGTACATGTAGTTCCGCTGTAATGACGGTCTCGTTGCATTCGTGACAATGTTTCGCCAACATTTTCGTCCACACATGTTAACAATACCACATGACGACATACACCAACTGTGAGGATCTCACACGAGCGGTGCGCGATTGTGGAGTCGACGACGGTTCCGCAACGTATCGCAAATGCATCCAGACAAAAAATGTGGACACGCAACCAATGGCGTGTCAACAGTTTGCGACACCGTCGTCGTGTGAAAACGGTGGGTACACCACCACACTGCATGGTTGCACGAGCTCCACCGCATCACACGAACGCGTCCACGTGCTTCCAACACGAGGATCCCCGTCTTGGGTTCAAAAATGATCCCTTTTACCCCGTCCTTTCATCATTGTTATTGATACGAATTCGTTCGATTCTTTCTAAGAACGGTACCATATCTGACTCCTTCGTCATGCTCAATACCTCACCGATCAGGTCCATCCTGTCTGTCGTACCCATAAGTTTAAGGGCTTTTACAGCTGCGTGCACTCGTGTTTGAGGACTTGCGAGTGAATTGATCTTTAACTCGACTTTGATTTGTTGTATCTTTTGTCTTTCCGCATCTTCCGCCTCCTTCACCGCCGCCGCCGCCGCCTCCTTCGCCGCCTCCGCCGCCACCACCGCCGCCTCCCTCTCCGCCGCCACCGCCGCCTCCCTCTCCGCCGCCGCCGCCGCTGCCGCCGCTGCCGCCGCCGCCCTCGCCGCCGTCGCCCCCTTCGCCGCCTTCGCCTCCTTCGCCGTCGCCGCCTTCGCCTTCGCCGCCACCGCCGCCGTCGACGCATCCCCTCTTGTTCTGATCCTTTGTTGTCGTTCACTGGTAACGCTCTCATTCGCCGCAACCGCTGCATTAACTTTTGCCTGAGGGTCAGAGTCCCTACCTGGGATGAACGGCACGGGTTTTGTTTCCCTCTCAAACGACGACGGTGGCGTTCTGTCAGGGTCTGGAAGAGGTTTTATTTTGTTCCATGCTGCTAGGATTTCCGCAGGCGGGATGTTACCTAACAACCCAGCTTTCATTTTTTCGTCGTTCATATACTTCCAAATTGCAGCGTATGTTTGTTCGGGTGAGAGTTGCATACCCGAAGAGTTGGCAACCTTGTCTAATGCGGTGATGAACCTATTTGCTGTGGAACTGTCGTTAGCAAGTGCTCCCTGGGAAGTGATATTCTCTTTAATTTCGTTCAACTTCTTCACCGTACCGTCTGTATTGAAAAAGTGCCCTCTGCTCATTTCCCGGAATAGGTGATGCCCTGGACCACGGTACCAAGGATCGTTCTCATCCGAACCCTTGTACATCTGCACGGCAACACCCTTTTCAGGTCGCGAACCGCCAAGGAGAAGTTGGAAGATGTTCGGCATGGTAGAACGTTGTATGCAATGAGGCATAAAAAAAATGGCAGGTGGTCCTCACGCAAGTCCAGGCAATTTGAAGGACGCCGTCCCCTTTTGTCGCGGATCGACGAACACGTAACAATCCTTGTCCTGTATGTGCGAGAGGTAGGAGGTAAGGCTACTGTGATGCGCCACGTCCCACAACTTGTCTCCGAAGCGCGCCACGACCCCGTTGTGTTCGTGTGCAATTTTTAGAAAGGTCTTCCACTTGAACTCCTCCACGTAGGAGTGGTCCTTTCCGTAGTGTTCCGTGGGAAGCATGTGCAGACGGTCCGGAGGGATGCAAAACCCGCGTGAGAGCAGCAACTTCATGACGCGTCCATGATCCTCGTCGGGACGCGCCGTGACCACGTGCACGGGAAACATGGTTTGGATTTCCTGGTAGAGGTCCTTCATGAACTGAAAGCCATTGACGACGTTTTCGTTGCCGTCGATGAGGGTGTCGTCGATGTCGACCATGACGCATCCAAGAGTGCGGCGCTTGTACTGGAAACGAATCCACTGAATGGCGTGAAACGCGATGAACATGCGCTGTTCGGTCTTTGTCTTATAACGCACGTAGTATGCGGGAAATGGGACGCGCGTATCCTGCACCAGCGTGGCCGAGGTTGAGGTGCGCCCGTACTGAACCTCGTCCTTACCCGACATTGGAGCCCTTTCTATTGTACGACGCAATTTTTTTTCGCGTTTTCATGTGCACACAACTATGCATCTGGAACCGCCGAAAGGAAATTAAGACTGAATGAAAAGTCGCACCCGTGGAAATTGTACGGGGTCCTCATGTCGGGGTTCCAAAATGAGAGAGTAAAGGTGGTGAGTTGGTTGCGCATGAGCGTCGTGTCGCGCGGGAGCATCCGTTCCTCTCGAAAGAGTGGGTACAGGGAAAGTTTGCAGAACACCTGCTTGTTTTCGTTACCGTACGAATGTTCGAGCGTGGCTCCGGACGATTCCGAGAACGTCATGAGAATGTAGTCTGGATGGTCCAGTGTGTGTGTGTGCGGTGCGAGAAAGGGTGGAACACGATCTCCGTGCGCATTTCGAAGGGACCCGTCGACGCCCCATTGCGTCGCTCCCGGTCGGTATCCCATCAGGTGCGAGGGAATGGAGCGTGGGTGTACGTCGAAGCACATGTTCCACGGTTCCAGGGAGCACGTCAGCTGCACCGCGGTGTCGACGTCATTCAGTCCATCCAATGACGGCACGAGGAGCGTCAGGAGAGTGGGATCTGTTGCGTTGCCGTCTGCGACGACGCATGTGAGGCACATGGGTAGTTTGGCGCGCACTCCCTCTACGCGCAACTCCTCCCCATCGTCGTCTCCGACCACGACGGTGTTGCCGCACTCGCTCATACAGAGAAGATCACCGGTCTGAAGTCCGTGGGAAAAGGGCATCCGGTTCACGTACGTTCTAAGGGTGATCTGTTTGGGACCCGCGCGCTTTTGTACGATCGCGATCATGGGCGGAGGGGTCGTCACGTGCACGGAGAAACGTTTCTGCTGCGTCACCTCCGAAACACGAACGACGTTCGTACACAGTCTCCCATCGACACCGCGTGCGCAACGACACGGTTGTGTGGCGGTGTAGGTGTCCGATCCGCTCAACGGTTGCGAGGGAAATCCAAGACGTGAGGCGTCGATACAGAGGGGGTGGTGGAAGAGTATGGAAAAGGCTGCGGGTGACACATGAGTGTCTGGATGCCGACGTTCGCACGCAAACGTGAAGTGGTCGTCCTCGTGCACGACGGTGTACTCAATGGTGGAGTCGATGCCTTTGATCGCGTCCGTCATGGCGTGCGTGAGGAAGCAGCTGAGACGGTCTGGTGTGTACCTCCCGGACGGAATGGCGCACGTCACGATACGTCCACACGGATCGGAGAAGACGAGTTGGTGCCCCGGTTCTCCTGGTTTGGTGATGGGGAAGTAGAGACGATTCAACGCCGTTTCCAACTCTGCACCGAATCGCATGGGTTGACCCGTGCACATCGGTCGGTGACATGGTGCGTAAAAGCCAAGAGGAATGAGGACGTAATCCCAGAATGCGGTCGGTTCCGAGGGCCAGTGGGCACGGAAGTCCACAAGGCGAACCGGCATCGTCGAAATACCGCACAGTCGAACGAGTCGTGTGGCACCGAAACGCACCGTGTCTCCATCGACGGTGTCGGAGGTCACGCCCACCTTCATCCGATCCTGGAGCGCGTCGTAGGTCACCTCAAACTTGAGATCCGGTATTTTCGCGCGAAGACGATTGTGCAACCATGTAGCGAGTTCGCATGGGCTTTGAATGTTTGACACGATGAGTGAGTGGACATCCGATGTGAGGGGTGTGCACCTCACGACAAAGGTGGTGTCGTCCGTGACGTCGACGCGTCCGAAGGCATGCAGTTCCGAAACGGAGACGTCACCCTCGGAGGCTCCGAGAAGACGCACCTGGTGTCCACGGAGAACGTCGTCGCGAAGACCATGTGGGTACTTGCAGGTCACCTGCATGCCCTTGTCGCGTCGGCGTGTGCGCACGATCGGATTCACACGTAGAGGCAGATGCACGCTTCCAACCGACGCGCCGTTGCGGTAAACTTCCACCGTCTGGGTCTCTGGCGTGAGGCCGATACCCTCGTTCATGTAAAGTCGATTCCAATCCTCCTCCACCGTCCATTGCACCATGGGAAACTCGCACGACGCGAGGGCGACCTTCATGGCGTCGTTGCGAAGTCTATTTCCTGGCAAACGAAACGTGAAGGATGCGTCTTCACGGATGATGGCATCGCGTGTATGAAAACACATGGTCATTACTTCCGTCGGCATGACTATGTTATTATAAACGTTACAATGAAAATATGATCCGACCTCCTCCCGTGCTCGTGGATGATGCGGACGACGCTCCCATTCGTCACGACATAAACTCGGACGATGTGCGCCGAGCCTATCCGGATCTTCCAGAAGGGACGGGTAGGAACTCGTTTGTTTCTCTGTGCGACTACCGTGCATACAGGGCCATATTCCACGCGTTCCCCGACTTCCGACCCCCCCGCAGTGGTGTTCCCGTGCAAATCCACCCTCAGTGTCACGCCTCCTCTCGAGAGCGTTTGCGCGATGTTCCCTTGGAAACCGTGACGTAATTGGTGGAGAACAGGACAGTTTGCGAGGTCATAACGTCCGAGGTGGCCGCGGTGGGTTGGTACGTTGCAAATGGAGACGGAAACCACAGATTGCGAACCAGTGGAGACGCGAACAGGTCGATGTCGTAGTGCGTAATTGATCTCTTTGCGCGAAGTTCGGAGAGTAGTTGCACCGCAACTGTCGCGGTCGGAACGAAGTATGCAGCGGAACTGGAGACTCGAAATTCGGTCTTTTGGAGTGGATTGATACCAGGTTGCATGGTCGCGGCGAGATTCGACGCCTGGCGGTTTTTGCGGAACTCTCCCATGTCCTTTACCAACGCGGCGTTGAAACTCCCCGCGATCATGCAAATGGAATCACGAGGAAGAGAGTCGAATGCGACGTTCACCATGGCATCGGGTACGTAAATGTCGTCCTCAAGCACGAGTAGTGGAAACGAGTCCGACATCACGGCGCGTTGCAGCACGGCAGCGTGACTCGCCCAGCATGCCGACTTGCGTTCCCTTGCACCCACGGATGCCCTCGGCATCACCTTCATGCGCGAGGTGACGGTCGAGGGCACTGTGGTGACGTCGACTGCGTCGAAAACGGCGAGATCGGGAAAATGTGGACGCAGGAGGACCTCCACACATTCGCGTCGATCAGACCGTTCCCGCAGGGAGATGCAAGAAACGTGCAGGTCCGTTTGCGTCACCTTCATTCCTTTCGTTTGGTACCACATCCCTCGTGCATCGGTAGATAAAATGCAACGAAACGACAAAACAGGATGTACACCCGTCTGCGCGACATTCATCCATCCGCGGGTACGCTCACGTTCCCAAGAAATACGGACATCATGCACAACTTCACACTCCACGACACGCGTGGGCGGCTGATTCACAATACGAATCATGAGGCCCATGAACAGTTTGTGGTGCACCGATTTCTTCGTCCAACCGATAGTGTCATAGAGTTGGGCGGAGGAATCGGTACAAACTCCATCCAAATCAACATGACGCTCAAGGGACGCGCGAAATCACAACATTACGTCTTCGAACCACAGGCCGAGCTTGTGAAACTCCTCAACGAGAACGGGCGCCTCAACGGGTGTAAATTTCACGCGATCCACGGCGTGCTCTCAAAGGAGAGAGGTGTCCGTGTTCCTACCTTCAATGCAGACTCGAAGACGTGGATATTTGTCAAGGCGGATACCGCCGCACGCGGACCCGTCGTCCCCTCCATCAAAACTCTTCCCATACATCCCACCGCCATCGTCGCCGACTGCGAGGGGTGTCTTCTAAAGGTTCTAACCGACTTCCCGGAGATTCTCCGCAACATCCGCATGGTATACATGGAGAACGACGGCGGACGGGAGGTACTGCAGGGAGTGCGTGAGATTCTTTTGTCGCACGGACTTGAGCAGAAGGTGAACACGAGTCATCACAAACTGTTTGTTCGTCCGGGACGCAAGCGCAGTCGGCGGCACAGTCGACGGCGCAGCAAGTCCTCCTCACGTTGAGGTGGTGTCGCATAATTCGTCGTCCTCTGTCGGACGTGGACGCTTCGCGAATGTGGACAGTTCTAGAATGAGCTGTTCCAGACGCGGCGGTAGGGACTCGTCCTCTCCGTTGCAACGAACGCGTCGAAAAAGGTCGATGAGAAGGTCCCATGAGACCACCGCCCATACAGGAGAGTGATTGCGGGTGAACACGAGACACGGAGACGCACCCTGTGGTGTATTTTTGCTCGCCTGTTCGAGACACCCCCAAATGTTGATCTTTTCGACGTTTTTGCATTCGATGGATAGAGGCACGCGCTCACGCGCCGCGGGTGACATTCGTATGTCCTCTCCTCCCGCTCCCATGCTCGTGGACACCGCGTCACCGTCTCCCAATTCCGGGAATGCGTCCATGATGCTCTTTGCGACGCTCTGCTGTAGGCGCCGCCCCTTGCTCTTGCACGATTGGGGACGCATTTCACCGAAAAGCGTCCGATGGGATGGGACCCGCGCTCCATTAACACTGATTCTTTTTTAGGGCGTCACCTGTCAAATGACGTGGTTGGACGATCTGAAGTACGATTCGGACGCATCCGACGCCTCTTGGGATGACAGCGTTGCGGAGAGTTCGGTTTGGAGGGGAGCGACGTCTCCACTAGACGGCGGCGATTGGTTGCGGGAACTGGAGGAGTCGCTGCGGGACGACATTTCCGAAGACGATTATTACGGAGGCGTTGGTACCAACGAAGAAGGGGCATTCGGTACCAACTCAAACGAAAGCGACGATCGCTTGTACATGGGGCAGAAGAAAGACTGGAAGTGCCAGCGTTGCGGCAAGGTGGTCGTGAAGCCAGCCGACAAAGCCACAATTGACAACTGTCCAAAGTGCCGAGGGAACAAGTACTTATGCGACAAGAACAGCGGTATCCTCGTGGATATCAATCGCGGAAAACCTCGCGGGACCTCGGGTCACTATGTCATGGCGCGGATCTTCCACACGGCGTCAATGGGCACTCCCTTCGCGATTGACACGGAAGCAGGGTCTATGCGCGTCACACTTCGTCCGGACGACAACATACCGGACTACCCAAGCGGTACCGTGGTGTATAAACTTGCTCCCAGGAGCATCAAGGCGCTCACTACGCAATTGGGACCTGGACTTGTTGGTACGGTCGCGGAGAACGTCGACCGCAGCCACCCGGAGGTGGTGGTAGTACAACCAGCCGGAGGAGGAGAGGTCGAGACGATCGAGAACCCGCAGTTTGCGGTGCTTTACACGGACGTTATGGTCACACCCGTGTCCCAGAACCTGCCGACCACCGTGGATCCCTCAGTAGGCGACCCACCTCCGCCGTCGGGAAGGACAAACCGCCCGCGCGACGATGTGGACACTGTGGAAGACCTTTTTGCAGACGCACTTTCTGCAGACGCACTTTCTGCAGACGACGACGTCGCACCTCCCGACCCACCACCTCCGCCGTCGGGAAGGACAAAGCGCCCGCGCGACGATGTGGACACTGTGGAAGACCTCTTTGCAGACGCACTTTCTGCAGACGACGACGTCGCACCTCCCCCATCACGCCAACGCCAATCTATCGACGTGAACGTGTACCTCGACTACGACATGGAAGACCCCCCCATTCTCATTAAGGACGTCCGTTCGTTGGAGACGCTGCGCCTGCGGCTGAATGACTACAATCGGTGCGGCGACGATGACAATGACGTCATTCATGACACTGAATCGTACAAGGAACTCACGCAGAAAATCATGGACGACGCGATTGCAAGTGGCGCATCCCTACTGACGGTGTCGGTGTACTCGAAGGACGCGGTCGACCCTCAACGTCGACCCTCAACGTCGATCCGAAATGTGGAGGGTATGATGTCGGGAGGCAATCCATTGATGATGACCAATGGACGTTTCGCGAATGACGAGGAGGAGGACGACGGCGAACGCGATCGCCTTGTAGACGACGACGAGGAGGAGGAAGAGGAGGAGGAAGAGGAGGACCCGTGGTTAGGTCGCACGGCGTTGGACGCCGACCGAGATGTGCGAATGAACACTGCGTTCATGATACAGGAGCACGGAAGAATGACGCTGGCGCAGTACCTGGAGGAGAATCTGGAACTTCTTCCGTGGGCGGACTTCATTTCACCGCACCGTCTCTCCATGTTGGCCAACGTCGCCAATCCGTTTCTCGTTCTGTCTCCAATGTTCTTCGAGGGTGCCGTATCGGAGGCGGAGCGATTTCTGAACATGCACATCAATGCTGAGCATCTGTCCGGGTTGGGGTTGGGTGTGGCATCGTTTGACAAACGGTTCCTCAACGGTATTCAATGGGACGTGGGCATGATCTCAAACGCAAAGAAGGCAAAGGAGGAACGCGACCACAAAGAGGCGGAAAAGCGCGTCATCAAGGAACGCAAGACGGCGGAACAGGAGGCGCAACGTCAGCGGCGCAAGCAAGAAAAGGAGGAGGCGGGAATGGTGCGTGGCGCTGCAAAGAAGGCGGATACGGAACGGCGCATCGCAGCTGCGGAGGAGAACCGGCGCCTCAAGGCGGAGTTGAAGGAGGGGGGTCGACGCCGCAAACATGAGAAGGCGACAATGCGAAACCTCGACAGGTTGATGAAACCGGGACTCAAAGGCCTAGAAACGGACGAGGAGCGTGCGGAGAAACGCAGCGATGCGTCCAATCGGTACGGAAACCTCCCATGGGCACAAGCATCCCCTCCGGTAGGTGTCGCGCGTCATCCGGAGACGGGACATCCGATCGTTTTCACGGACGTCCCGGAGGTCGTGTGCAATGCGCTCTTCTGGTTGATGGCGTACCGCCTCTACCTTCACATGAAGGACCCCCTGTCGGATGAGATGATCTTCCGCAACATCAATCGCTACTATGGTCGTGCCGTGGGAGCTGGTGGACAGCGTGATCTCTCGAAACGCCAATGGCGTTCCTGGCAGCTGCAGCGCAAGATTCCCGGGACATCCGGGTTTCTCGGACAGTACATCGAATCCATCCTCGCAGCACTCGTCAACGCGGCGTCCATTGCCGACCCCCGCATCGACTCTAGCGACAGCGCCCTCTCATGGATCGTCTGGATTCTGGATCCCACCAATGCAGAGCGTTGGTTGCGTGATCCGGTCGTCGTGCAGGGCTTGCAGGAGCAGGAGTACCACCCAGCGGGACGCGCCTCATCGTCTCGCATGCAGGACAAGTACGACGCCGAATTCCGCGATCGGAATCCGAACTGGTCTCCATCTCTTCCGACGTTACTGGAGATTCCGGATCTCCCCATCGTTCCTCCCGCACCTCCTCCACCTCTACCCGCCGACCCGACACTTCCGATGCCACCTCCGCATCCGCCCCCTGCTCCACCGTCGGACGTCGGGTCCTCCGCCGCGGGGTCGTCCGCCGCGGGGTCGTCCGCCGCGGGGTCGTCCGCCGACATCACCCCCGCGACCTTTCTTCCCGATGCGCTGATGAACATGGACAATGTCACCGAGCCTGTCGACCTGCACCATGTGACGCACACGGACGACATGAGTTGGGGACTACAGGACGCACTCAACCTACTCGATGATCTGGGAGGCAACATGGAGCGTGCGAAGGACATCTTCATCCCTGAGGCTGGTGAGGACGACAGTCAGATTCGCTTGAACGTGCAGTCGAGTGGTGCGACGCCGCAGACGGCACGCAACCTGCGCGACAACGGTGGAGTCACGGCGGCGCAAATCGTCGCGACTGGTTTGTTCGACGTGTCCAACCTCATCGACGTGTTCAGCATCGACAGTCTCGTCGCAGCTGGCATCCCTCCGTTGGATCTTCTCCACGCGGGTGGGAGCGTGACTGACCTTCGACAGCATCTGTCGCGCGGGATTCTTCGAGATCAGGGATTCTCAGATGAGGTGAATGAATGAATATTTCTGCTGGACGCACCGCAACACACGCCAGGGCTCGCACGCTCACCCTTCGCTGACAAACCGCGTCACGGTAATACAGTACCGGCTCAGATGAGGTCATGTAATGCGTGAGAGATTTTGGGAGGGTGATATTATAAACACACAAAGACATGGAACTTGCGTACCCGTTAGACGTATGGACTCTCTCTAGCATGGGCGTTGTGATCGTAATGGCTGCAAGTGTGGTAATAATTTTGGTGCGTTGAAACGTAACCCTCTCAACCATGGACGCATTGGAAGTTCTACGTGCGAGCATGCTCAATTTTGGGACACAGCCCCGTGATCAATCTCCACGATCGGGTCGCGAAAACCGATCACCTGGACGACGTAGGAAATCGCGATCACCGAAACGACGACGCGCGTCCCCGGGACGCACTCGACGACGTAACATCAGTAAGCAACGCATGTCCCGGTTGCGTACCATGAGATGAGTACGCCTCTCTCTTTTTTTTTATACGGCTCTCATGAAACACATGACGGTGGAGGATCTCAGCCATGCGAGTGCCGATCGCCACGCCGATCGTATGATGCACGAGGTAAAGACTACAACTCAAATTCGTTTTCCACCCCGCCCTCCGCCTACGTTTTCGGCGCGAGAGTCCCTGGAAACCCCTACAGACAACATGGAGGACACCATCATCTCTGCGCGTGTTGCGAACGAGACTGCTGCACCCACCCCTGCGAACACCGCCACCAAACCCACCGTGAGCGCCAAGGCCACTCGAACCGTTCAGGAACGATTCCAGGACTTTTACGCCGACTTTGATAGTCTGGAGCCCATGCTCTCTACCCACCTCTCCCCAGAGGACAAGAAACGATTCGTCCAAGCGATTCGGGGTCCCGGTCCTCTGCACCGCCCCGAGATGGTCACCATCGCCGTCTCGATTATTGTCGTGATGATGACCGCAATGGTGTGCCTCAACAAGTCATCGACCCCCCATGAACCCCGTTCTCGTGCCGCACCATCTCCGTCTCCTCCAGTGGTGTCGTCGACGACGAACTTCAACATCGAACGACTCTTGAAACCACTCAATCGGAATCGTTGAGTGGTGCGACAAGGAAACGAATGAACGACTTGCCCTGCTCCTCGCTGTCGGACGCGCCACCAAGGATGCCTCCACCGAGTTCATGGGTCATCACGAGAGGCATCGAATTCTGAACCTGCGCCTTGATCATACGCACAGGGAGAATCTTGATGAATGCGTCGATCTTATCGACGGGGAACACAGCGTCGAACACGCAGTTCATTTGGGAGGTGTCGTCCTCTTCGACCTCGCCATCAGCGAATGCACGAACCGTCAGACTCCCATCCGCGCCCTTTTGAGTCTCGTGGCAAAAGGTCTGAGAGTGGCGCGCGTAACCCTCACCCTTCACCGTGAACACGACGACGGAGGGGTGATTCGCCGCCTCCTCGCGGAGGAAAATTTGGATCTGGATGCGCTCCGCGTGGGACTTGCGCGCCTTCTTGATCATCTCCTTGAGTTTGGAAAGGTCCGTCTCCAGACAGTACTCGAGGCGCATCTCGTCGAGATCGTCAAGCTCGTCCATCTCGTCGACGTACGTGTTCAGATCCGACGTCTCCTTGTGCGACCGCTGCTCCGGATCCTGCATCACGATGCGGACTGTCGCGTCGTCGTACCCTTCAATGCGCAGTTTGCCACGAGCACACGAGGGATTGTCGATGGATACGATGAGTTGTTTGCACTCGAGGCAAAAGGTGAACTCCTCCGGAGGAGAGTCTGACGAAAAGGTAACGTGATCGATGAGGATGCGTGCAGACACGACGCATGACATTCCCATGTCGGTACCGTCGAACATGAGCATGTAGTTGTTGACATTCTTGGGTTTCGACACGCGGAATGTCACACGGTTCATCACTGCCGCCACAGCATCGACGACGCTGCGCAGTGCGGACGCATCGTCGAACACGATGGTCCACTCCGGAGTGCGTGACTTGCGCTTGGTGCCGGCGGGGGGTGCGTAGGTGGTGGTCGTGTTGGACATGGCGAACGTGTGTGTATATGCGCGTGCGGGAACACGGCTTTGGTTGGTACACACGTTTCGAACTCTGATCTGGTGTACATGTATACACCTTCCGGGATGGTACCAAACACAAGGCGATGCTGTGTGATCGCCTATGTTGGTGGTTGCCGCGTTGCTGCAACATGACGACCGTCGGTCGCGAGGTGGACGTCACGCCCATGGAAACTCAAGCGGATTATACCATTCTTCAAGGTGGGTTCGGAGTTGTGCACTTCGAAACACGAAACGAAATGAGGGTGGCAGTAAAGAAAAGCTCGATTACGAGTGACACCATGCGGCACGAGGCAAATATTCTTTCGTGTCTACATCACCCCTTCCTCCCGGTCCTTCTCTCGTCCAACGACACAGAGATGGTCATGGCGGATTTGGGACGGCAATGTCTCACAGATGTGTTGCAAACGGGGCGCTTGTCGAGGATGCACTACGACAATATTGCGTGGTGTGTGGCATCTGCACTCGCATACATGCACGGATTACGATTCCACCATTCGGACGTCAAATGCGACAACGTAGTCGTCGATTCCTATGGAGACGCCGTGCTCATAGATTTCAATTTGTCTCAACAATCCCTAACGGGATTGTCGTCGACACGATGCGGCAGCATCTCCTACGTCCCCCCTGAGGTATACTGCGACCGATCTCCATGGGATGCATTCGCGGCAGACGTTTGGTCATTTTCAGTCCTCTACTACGCCATTCTGTATCGCCACCTTCCCTTTGACGACAAGTACTCTGTTTACGGACGATATGTCATGCTTCACGCATCTCACGGGAGTGTGGGCTCGCTACGAATGGTGTGGTCGGGGTCGCACATTTTCGATCGGGGAGACGTCGAAAAAAATCACGAAACCGTTCTTGACACTATGATGCAACCGATACCATCCAACAGACCGTCAATGGCATCCGTGGAACACACTCTCTACTGTCTCAAATATGGAATGCAGTTTGAGGGACGTTGTCTTCGTTCAAAGGAGTCTTCGACTGTGTGACGCTATTTTTTTCACGGGGTGTACTCTTCTCGTCACCGTTGGATTCCTCATCGACTACACCGTTCACCTTTGCCCGCTCCTTGGACGTGAGAGCGTCGTACGACCCAAATACGAGGCGACGTGTCGCTCCAATCATTTCCGCGTTGCATTCGCGCGCAAGGAAGATGACCAGGAAGAGACCTACACAAGACCCGACGACAATGAAGATGAGGGATTGGTCGGTAAAGGGTGTCACGTTATCGGGACGAGGAGGAGGAGGACTGGCGATGACGGGTTTTTGAGAGATGATGGTACTTGTAATGACCGCGTTCTGTAACCCCAGAGAGGACGCCGCCGGAGTGATGGCGTTGTTGAGATTCTCATCCGCCTCCAGAAGATCCGCACGTAGATTGTTTTGTACCGTTTGAGACGTCGTACTCGGCGGGATGACGATTTCTATGACCACAATCATGTCACCCGTGTTGACGACGATGGTGTTCGAGGTCTGAAGCGATCGTCGTCGTCGCTCCACTCCCGTGAAGATGATGCGGACGCGCACATTCTCCACGTCGACACTGGCGCGTTCGGCGAACACAGAACGCGCTTCTTCTACGAACATGTCCCTGTCCTCTTGAGGCGTTTCCTCCCATTGCTGAATGTTTACATTTTGGTACTCGAAGGTGACCTGCACCACTTGCTCCAATACGACGACCGAGTTGGGAGGGAAGGAGGGATTGGGAGGAAGCGGTGGACGGATGGGAGGCGGAGGCGGACACGGATAAGGTGGAGGAGGGGGTGGGGGCGTAGGGGGAGGAGGAGCTACATACCCTGGTGGATCCGGTGGCGGAGGCGGTGGAGGAGGACTGGGAGGAGGAGGAGTGGGTGGAGGAGGAGAGGGTGCGACGAAGACCTGTGCACTCGTCGTCGTCGACGCAGTGCGACTCTCGATGGGTACTCCCATGTGCGTCGCAAAGTCGGTGTCACTTGTCGTCTCGTAGCGTGTTCTCACCGTGACCGCGTCCGTTTCCGTGACCATGAAGAGGGTAAACGTCACACGCACACTCGCGGCCTCAAATGTGACCCGCATATCGGACGCCTCCGGATACTCCACGAGGAGTGCGGTGCGCAGTGCACCCTGATCCATGGTGACGACCGTTCCGGGAATGATGAAGGAGGACGACACCGAGTAGACGACCTTGCTTCCCGGTGACGTCGGTGGCAGGGGGGGAGGGGGGGTCGGAGGCAATTTTGGTGGAGTCGACGGAGGCGGATACGGAGGCAGGAGCGGTGAGGGAGAGGACGGAGGTGGTGACACGGGAGGCGGTGGACTAGGGGGAGGAGACAGAGGTGGTGAGGACGGAGGTGGTGACACGGGAGGCGGTGGACTAGGGGGAGGAGACAGAGGTGGTGAGGACGGAGGTGGTGACACGGGAGGCGGTGGACTAGGGGGAGGAGACAGAGGTGGTGAGGACGGCGGTGGTGACACGGGAGGCGGTGGACTAGGGGGAGGAGACAGAGGTGGTGAGGACGG
>Ga0114997_10002061_pt1 | contig 16404 bp, 13 predicted proteins | sample ArcticOcean_MG_C_2_FD_87045 | JGI IMG/M metagenome (GOLD analysis project Ga0114997, IMG submission 87045) | Marine microbial communities from western Arctic Ocean - ArcticOcean_MG_CB4_136 | ecosystem: Environmental > Aquatic > Marine > Oceanic | place: Arctic Ocean: Canada Basin | collected...
ACGAAGGAGCTCTTCCCGACACATTGGTGTGGAGAAACCGACTAGGGTATGTTGAAGAATTAACCACCAATTATCTACGTCATCCAGCTTACGCTGAATATCCTGTGGTTGGAGTGAATTGGTTACAAGCAGTTCAATTTATGGAGTGGAGGACTGATAGGGTAAACGAATACATTCTTGAACGAGAATCTTTTGTTCAAAAAGATGTCAGATATACTTCTAATGTTGAAAATGGTCAAGTCGACGCAAATAGCACATTTAATACCGAAACATATTTAAGAAGGCCTGAAACAACTTATGGAGGCAAAATTGATTCAATTGCAGGAAAGAGAGGTAAAAAAAATGACTCTATAAATGTTTATGCTGGAGTAGATAAAGGAATACTTTTACCATCATACAGATTGCCAACAGAATCAGAGTGGGAATATGCCGCATTAGCTCTCGTAGGAGATAGAGAATATAATGCTTATCGTGGTAAAAAAAAATATCCTTGGTCTGGAGAATACACTAGATCTGAAAAGAGAAGATCAGAAGGAGATCAATTAGCGAATTTTAAATTAGGAAAAGGTGATTATGGAGGAATAGCTGGTTGGTCAGACGATGGCGCAGACATTACTATTCAAGTAAAATCTTATCCTCCTAATGATTTTGGTGTATACGATATGGCTGGAAATGTGTCAGAATGGGTTTTAGACGTTTATAGACCAATCGTTGATGATGAGGCAAGTGATTTTAATTACTATAGAGGAAATGTCTATCTTAAAGACGTTATAGGTGAAGATGGGAAAGCTAAAATAATTTTACCAGATCAATTATTATACGACACTCTGCCAAATGGAAAAGTTTTGATTAAAAGGATGCCTGGTCAGCTAGAAAAAGTCGCGATTGATGAAGAAGAAACTTTTTTAAGACAAAATTTCACCGAAAGTGATAATAGAAACTATAGAGATGGAGATATAGAATCAACAAGAGCATTTGCACGATTTGGGGGAGATGATCAAGATGACGATCCTAATAAAAGACCTGAGTCTACAGCTATGTATAATGCTCCAACTCACCCTAAAATAAATAAAGATGCTGAAGGAAACCCTATTTACGTAAAAGATAAATCAGCTAAAAGAACATCATTAATTACTGATGAAGTTAGAGTGTATAAAGGAGGCTCCTGGAAAGATAGAGCATACTGGCTAGATCCAGCACAAAGAAGATACTTGCCTCAATACATCTCTACTGATCATATTGGCTTTAGAGGAGCTATGTCTAGAGTAGGTTCTAAAAGTAAAGTTAAAAAAACAGCAAGACATAAGAGAAAAAGCTAAACTTTTTAAAGGCATTATTAAAATGCCTTTTTTTATTTATTATTATGAAGATTGATCAGCTTTATAGTGCTTATTTAAAATCCTCAAAAATATGTACGGATACAAGAAAAATATCTATTGATGTTCTTTTTTTTTGTTTGCATGGAGAAAATTTTAATGGCAATCAATTTGCTGAAGAAGCTTTAAAATTAGGAGCTAAACACGTAGTTGTTGATGATTCAAAATATTATATTAAAAATTCAAATTATATTTTAGTTGGTAACGCTCTTAAGGCTCTCCAGAGCCTTGCAAAACATCATAGATCGAAGATAAAAGCTAAAGTTATTGCAATAACTGGATCTAATGGCAAAACAACTACCAAAGAACTACTAAACTCTGTCTTGTCTAAAAAATATAACGTCTTAGCTACCCAAGGAAATTTAAATAATCATATAGGAGTTCCTCTTACCATACTTAGTCTAAAAAAAGAAACAGAAATAGGGATAATAGAAATGGGAGCAAACCATCTAGGCGAAATTAAATTCCTATGTGGAATAGCAAAACCTAATATAGGATATATAACAAATTTTGGAAAAGCTCACCTTGAGGGATTTGGAAATTTAAAATCTGTAGTTAAAGCAAAATCTGAACTTTACGAATTTTTAAAAAAAACCAAAGGATTTGTTCTTGTTGACGGAAATGATAGTAAACAAATTGATTTAACTAATACTATGCCCAGATATGTTTTTGGAAAAAACACTATACAAGATTTAATGATAACACCAATAATCAAAAAAAAAGAATATCTATCTGCAGATTGTAATAACAAAATTATAAATAGTAACCTAATTGGGGATTATAACTTTTCCAATGTTTCTTCAGCAATTGCATTTGGAGTTTATTTTAAAATTTCAATGGAGGACATCTCAGAAGGAATTAACGACTATATGCCAAACAATTATAGATCTCAATGGATCGAAAAAGGATCAACTAAGATTTTAATGGATGCATATAATGCAAATCCCACAAGTATGGAGTTGTCAATAAATGCATTCATAGAAAATAGCACTGGCTATAAAACAGTTATTCTAGGAGACATGCTTGAACTTGGTCATTTTTCTGAAAACGAACACCAATTAATTGTAAATAAACTTGATGAAATTGAGATAGATGAAATAATTTTAATTGGAAAAAATTTCTTTAAGACAAAATCACAAAATAAAATGCTAATTAAATTTACTAGTACTGATTTTGCGTGTGAATATGTAAAGGAAAAAAAATGGAATAAAAAAAATATACTTTTAAAAGGATCTAGAAGTCTTAATTTTGAAAAGATTCTAACCTTCATTAAATGATTTATCAAATTTTTCATTAAAAAAGCATTCATTATAATACTGGATACTATTTTAATTCAAGAAATATTAATTAGATCTTTGGATAAAACATTTCAAACATTATTGCTAAAGGTATATTCTTAATAAAAGAACCCAAGCTAATATAGCAAATGGAAAGGAAAAAATAAACTTTATATAATAAATTGAGTAAATTTCATAAATGAAATTAAAAAATAGAATATTTCTACTATCAGGTCCAGTTCTTTTTATTTTTTTTTTAATTTCTAATCCATTTTTAAACATTCCTGTTTCCGCTTATTACATGATTGGAGTAATATTTTGGATGGCTATTTGGTGGACAACTGAAGCTGTTCCAATAGCTATAACTTCTTTATTACCAATAATTTTATTCCCAATATTAGGTATTGTTGAAATTTCTGAAACCACTGAATCCTATGGCCATAAATATGTTTTTCTATATATGGGTGGTTTTATTATAGCGGTTGCTATTGAAAAGTGGAATTTACATAAAAGAATAGCTCTAAACATAATAAATATAATTGGAACAAATTTTTCGAAAATTATTTTAGGATTTATGGTTGCAACTGCCTTCCTTTCTATGTTTATATCCAATACAGCAACAACAGTAATGATGTTACCCATTGCAATTTCTGTGGTTAAGCAGTTTGAAATGTCTGAAAAAAAAACGAAAGAGCTGGGCAAAGTTATAATGCTGTCAATTGCTTATGCTGCATCAATTGGAGGAGTTGCTACATTAATAGGAACTCCGACAAATTTAATCCTTGCAGGTTTTATTTCTGAATCTTTTGATGTTCAAATTACTTTTTCCCAATGGATGAAATTTGGATTCCCTATATCTATTTTTTTATTAATAATATGTTGGATTTATCTTACTCAATATGCTTTTAAATTTACTCTAACTGAATTTTTAAATGGGAAAAAAGAAATACAAAAACAATTATTGCAATTAGGAGCTATGGGTCAAGAAGAAAAATTAGTTTTGATTACTTTTTCAATGACTGGATTTTTTTGGATCACTAGATCTTTTTTACTCAAAAATATAATCCCTAATATTGATGATACTATTATTGCTGTTTTTGGAGCTCTTATTTTATTCGTTTTATATAGTGTTAAAAACGATAGACCTCTTTTAGAATGGAAAGAAGCTGTTGAAATTCCTTGGGGAATTCTTTTACTTTTTGGAGGAGGAATGGCTTTGGCTAAAGGAATAGAGGAGTCAGAGCTTGCATTATGGCTCGGAGAACAAACCTCTCTTTTAGAAGGTTTAAGTTTATTTCTTTTAATGGCAATAGTAATTACAATAGTTAATTTTTTTACTGAAATAACATCTAATGTTGCAACTACAGCAATGCTCCTGCCTATTCTTTCTCCAATAGCAATTGGACTTAACGTTCACCCTTATTCGCTGTTAGTGGGTTGTTCAATAGCTGCCTCATGTGCTTTTATGCTTCCCGTAGCAACGCCTCCAAATGCTGTGGTATTCAGCTCAGGATACCTGAAAATTTCAGACATGATTAAAACAGGTTTCTTTCTAAACGTTTTATCAATTTTAGTTATTTTAATTATGACTTATTTTACACTCCCTATCTTTTGGGAATTCAATCCTTATATAATTCCAGATTCATTTATCACAAAATAGTTATTATTGAATTCATGTATTTTTAATATTTTTTTTGTTTATTGGTTTAAATATTTTTAATCACTATGCCTTTATTCATTATTTTTTCTGGAATTCTTCTTTTGTTTTTTTTAATAATTGTTGTTAGATTAAATGCCTTTATATCTTTTATTCTTGTTTCATTATCTGTAGGTATTGCCCAAGGAATGGATTTAAGTTTAGTTGTTTCGTCAATTGAAAAAGGAATAGGGAGCACTTTAGGTTTTCTTGTTATGATTCTTGGATTTGGAGCAATGTTAGGAAAGTTAGTTGCTGATAGTGGTGGTGCTCAAAAAATAACTTCAAGTCTCATAGATAAATTTGGAGTCAGTAATACTAAATGGGCTGTAATGTTAACTGGATTTATCGTAGGCATCACTATGTTTTACTCTGTAGGTTTTGTTATTTTAGTTCCATTAGTTTTTACTGTAGCGACTACAACAGGCCTTCCTTTAATTTCAATTGCCTTGCCTATGCTTGCAGCGTTATCGGTTACTCATGGGTATTTACCGCCTCATCCAGCTCCAACAGCTTTAACTGTAATGTTTGAAGCAGATATGGGAAAAACATTGATTTATGGTTTTATAGTTGCCATTCCAGCTATTATAATTTCAGGTCCGGTTTTAACTAAATTTCTAAAAAAAGTTGACGCTAAACCATTAAAAGAATTTACTGCAATTAAAAAATTTAAAAAAGAAGAATTACCAAGTCTATCAAACAGCTTATTAACAGCCCTATTGCCTGTTATTTTAATATCTTTTTCTAGTATTTTACTTCAAATAATAAGCAAAGACACTTCTCTCTTTAACACAATAAAATTCATAGGAAACCCAGTTATTGCATTACTTATATCCGTCCTATTAAGTATTTATACTCTAGGAGTATCGAGAGGAAAAAAAATGAAAGAGATAATGAATACTTTTTCTAAATCGATTTCCGGAATAACTATGGTCTTACTCATAATTGCAGGAGCTGGCGCTCTAAAACAAATTTTAGTAGATAGCGGAGTTAGTCTATATGTTGGAGAATTACTAGAAAATTCTTCGATTTCACCTCTAATTCTTGGCTGGCTTATTGCTTGCCTAATTAGAGTTTCCGTTGGATCTGCTACAGTTGCTGGATTAACTGCTGCAGGAATTGTTCTTCCTCTAGTTCAAAGTGGATCTGTAAATCCTGAACTAATGGTTTTAGCTATAGGCTCTGGAAGCTTAATGCTTTCTCATGTAAATGATAGTGGATTTTGGTTATTTAAAGAATATTTTAATTTGTCTATAAAAGACACATTATCTACATGGACAATAATGGAGACGTCAATTGGAATTACTGGATTAATTGGAGTATTATTATTAAACTATTTTATATAAAAATGAAAAAAACAGTATCTGATCAAATTAAAAAATTAAGATTAATATTGCCGACACCTCCAAAACCAGTAGGACTTTATAAACCAATATTAATAATAGATCACATTCTTTATGTTTCAGGACAAGGGCCAATAAATAATGATGGCTCTTTAATTATTGGTAAAGTTGGCTCTGAAATAGATAAAGAAAAAGCTAAAATTGCCGCAAGACAAGTTGGCCTCACAATGCTATCTACAATACTAAATAATTTAGAAGACATTGATAGAATAAAAAGGATTGTTAAGGTTTTTGGAATGGTGAATTCTACTCCAGAATTTGAAGATCACCCTTTTGTCATTAATGGCTTTAGTGAATTAATGTCAGAAGTGTTTGGCGAAGAAATGGGGATAGGCGTTAGAAGCGCAGTGGGAATGATATTACCTCAGAATATATCTGTTGAAATCGAGGCACATTTTGAACTTTATCATTAATTTAGATAATGGTTAAAACTGAAAAACCTTGGTATAAAATTTTAAATGAAGATGAAATAAGTAGCCCTGGATTACTCGTTTCTCCTTTAAACATTAAATCAAATATCGATGAAATGATAAACATTTCTGGAGATGTTAACCGTTTATGGCCTCATATTAAAACTCACAAAATGTCAGTCATAATTGATCTTCAAAAAAAATCAGGCATTAGTCGTTTTAAATGCTCTACAATTGGAGAGCTAGAACTACTTTCTAGATTTAATTTAAGCCATGTTTTACTTGCCATTCAACCTTCAACAGATAAACTAAAATTATTTTTAGAAATTCAAAAAAATAATCCTCAAACAATTTTTTCGACTTTAGTTGACAATAAATATTCATTAAATATTTTTTCTAGTCTCGCAGAAATACATGGATTGAAATTAAATCTTTGGGTTGATATTAATAATGGAATGAATCGAACAGGAATTCTTTCTGGAGATAAAGTTTTCCCACTTTATAAAGCTATTCATGAAAATACCCATATAAATCCACTTGGTTTACATGTATATGATGGACATATTCGAAATCCTTCAGAGCAAGAAAGAAAAGTTATAAGTGACGCTCAATTTAAACCAATATTGAAACTCCAGAAAATAATTGAAACTCAATTAGGAATATCTGTTAAAATAATTGCAGGAGGTTCTCCAACTTTTTTAGCTCATTCTCAAAGAGAAAATGTTTTTTTAAGTCCAGGAACTACCTTATTATGGGATGCTGGATACGACTCTCTATGGCCTGAGTCTCCTTTTAAAATAGCGGCAATATTAGCCACAAGAGTAATAAGTAAACCAAATAAAAATTTATTATGTCTTGATTTAGGACATAAATCTATTGCATCAGAAATGCCATTACCTAGAGCTATTGTTTTAGGTTTAGAAAAATCCAACCATATAGGGCAAAGTGAAGAACATCTAGTTATAGAAACAAAAAAAGCAAATCAATATGAAATTGGAGATATCCTATATGCAATACCATATCACATATGCCCTACGGTAATAAAACATAATAAGGTTCAAGTTATTGAAAAAAATAAAATTAAAGAACACTGGGAAGTTAGTGCTCGAGACTATTTAATTAATGCTTTTTAAATGAGACTTTTAGTAGACGCTCATCTTGACCTTTCTATGAATGCTTTAGAATGGAATAGAGACCTAACAAACTCTGTGTCCGAAATTAATTTCAAAGAACGATTTCTTAATGATAAACCAGATAGAGGGAAAGCTACTGTCTCGTTGCCAGAACTCAGAAAAGGTAATATCGGTTTTTGTATTGCAACTCTAATTGCAAGATATGTAAAGCCAAATAACACTTTACCTGGATGGAATTCGCCTTCACAAGCATGGGCTCAAACTCAAGGACAATTAGCCTGGTATAAAGCAATGGAAGACCTTGGAGAAATGACCCAAATAACTGACGCTATAGACTTAAATACTCATCTAAATTTATGGAAAAAGAAAGAAGACATTAAAAAACCCATAGGATATATGCTCAGTTTAGAGGGCGCAGACTCAATAATCAGCCTAGATCATCTTGAACGCTCATATCAAATGGGCTTAAGAGCTATTGGTCCTGCACATTATGGGCCTGGAACTTATGCTTTTGGAACAGATTCAGATGGAAGTGTTGGTCTAAAAGGAAGAGAACTATTGAAAAAAATAGAGGAACTTGAAATGATTTTAGATGTAACTCATCTTTGTGATAAGAGTTTTTGGGAAAGCATAAATTATTATAATGGTAAATTATGGGCTAGTCATAGTAATTGCAGGTCTATAGTCCCAAATAATAGACAATTTTCAGATGAACAAATAAAATTGTTAATTTCTCGGGGAGCGGTTATTGGAATGGCTTTAGATGCTTGGATGATCATGCCAAATTGGAAAAAAGGCGTTACGGATCCAAAAAAAAGCGGTCTAATGCTCAATAATATTATAGATCACATTGATCATATTTGTCAATTAAGTGGAAATAGTAAAAATATAGGTTTAGGAACTGATCTTGACGGGGGTTTCGGAAAAGAACAGTGCCCTTATGATTTAAATACAATTGCAGATCTCCAAAAAATGGACAAGCTACTATCTAATAGAGGTTATAACGATGATGATATTGAAAACATTATGAGTAGAAATTTTTTAAACTTTTTAATTGATGCCTTAAAATAATAATATAAATTAAAAAAATATTATTAATAATCATCTTTACCTCTAGATTAAATTTCTTTTATAACTTAGTTTCTTATGAAGAATGACCTTTTCAGAGAGTTTTCTAAAACAGATAAAAAACAAATTCATAAAACATTTTATTGGAGCACAAAAGATAAAATAAAAATAAACTCTATCTATAATAACCCTGGAAAATCATATAAAAGTTCATCAACTGATTTTTCTAAAAACTGTTGGATTATAGGGCAAATATTTGAAGATGAAAAACTAGAATCATCTATTTTAAAAGCTATAGAAGCTTTGAAAAATGGTGTTTCTCAATTAACTTTTGTGATAGAAAATGATCAAGAAATAAATCCAATTTTAAACAATAGAGATCTCAAAAATGCATCAATTTTATTCTACTTTAAAAACTATTCTAACTATTCTTTAAATTTAAATTCATCAAAAAATAAAAAATTTTTAGCGTTTGACATTTTATTTAATTTAGTTAAAAAAGGCAACTGGATTAAATCCGAGCAAAATGATATAGCTTTATGGAAAAATAATATATTAGAAAATAATCAGACAGTTTTTATTGATGCTAGAATCTATCAAAATGCTGGGGCTAGTTTGATAGAGGAAATAGCGTTTTCTATAAATCATGTAAATGAATATTTAAATATTCTTGAGAATTCAACTAAAGAAAAAATAAATTTTGAAATATTTCTTAACATAGCTATAGGCTCTAACTATTTTTTTGAAATTGCAAAAATTCAAACTCTAAGAGTTCTTTTAAAAAGAATATTTAAAGAGTATAAACATGATTTAAATTTAAATATAGTATCGGAGCCTAGTCAGAGAAATATGACATTTTTTGACTATAACAATAACATGATGAGAACTACTTCTTCATGTATGGCCGCTATACTTGGAGGTTCTAATATCATAAATAATTTGTCTTATGATAAAATCTTTAATCCTCCTAATGATTTTGGAGATCGGATTTCAAAAAATCAATTATTAATTCTTAAGCATGAAAGTCATTTCGATAAAATCAAAAACGCAATAGAAGGTAGTTTTTATATTGAAAAATTAATAAAAAAGTTTTCCAAAGCTTCACTAAAAAAATTGAAAAAAATTGAAAAAAAAGGTGGATTTATTGAGTGTGTTAAAAATAATCTAATTCAGAAGACTATTAAAAAAAGCTCTTCTCACGAAAAATTCCTTTTTAATAAAAATAAAGTTACACTTGTTGGCATAAATAATTATCAAGACTATAATGAAAAAAAAGAGGCTTTTCAAAAAGTAAAATTGAAAAACAAAAAAACTACAGTAGATCAAATTATCACCTCAAGATTAGCTTTTGAAACAGAGCTTAAAAGATCCTCACATGGTTAGAAAAAAATTAGATCATATTCAAATCGTCAATTTTAAAAAAAATTTAGAAGAACAAGAAGATCGTATATTTATGTCTGCTGAAGAGATAGAAATTCCTTACATAGCAAAACCAAATAATTCCTATCCACATTTAAAATTTAAATCTGGAGAAATACCTTTTTTACGAGGCCCATATGCTTCAATGTATATTGATCGACCTTGGACAATTAGACAATATGCTGGATTTTCAACAGCCAAAGAAAGTAATTCATTTTATAAGAAAAATTTATCTATGGGTCAAAAAGGATTGTCTGTAGCTTTTGACCTTCCAACTCATAGAGGTTATGACAGTGATCACGAAAGAGTTCAAGGAGATGTAGGTAAATCGGGAGTAGCTATTGATAGTGTTGAAGACATAAAGTTACTATTTGAAGGAATTCCACTTGATCAAATGTCAGTGTCTATGACTATGAATGGAGCTGTTCTTCCAATATTAGCTTTTTATATAGTTGCTGCTCAGGAAAATGGCGTCTCTATAGACAAATTAAACGGGACAATTCAAAATGATATTCTCAAAGAGTTTATGGTTAGGAATACATATATATATCCACCTAAAGCATCTATGATTATTGTCGCCGATATATTTAAATTCATGAGTGTAAATATGCCCAAATTTAATAGCATAAGTGTTTCTGGTTATCATATGCAAGAGGCAGGCGCCACAGCTGATATTGAACTGGCATATACTTTAGCTGATGGTTTAGAGTATATTAGAACTGGAATTAATGCCGGATTAGATATAGATGATTTTGCGCCTAGACTTTCTTTTTTCTGGGGAATAGGCATGAATCATTTTATGGAAATTGCAAAAATGAGGGCAGCAAGAATGTTATGGGCTAAGCTACTTCTTCCCTTTAATCCAAAAAATAAAAAATCATCTATGCTTAGGGCTCATTGTCAAACAAGTGGCTGGAGTTTAACAGCACAAGATCCTTTTAATAATATAGCGCGAACTACAATTGAAGCGATGGGGGCTGTCTTTGGGGGTACTCAAAGTCTTCATACAAATTCTTTAGACGAAGCCATTGGACTACCAACAGATTTTTCAGCTAGAATAGCTAGAAATACTCAGCTCTTTTTAAAAGAAGAGACTGGTATCACAAAATCAATTGACCCATGGGGGGGTAGTTATTATATAGAATATCTAACAAATGAAATTGCAGAAAAAGCATGGAATCTGATACAAGAGATAGAGTCTTTTGGAGGTATGACCAAGGCTATTGAAGCTGGAATTCCTAAAATGAGAATTGAGCAATCTGCTGCAAAAAAACAAGCTAGAATTGACAATGAAGAGGATATAATTGTTGGTCTAAACCATTTTCATGTTAAAGATGAAGAATCTATTAAAATACTTGAAGTAAGTGATACTGAAGTAATTAAAGAACAAATAAATCGACTTTCAAAATTAAAGAAAGAAAGAAATCAAAAAAAAGTAAATGAGAAACTTGACATATTATACACTGCAGCATTAAAAAAGATTCATGACAAAGATGATAGTATAAACGATAATTTACTAGCTTTAAGTATTGAAGCCGCAAAAGAAAGAGCAACTTTAGGAGAAATAAGTAATGCTTTAGAAAAGGCTATGGGACGATTTCAAGCAACTGTTCAATCATTTACTGGAGTGTATTCAAAGGAAATAAAACAAGATAAAGACTTTTTAGAAGCCATTAAATTAGTTAATATTTTTGCCGATAAATATGGGAGAAGACCTAGAATAATGATTGCGAAAATGGGTCAAGATGGCCATGATAGAGGAGCAAAAGTTATTGCTACAGCATACGCGGACTTAGGTTTTGATGTAGATATTGGGCCTTTATTTCAAACCCCTGAAGAAACTGCAAAACAAGCAGTAGAAAGTGACGTTCATATTCTTGGCATTTCATCTTTGGCAGCAGGTCACAAAACACTTATTCCAAAATTAATTAAAACACTTAAAAGATATAAAAGGGAAGATATTATAGTTATTGTTGGTGGAGTAATACCCAATGGCGATCACGAATTTCTTAAAAAAATTGGAACAAAAGGGATTTATGGCCCTGGAACTAAAATAAGTATTGCAGCTAAAGAAATTATATTGCTTTTAATGAAAGATTAGTTGAATTTTTTTTTTAAAACTTCAATTAACTTATCTGATAAATTTAAAGCTTCAATCGACTCCTTGGATACTTGATTTCTATATTTCAATATTTCATGTACCATATCCTTATCATTAAAGATTAAATTATTTATTTTTTGATTTACTAAAACATCATACCATTTTTTATTCTGATCTTTTCTTTTCTTCTCAAAGAAAATAGATGCTTTAGTCTTATCTATATAATCAGAAATTATTTTCCAAATATCATCAAATCCATATTTTTCGTATGAAGAACATTTGACAACTCTTGGAGTCCAATTAGATTCTTTCAAACTAAAAAAGGAGAACATCTGTTTAAAATTATGATACTCTTTTTCCGTTTGCTTTAAACTATTATTCGCTTCTGCTTTATGTAATACTAAAAGGTCTATTTTCTCAAAAATACCTCTTTTAATTGTCTGTAAATCATCTCCTGCTCCTGCAATTTGAAGCATTATTAAAAAGTCAACCATATCATGAACTGTAGTTTCTGACTGGCCTATTCCAACGGTTTCAATAAATATCACATTGTATCCTGCTGCTTCACATAATAATAATGATTCACGAGTATTCTCAGCTACCCCTCCAAGTTTTGATTTTGAAGGGGTAGGTCTAATATAGGCGTTATCAGATCTGCTAAGCTCATTCATTCTAACCTTATCACCCAAAATACTTCCCATGTTAATTGGGCTACTAGGATCGATTGATAAGACAGCAACTTTTTTTTTATATTTTTTAATTAAATACATTCCAAGTACTTCAATAAAAGTACTTTTGCCAACTCCGGGTATCCCTGTAATTCCAATTCGAATAGAGTTTCCAGTATGAGGAAGTATTTTTTTTAAAATTAACCTAAAATCTTCTTTATCAATATTTAAAGAACTTTCGGCTAAAGTAATTGCTTGAGAAAGAATAGTTCTATCTCCATAAAGCACACCATTATAAAAATAATTAATATCTAATTTTTCATTGTTAGAAGTCATTATTTATGATATTTCTTGACACAACTCTATTAAGACTCCATTAGTGCCTTTAGGATGAAGAAAGACAATTTTTTTATTATCTGCTCCGATAGTTAGAATATCTGAAATCAATTTAAATCCTTCATTTTTTAATCTTAAAATTTCACTATCTATATTCTCGACTTCAAAAGCAATATGATGAATGCCTTCACCGTTTTTTTTTAAAAATTTATTTATCGGACTTTCATTCTCTGAAGAGGCAAGAAGTTCTATTTTTTCATTATTTACTTTGAAGAATGAAGTTATAACTTTTTGATCTTCTATTATTTCTCTCTTATAGGATTTAACCCCTAATAGTTTAGTGAAAATATTCTCAGAATAATCTAAATCATTTACCGCTATTCCAACATGATCAATCTTTTTCATATCTAAATTTATATAAATCTTTCCAGTATATTAATAAAAACATATATAAAGTGACCGCCTTTATATATTTAATAGGTTTTTTGTTACATTCTTTTTCGGTTAGAAAACCTAAATAAAATAGTTCTTTTATTTTTTTGAGTTCAGTTATAGTCTTCTTATTTTCCTTATCTTCTTCATTAAGAGCTAAATTTCCATCTTTATCGAAAGCTTTAAAATAAAGAGAAGCTGATTAATAAATATCGAACCCCCCTTTAACTTCATCAACTTTAATTTTTTCAACTCTGAGTTTGTTTTCAGAAGCAAATCTATACATATCTGCTTCTGCTTTTTTAGCAAGTTTTTTTGTACTTGCAAATCCAGTTTTTCCTACCCTAACAACTTTATATTCTCCATTTCCAATATAAAATGTTCCTGCTGCCTTTTTTTGAAACAAAGGTTCATTCTTTTCTTGGGCATATCAAATCAAAGAAATAAACATTAATAGTAGAATTAGTTTTTTCATAGACTGTCAATTACCGTCTTAACCTCAAAGTCTTCTATTATTTCAACTTCTTTTACAATATCATATAAATTACAATCAGAATCAAAAAAATGGATTTTATCTTGAATCCCGTATTCTCCTTTTGGTTCAATATACTCTGGAAAATATGTAATTTTCAAGAACTTGTTTTTATTATTCATATCAAATAAAAAACTCTCACTATTTTCTAACCAAAAATTAAAAGGAGAGAAATCAGAGATGCTGTTTCCATCAAGATCAAAAAAAGCTACATCATTCACATATACATATTCTTGTAGATCTCCAAATTCAATTGTTAAATCAGAATACTTAACTACAATTTCTTTTTCAACACCAATTTGATCAAGCCTTATGTTTTTTATTTTTTCAATTTCAATTCCTTCTAAAGGGTTGATTCTTTTTTGTTTTCCAGTCAACACTCCATTTTTAAACTCTGCAATGTAAATATCAATTTTTGGCCCTGACTTATATTTTTTTGAACTATTATTGAAGGGGTTGATTTCGTAAAAGGGATCGGAAAGAATGATATCGTATGCTATTCCAGAAAATAAAATTCCTGATTTATATTTATAACAACTGGTTAGCCTTTTTGGTTTTTCAGCATTCTTAAAATATTCAATAATTGAGGGATAACCTTCATAAGCTTTATCATCTTCGTTAAAATATACAACTGTACCTTTGGGAATGTAAATATTATCCATAGAATTAAAATCAATATAGTTTTCATCTATATATTGAGGGAAAGAGACTTCTTTTAAAAAACCGTTAAAGACATATCCACCATATTTTTTAATTTCATATGGATCAGAGTAAATATCTCCTTCACCAGGAACGGTATAGAATGTTTTTGAATATTCTATTTTTACCCATTCACCTTCAGTAACTTTTTTATCTCCTGATCTTTCGTCGAAATCATTTATAGTCAATTTAATCCCTGTTTCAGATTCTATAGTTACTTTTTGACCGAAAAGAAGGGTTTCAATTTTCTTTGATTTGGCATCAGGAGCCTCACGAACATTTAAACCTCCTTTTGCTGAAACATAGTAATCTTGCCCAAAAGAAACTAATGGAACAAACAGTAAAACAAGAAGTATCTTTTTCATAGTGTTGATTTGTGGTTCTTTTAAATGTAGCAACTTTTCTTCTACTAATCTAAAGAAAAGCCTTCTCCTTGAGATGGATGTTAAACTTACTGAAGAAGCTTAATTCCTTTGTTTTTTTTCATAAATAATTTTCATATCTGGTAATTCAGTAAAATAATAATGAACCCAAATATATATATGATTAAACAAAGCCGCTAATAAAGCAGCTTTTGATTGTAATAAAACTCCTGGTATCCAAATAAGAAAGAAAGCAAATGTATACATACCATTAGAAGTATACTTAAATATGCCTTTTTTGCATAATGGTTCATTTCTAAATTTTTCAGGTTTAAAATGATCTAATCCAAACGCTTTATCAATACCAAAATATTTAAATACAGAGTATTGAGCATATGCTCCAGGAAGAAGTAGCGCTAATGATAAAATATAAGGCAGAGTAGGACCTATGTTTATTGTCATTGCGTTGGATATAGATAACATTATAATTAAGATGGGTCTTGACAGGATAAGTATAATAAAGCCTCTTTTATATATTTTAAAAGCATTTTCTTTAAATATATTGGTTAAGCCTTTGTAAAACAATTCATATCTCCAACACAAGAGAACATAAATTTGGTGGATGATTGGAAAGAAAATTGCTAGAATAAACCAATTTTCTGTGCATATATTCCATAAACTTCCATTAAACACATTGCTATCTTGATTAGTATAAAGGTTTAAAGCATATAATAATCCCATTAATATTAATAAATGCCAGTGCTGGTGTTTAAGTATTTTCATTTTTTAAAATATAAAGATGACTTTTTTTTGTTAATGTTAATGTTAATGAATTTAATTGTAAAATTAAAACGACTTATATCTATATCATCACAATTCCATAAACTCTCACCACCCTTTGCATTTACTGTTTGTACTTTTGGTAATACTTTTTAAAAAACTTCAGTATATAAACCTAGATAATACAGGAGTTTACATATCATCTAATTTATTTAAAAAATTAATTGCTTTTCACACTTTATTTCATTTTAGTCAATTTGGGATATTAAGTGATTGATAACCCAATATATCACACAAACAAAGGCAAGTCTTCACTTACTTGATTAGTAGCTTGTTTCATAGTGCTAGTTTTTAATTGTTTTTAAAACTGCTAAAAGCATCTCCCCGCTGATTCGTTCTTTGTAGTTTGGGTTGATGTATTCAAACTGAATCACCCCTTTTTTATCTACAAACATTACCGTTGGAACAGGCATTACAGCAGATGTTTCCCCTTTTTGCCCTTTGGTAGTAATATATCCTTTCAACATTGTAGGCGTCTTAAATGCAATACCTATTTCTTGAATGAATTTACCATTAGGGTCCGATAGCAATTTGTATTTAATACTATCCTTTTCTATGGTGGTTTGTAAATTTTTGAAGTCATCTGGACTTATGGCTACAATTTGATAACCAAGCGCTAATATGTCTTCTTCAATCTCAACCAACCCAGATA
>Ga0114997_10002067_pt1 | contig 16370 bp, 13 predicted proteins | sample ArcticOcean_MG_C_2_FD_87045 | JGI IMG/M metagenome (GOLD analysis project Ga0114997, IMG submission 87045) | Marine microbial communities from western Arctic Ocean - ArcticOcean_MG_CB4_136 | ecosystem: Environmental > Aquatic > Marine > Oceanic | place: Arctic Ocean: Canada Basin | collected...
CTAGTTAAAAAAATAAATATGAAAAATTTTAGCTATCAAAATACATGGAATAATATAAATCAGAAAATTATATCTGTTATTAATGAAAATAGAATTAGCAAAAACTGAAATTATACATTTTGTCGGAATAGGTGGAATTGGTATGAGTGGTCTTGCGCTCATAATGAAAAGCATGGGTTTTAATGTTCAAGGTAGTGACGTTATTATCAGTAAAAATATTGAAAGATTAAAGAAAAATAAAATTAAAGTTAGAATTAAGCATTCCAAAAAAAATATAATGAATGCCACTATTGTGGTCATTTCATCTGCTATTAGGAAAAATAATCCAGAATTAATTGAAGCTAAAAAAAAAAATCTCCCAATTTATAAACGTGGAGAAATGTTGGCTAATATAGTGTCATTAACTAAAAATATTGTTGTTACAGGATCTCACGGTAAAACCACAACCACATCTTTATTAGCTGCAATATTTTCAAAAACAAAACTGGACCCAACTATAATAAATGGTGGAGTTCTTAATGCAATTAAAAGCTCAGCTAAGCTTGGAAAAAGTGATTGGTGTATATTAGAAGCTGATGAGTCTGATGGTAGCTTTATTCATGTGCCACCAACTTATGCTATTGTTACAAACATAGATCGTGAACATATGGATTACTATAATTCAATGAATGATCTTAAAAATTTATTTATAAAGTTCATTAATAAAGTTCCATCTTTTGGAAAATCATTTATTTGTATTGATGATAAAAACAATAATGATTTACTAAAAAAGATTAAAATAAAAAACTTCTATACATATGGAGTGAATTCTAAATCTCAATTTCATATTAGAAATATTAAACAAGTAAAAGAGTTTTCAGAATATGATCTGGCGATTAATTTACCAGGAAAAAAAAATATTATCGTTAGTAAAATTAAAATACCTCTTCTAGGAATTCATAATATACGAAACTCGACTGCTGCTGCAGCTGTTGCCTTAACAATTGGAATTTCTAAAAATATTATCAAAAGTGGATTGAAGGAATTCAAGGGTGTCCAAAGAAGATTTAACAGAATATTTACTTATAGAGAAACGAATTTTTATGATGACTACGCTCACCACCCAACAGAAATTAAAGAAGTTTTAAATGGGGTTAGAGCTGCTTATAAAAAAGAAGAGGTAATTTGTATATTTCAACCTCATAGAATATCTAGATTAAAAGATCTTAAAAAAGAATTTAGCTTTTCCTTTAAGAAAGCTGATACTGTAATTTTATGCCCAATCTATACGGCTGGTGAAAAAATGAAATTAGGATTTAGTTATGACAACTTTGCAAAAGACATTATTAAAAACTCGAAGGTTAAATTATTTATGGTTAATGACCAGTATCAATTAGCAATGTTAATAAAAAATACCATCTATGGAAAGAAAATAGTTGTTGGTATGGGGGCGGGTACCATTTCAGCTTGGATGAAAGAATTACCAAATTTAATATAATGTTATCAGAAGAATTAACAAAATTTTCAAATGAAATTAGTAGTAAAATATATTTTGATTATGATTTAAAAAAAAGCAATTGGTTTAATATTGGTGGTAAAACTAAAATTTACTTTAAACCTGACAATTTATCAGATTTGATATTGTTTTTAAAAAGATTTGGAAATAAAGAAAAGCTTTATATTTTAGGTGCAGGATCAAATACACTTATAAGTGACAAAACATTTAATGGTGCAGTTATTAAGTTAGGAAAGAATTTTTCTAACATTTCAATATTACCTAATGGCGTAATAGTTGCAGGTAGTGCCTGCCTTGACAAAAAATTATCAGATTTTGCTTTAGAAAATGAAGTAGGAAACTTTGAATTTTTAGCATGCATACCAGGAACTATTGGGGGTGGGCTAAGAATGAACGCAGGATGTTTTAATATGGAATTTAAAGATATACTAATCTCAATACAAGCAATTGATAAAGAAGGTAGAGTTTTAACAATACCAGCAAATAAAATTATTTTTAAATATAGAAACAATGATTTATCAGATGACTTAATATTTTTAAGTGCTTCTTTTAAGGGAAAAAAAAAAGAAAAAGATAAAATCCAAAAAGAAATTTTTGTATTAAAAAATAAAAAAGATAGCACCCAACCAACAAAAATTAAAACAAGTGGTAGTACGTTTAAAAATCCAATTAATCAAACAGATAGAAAAGTTTGGCAATTAATAAAAGAATCGGTGCCACTAGATACAAGCTTTGGGGACGCTTATATTTCAGAAAAACATTGTAATTTCTTTGTAAACAAAAATAATGCTAGCTTTAATGACATGAATAAATTGATAAAATTTGTTCAAGATGCGGTTCAAAAAAAAACAGGTATTATTTTAGAAAAAGAAATTAAGATAATGGAATGACTATGAAAAAAAAAATTTTAGTACTTTGTGGAGGAATATCTAAAGAACGTTTAATAAGCTTGGATACAGGAAAACAAGTAGCTAAGGTATTAAAAAAAAATCAATATAGTGTTATAACATGTGAGCCAGATCATAATTTATTAAAAAATATAAAATTATTTAAGCCAGATACAATATTTAACGCATTGCATGGGCAGTTTGGAGAAGACGGTTATATTCAAACAATTTTAGAATCCCAAAAGATTCCATATACCCATTCAGGTGTGATTGCTTCTTCTATAGCAATGGATAAAGAAATTTCAAAAAAAATTTTTATTAGAAATAAGATATTAACCCCAAAATATATTAAATTTGATTATAAAAATAAAAAAACAAATATTATTAAAATTATTGAAAAAGAATTAAAATTTCCTGTTGTTATAAAGCCAATTAATGAAGGATCAAGTGTGCACGTATATATTTGTACTAAAAAAAATATAGTCAAAAATTTAAAAATATTAAGTGTATATAATCAAATTTTGATTGAAGAATTTATTGCAGGTAGAGAGATTCAGGTAGCTATAATGGGAACAAAAACATTAGGCGCAATTGAATTGGAGCCAAAGAGAAAATTTTATGACTATGAAGCAAAATACAATTCGAATGCAAAAACAAAACATATAATCCCAGTAGATCTTAGTAAACAAGATTTAAAAAAGATCACAACTATTACTCGTAGAGCCCACCAACTTATTGGTTGTAAGGGGGTTACTAGATCGGACTTTAAGTTTTATAAAGGAAAATTTTATTTACTAGAAATTAACACTCAACCAGGAATGACCAAACTTTCATTGGTACCTGAAATTGCCAAATATATTGGTATAAGTTTTATTCAATTAATTGAATGGATTCTAAAAGATGCATCAATTAATAGATAAGAAAAAAAAGATAATAATATATTTATTATTCTTATTAATATTAAGCACAACAAGTGGAAAATTTGTAAAAAATCAAAATAACCATTCTTCTAAAATTAATCAAATTAATATTGTAGGACTTTCAGACACTGATAATTCAAAAATTACCAATGAATTAAACAATCTATTACATGAAAATATATTATTAATTGCTAAAGATGAGATTCAAAAAGTTATAAGTAAGTATAACATCATAGAAGAGTATAGTATTAAAAAAATTTACCCATCAACAATTAACATAAATATCAAATCAACCAAATTTGTTGCAAGACTTTCTAATAACGATTATTTAGTTGGAGCAAATGGTAAACTTATTGAAGATAAAGGAAATAGCGAGATATTGCCTTATATATTTGGAGAATTTAATTCTAAAAATTTTTTAAAATTCAAAAAAGATATTGTAAAGTCTAAATTTACCTTTACTAAAATTAAAACATTATATTTTTTTCCTTCAAATAGATGGGATATTTTAACCCATGATGATATTTTAATTAAGTTACCTCAGGATGATATTTCTAAATCACTTAATCTTGCTCACATGATTATAAGTAGTGATGATTTGAAAAATAAAAATCTTATTGATTTGAGAGTAAAAAATCATTTAATTGTAAAATAATGAATAAGAAAAATTTTCAAACTTATTTTGACTGTGGTTTTTCCAAGCTGAGAGCTGGTACATTTAACGCAAATAACAACGATGAAGCTTTTTATGCTGAGAGTGAATTCTTTACAGATCGAGCAAACTTAGAGCAAAAAATCCAAAAAATCATTATTTCTCTTGAGAAAGATACAGATGAATACATTAATAATATAAATTTGATGATAGATAGTCTCGAAATGCTATCCGTTGGTATTTCATTATCTAAAAAGCTTGATGGGTCTAAATTAAAACAAGCAAATATTCAATTCTTAGTTCAGGAAGCTAAACAGCAAATTTTGAAACATTATACAAATCACAATATTGTTCATATTATTATTAATAATTATAAAATTGATGATGTTGATTATTCCTATTTGCCCCATGAAGTTAAATGTGATTTTATATCTTTAGATATACTTTTTATCTGTCTACCAACTGATTTAGTACTTTATTTTAAAAACATTTTTTCAAAGTCTAATATCTTGGTTGATCAAATAATTTGCTCAAGTTACGCTAAGTCAATTTATTATAAAGATAGTTTGAATCTAAGTGGATATATGTCATTTATTGATGTTGGATTTAATAGAACGTCGTTAATTTCTTATTATAATGATAAAATTCTTTCTTTAGATGTTTTACCAATTGGGGGCAACCATATTACTAAAGATATTTCAAAAATTTTACAGATAGATTTGGAAAGATCAGAGCGACAGAAACGTAATTTTGATCAAAATCTTATACTTTCAAATGGTGAAGATACTTCAATAGATATCCTTCAAAAAATAATTTTTGCTAGAACAGAGGAAATACTTGAATTAAGTTACAAATGCTTAGAGTCAAATGTGTTTATGTTGGGTAAGTTTAAGATAGTTTTGATAGGAGAAGGTTCAAAGATATTAGATAATCAGTACAAAGGTAAAGTCTCTTTTTCAAATGATCTAGATTTTTTAGAAGAAACTCTGAAAGATATTTGTAAATCTGGACTTAAATTCATAACAGGATTAAATAAACATGAAGTAGTAGTAGTTCCAAAAAGACCAATAAAACAAGGTTTTTTTGAAAAGCTTTTTCATTTCTTCAATTAAAATAGTATTTTCCTGTAATATTTCTTGTTTTTGTTAATTAAGTCTATGAACATATAAGATTTCTGTGTCTGCACTCAATCAAAAAACAATACAACAAAGTATTTTTCTCAATGGACTAGGTTTGCATACAGGTAAAAAGTCAAATTTAGTCATAAAGCCAGCTGAGCCAAATACTGGAATAATTTTCAAAAGAACTGATATTAGAGAAAATAATATTATAATTCCGAGTGTTTTTAATGTGAGCAGTGCTGTCTACTGCACAACTATATCAAATCAAAACGGAGTGAGTGTTTCAACTATAGAACATTTAATGGGAGCATTATATGGAATGGGCATCGATAATGCATTGATTGAAATTGACAATCAAGAAGTTCCAATTTTAGATGGATCTGCAAAACTATATGTTGAAGCTATATCAAGTGCAGGATTAAAAATTAGTGAAACACCAATAAAGATAATTAAAATTGAAAAGAAAATAGAATTTAACGATGGAAAAAAAATAATTTCACTTGAACCAAATAAAATGAGTTTAGATATAGATTTTGAACTTCAATATGAAAATGCTCTTATTGGAACACAAAGAAATTCAATCAAGGTATATGAATCAGATTTAACAGATGTTTACAATTCTAGAACCTTTTGTCTTTTTGAAGATGTAAAAATATTAAAAGAAATGGGATTAGCAAAAGGTGGAAGTCTGGATAATGCAATTGTTGTGAAAGACAAAGAGATATTGAATAAGAAGGGCCTTAGAAATAAAAAAGAGTTTGTGAATCACAAAATTTTAGACTGCATGGGAGACCTTTATTTAACAGGATACAAAATTATTGGTAAATTAATTTGCTCTCAAGGTGGCCACAAGCTTACTAATCAACTCTTAAGAAAAGTATTATCTGATAATAGCAATTATTCTTTGTTTGAAATTAAAGAAAAAAATCTTCCACACACACTGTTAAACAGAAATTTGTTAAAATCTATAGCTTAAAGCTATAATTTCATAAAAAAATTTGCTAAGAAATATTATGTCTTGTGTAAAAATAATAATTATATTCCTTTTTCTAATTTTAACCTCTTGTTCAAACAACAAAAAAATATCTGAAAACATTATTCAGACTGGCAGCCTGCAAAGTGAAATGGTTAAAGCATATAATGATGGGCTTGAAGCTTTAAAAAAAGGAGACGCAACATTTGCTGCAAAAAAATTTAATGAAGCAGAAATGCTGTTTCCTCAATCTGAATGGGCACCAAAAGCAGCATTAATGTCTGCTTACTCGTATTGGAGAAGTCAATATTACAGCAGCGCTACAGATGAACTAAAAAGGTTTATAAAGCTGTATCCAAGTGATGAAAATTTAGATTATGCATACTATCTAACTGCGATGTGTTACTATGAAAGCATAGAAGATGAAAAAAAAGATATAAAACCATTACTTGAAGCAAAAAAAAATTTTCAAATACTTATAAAAAAATTTCCTAATACGGATTATTCTCTAGATGCAGAATATAAATTAGTATTAATTGAAGATTTTTTAGCAGCAAAAGAATTATATATAGCTAGACATTACATGAAAAAACAAAAATGGATTGCAGCAATAAATAGATTAAAAAATATTATTAACAACTATGATGCATCGATATATGTTGAGGAGGCGCTCCACAGACTAGTCGAGATTCATTATATAATCGGATTAGAGAATGAAGCCAAAAAATACGCAACAACGTTAGGATATAATTATAAGACAAGTAGGTGGTATGAAGAATCTTACCGTGTATTCAATAAAGATTATAAAAAAATACGTAAAGTCAAACAAAAAAAAAGAAAAGATAAACTTACAGAAAAAATAAAGTCTTTTTTTTAAAATGAAAAATGAAGAAGTCAAAAAAGATTATCTAAAAAAAATAAAAAAATTCGAAGATTGTAATAGAAATTATTATGAAAAAAGCAAACCTATTCTAAGTGATGCTGAGTTTGATAGACTTAAAAATAAAATTTTAGGCTTAGAAAAGAAATACATTTTTCTAAATAGCTCTAATTCGCCATCAAAAATTGTTGGATTTAAACCATCAAAAAATTTTCAAAAAATTAAACATAAAATACCTATGCTTTCTTTGAATAATGCATTTAATGAGGAAGACTTAATTAATTTTGAAAGAAAAATAATTAATTTTTTAAGTTTAAAAAATGCAAATTCAATTGAATATAGTGCTGAGCCAAAAATAGATGGAATATCCGCATCATTAATTTATGTTAATGGAAAATTTGTACAAGGTCTTTCTAGAGGAGATGGTACAGAAGGGGAAGATATTACACAAAATTTAAAAACTATTAAGGACATACCAGCAAAAATTACAAATATAAATTTCCCCAAAGAAATTGATATCAGAGGAGAGGTATTTATAGAAAATAATGATTTTAAAACAATAAGTGAAAAATTTGCCAACCCAAGAAATGCTGCTTCTGGGTCATTAAGACAAAAAGATCCGAGTGTAACTGCTAAGATACCACTTAAGTTTATTGCATACACTTATGGTTATGTAAAAAAAATGGATATTGATAATCAAATTGATTTTTTAGAAAATCTAAAACTATGGGGCTTTAAAATAAACCCATTTAATAAAAAGATAATAAATATTAAAAATTTAATGTTGAATCATAAATACTTGGAGGAGAAAAGGAAAGAAATAGCATTTGATATTGATGGTGTTGTATACAAAATTAATAAATTTGACTTACAACGAAGGTTAGGTTTTGCAGGTAATGCTCCTAGATGGGCAATTGCACATAAATTTTCTGCTAATAATTCAATATCTGAAATAATAAATATTGAAATTCAAATAGGTAGAACAGGTGCGCTAACACCAGTTGCAAAGATTAAACCTGTTAATATCGGTGGTGTAATTGTCTCAAATGCAACACTTCATAATGAAGATGAGATCATCAGGAAAGATATAAGAATTGGTGACACAGTTATAGTTGAAAGAGCAGGTGATGTAATACCTCATGTTATTTCAGTAGACTTAAAAAAAAGGGGCAGGAAATCAAAAAAATTTGTTTTTCCGTTAAATTGTCCATCATGTAGAAAGAGGACCATAAAGGATTATAATGAGTTAACCAAAAAGCAAGATGCTGTCAGAAGATGTGTTAGTGAAGGATATGAGTGTGAAAAAATTTCAATAGAAAAGATAAAACATTTTGTTTCAAAAGAAGCATTCAATATAGATGGATTTGGAAAAAAAATTGTAGAAAATTTTTGGCATTTAAAATTAATTAGATTACCACAGGATATTTTTAATCTTAATTATGATAAAATAGAAAGATTAGAAGGTTGGGGAAAATTATCAGTAACAAATTTAAAATTTTCAATAGAAGAAAAAAAAAAAATTCCCTTAGATAGATTTATCTATTCATTAGGTATCAGACATATAGGACAGGAAAATGCTAAACTTATATCTAGGCATTTAAAGACTGCACTGAATTTCTTTAAACTAACAAAAGATACGAATGTAAAAAGTTTATCCAATATAGATGGAATAGGTGTAACGCAAATTCAATCAATAAAAAAATTTTTTTTAAATAAAACAAATATAAAAGTTTTATCTGAACTAGATAAAAACCTAGAAATAGAAAATGCAATTTTAATAAATAATAAAGGTTTATTAAAAAATAAAACTTTTATGCTTACAGGAAAACTGAATGGGGTTAGTAGAGCAGAAGCAAAATTTTTAATTGAAAAAAATTCAGGAAAAATAATTAACAATGTGAATAAGAAACTTGACTACCTAATTGCTGGTGAAAAACCAACTCCAAAAAAAATTAATACAGCAAAAAAATTGGATATAAAGGTTATTGACCAGAAAGAGTGGATGGAAATGCTAAATAAGACTAGCTAACCATTTTTTTTCTTTCCTATTTAATGAAGATGAATATTCAGAGTAAATATTTAAATGATATCTAAATAAATAATCTTTTTCAGTTTTATTTAATAATTTATAATTAATCAATTCTTTTTCTAGAGGAGCCATTGTAAGGTTTTCAAAATATAATTTACTTTTTAATTTTTTAGCATAAACCAAATTTTCTATTCTAATTCCAAAATGATTTTTTTTATAATAGCCAGGTTCATTACTTAAAATCATACCCGCTTCAATTTTTATTGTATTATTCTTAGAAATTGATTGAGGTCCTTCATGTACATTTAAAAAAAATCCAACACCATGACCAGTTCCGTGAGCATAATCTAACCCTTCTTTTTTTAAAAATTTTCTAGCTCTAATATCGATTTTTTTCCCTGTATTATCTTTTCTTAAATTTGTAAGGGCGACAGCGATATGCCCTTTTAAAACATTAGTATATGCATTTTTTATTGACTGTTTTTGATCTGTAAAACAAATGGTTCTAGTAACATCGGTTGTCCCAAAATTGTATTGACCACCTGAGTCTACTAAAAAAATATCTTTTTTGTTAATTTTTTTAGTAGATTTAGGTGTTGCTCTATAGTGTACTATGGCTCCATTTGATCCTGAGCCAGCTATAGTATTAAAACTTGGAAATAAATAGTCTTTACTAAGTTTTCTAAATTTTTCTAATTTATTTTGCGCATCAACTTCTGTTATTATTTTTTTATTTTCATTTTTAATCCAATAAATAAATCTTATTAAGGCTAAGCCATCTTTTTTATGTGCTTCAATCATATGGTTAATTTCATATAAATTTTTAATAGACTTTAATTTATAGATTGGTTCACGTTTATCTAAAATTTCAAACCTTGAACTAATTAAATTTTCATTAAAAATTGAGCAAGTTTTATTATCAATTATAAAACTTTTTCCTTTTAGTTGATTAATTAAGTTTGAAAAATTTTTAATATTAATAACTTCATCTTTGTTTATTTTTTTCTCTTTAGTAATTTTTTTGGCATTATTTTTTTGAGTAATTAAAAATAATTTTTTATTCTTATCTATAATTAATCTGGCATTAGGTATTGGGCTATTTGGATTATCATATCCTCTTATATTTAAAAGCCATGCAACATTTTCTGGAGCACTAATAAATAAATAATCAGCTTTATTTAATTTTAGAAAATTTGCAACTTTGGAAATTTTTGATTGATGAGTTTCACCTACAATATCTTTTTTTAAAGAATAAAATGGTTTTGTTTTTTTTTCTTTAAATTTAAATATTTGATCAATCAAATTATCATTAATTGGAATAAGATTATTATTTGAAAAATAATTCTTAAGATTATCTGATGTAAATAACTTTGGGTCATAGCCTAAATTACAATTTTTAATAATAGTATTTGGTAATTTTTTATGTATTTCAATTATGCTAAAATTTTTGGCTGACTCTTGCTGTGCTTGAATAGTGTATCTTCCATCAATAAATAAGTAATTTTTTTTTTTAAGTATAATAGCAATACCTGCTGAACCCGAAAAGTTACTAATTTTTTTCAGTCTATCGTTTTTTGCGTATTCAGAAAAATACTCATCATTTTTTGGTACGATATAGCCATCAATTTTAAATTTCTTAAATTTTTCTTTTAAATTTTGTATTTTACTTTTAATCATTTAATTCTTTTTTGATACCTTACCCAACCAGGGCTTCTTTTTCCTTCATCAATTTCTAAGTCCTGATTAAATTCAAAATCATTATCATCATCTCTCGTCTCATCAAAAAATGAATTTTTTTCTAAATGTTTTTCTGGTAACTCATCAATAAATCTAGAAGCCATACTATCAATCCAATTACCTTGATAAAATCGATTCATAGCAAATGATATTAATGCTTTTTTTTTGGCTCTGGTTATGCCGACGTACGCCAACCTTCTTTCTTCCTCAAGACCATTTTGACCTTTTTCTTCAATAGATTTTTGGTGAGGAAAAAGACCCTCTTCCCATCCAGGTAAAAATACCACATCAAACTCAAGACCTTTTGAGCCATGCATTGTCATCATATTAATTTTTTCACCATCCCAATCTTGATCTATTGAAGTTGCTAATGCAACATGTTCTAAAAAGACTTCTAATCCATCAAATTCTTTCATTGCACTTAAAAGTTCTTTAATGTTTTCCAGTCTATTTTCATTTTCCAGGTCTTTTTTATTTTTAAGCATGGCTGAATAGCCAGATTCATCTAAAACTAATTGTAAGATCTTAACGTGATTAATTTCTTTTATATTAATATCATTTCTCCACTTATCCATTAAGAATAAAAAAGAACTCAAACCTATTTTTGTCTTTGGTTTGACTAAATTTTGTTCTATTAATTGTTTTGAGGCAATTTCTAAGCTTACGGAATTATTTTTTGAAAACTCATGTATTAATTTTATTGTACTTTCTCCAATTGATCTTTTAGGATTATTTACTATTCTTCCAAATGCCAAATCATCTTTCGGTTGATGAATTAGTCTTAGGTATGCAACACAATCTTTAATTTCAGCCCTTTCATAAAACTTTGTTCCACCTAGAATTCTATAAGGTAGCCCAATTTTTAAAAACCTTTCCTCGAATTCTCTTGTTTGAAATATAGCCCTAACCAGAATTGCAATATTGTTAAATGAATATTTTTTTTTTAGTCTTTTTTCAATTTCATCTGAAATTCCTATGGCCTCATCTTTCCCGTTTTTAAAACAGTTTAGTTTAACAAGATCGCCCTCTTCCATTGTTGTTCTTAATGTTTTGCCAACTCTATTTTGGTTGTTTGCAATAATATTTGAGGCAACTGATAAAATATTTTGAGAAGAGCGATAATTTTCTTCTAATCTTATTACTTTTGAATTTTTATAAACTTGATCAAACTCTAAAAAATTTTTAATTTCTGCACCACGCCAACTATATATAGATTGATCGTCATCACCAACACAGCAAAGGTTTTTATGTTTTTCTGATAATAAGTAAAGCCATCTACTTTGTATATAGTTTGTATCTTGATATTCATCTACCAATATGTACTTAAAGTTATTTGAATAGATTTCCCTTATATCTAAATTTCTTTCTAAAATTTTTACCACATGCAAAATTAAATCACCAAAATCACAAGCATTTAAATCTAATAATTTTTGTTGGTAAATTTTATAGAGAGGCAGTACAGTTTTTTCATAAATATCATTTTTATTAATAATGACTTCGTTAGGGTAAAAACCTTTATTTTTCCATCTATCAACAATGGATAAGATATATTTGGGAGCTAATTGTTTAATATCTATATTTTCTGCTTTACAAATATTTTTGATTAATCGCACCTGATCATCGGTATCAATGATTGTAAAATTGGATGTTAAGCCTACAGCTGGAGCATGTTTTCTTAATAGTTTTGCGCAAATAGAATGGAAGGTTCCCAGCCATGATAGCCCTATAGCTTCTGTGTTAAGTATTGAACTAACTCTATTTTGCATCTCTTTTGCTGCTTTATTGGTAAAAGTTACAGACAGTATTTGATTCGGGAATGCTTTTTTTTCTTTTATAATATGTGCAATTCTTGACGTTAAAACTTTCGTTTTCCCTGAACCAGCGCCTGCAACTATAAGAAGAGGGCCATCAAGGTGTAAAACAGCCTCTTTTTGTGCATTATTAAGATTATTTAAATGTTCAGAGTTTATCATTTTTTAAATTCCACTATAAGTTAACAAATTTCAAGAAATAATATGAAGCAGATTATAGAAAAATTTACCAATATAGTTATTAAGACAATATTAAAAGTTCAGAATAAAACAAATAATAACTTCAAGATTAGCAATTTTAATAAATTGCTAATAACCTTTATTTCCATACTATTCATCTATCTGTTTTACTTACTAACACCCACTTTATACGACAAAACATGGGTACAAAGTCGCGTTGAAATTAAATTATATGATGAATTTAAAATAAATATAAGTACCTCTTCTGATTTTGCTTATCGTATTTTACCATCACCACATTTTTTAATCAAAGATTCTAAAATATTATTAGAAGATTCTGAAAAAATTAGTTCTATTGCAGATATTAAGAACTTAAAAGTATTTATAGTACAAAATAATTTCTTTGATAAAGAGAAAATAAAAATAAAGAAAGTAATTATAAATCAGGCTAACTTTTCATTAAAAAAAGATACTATTAAAATACTGAATGACATTTCTAATAATAAATTTTCAAATAGAAAAATTAAAATTAATAAAAGCAATATCTTTTTTAAAAATAATTCTGATGAAACAATTTCAATTGTTAAAGTCTATAAATCTGAATTATATTTTGATGATAAACAATTATTAAATTTATTTAATTTGAGAGGTGAAATTTTTAAAGTGCCTTTTATATTTGATCTCAAAAATACAACTGACACTTTAGAAAATAAAAAATTTAATATTGCTGCCAAATCACTTAAATTAAATATTTTTAATAATGCTACTGATATAAAGAAAAATTTAACTAATGGTGAAAATATTATTTCATTTTTAAACTCTAAAATTCATACAAAATATACTATTAAAGAAAAATTAATTAATTTTGAGTCTGGTGTTTCAAAAATAAAGAATTCTAAAATTAATTACAAAGGTCAAATAGTGATTAACCCATTTGATCTAAATTTAAATGTTGATTTGAATAACTATAAATTATCCAAGTTAAAAAAAGCTGTTTCGATCCTAATTGAAATAGCTAGAACTGAATTGTTATTTAATGAAAACATAAGTGCTAATACTTCAATAAATATGCGTTCAAATGCAAGAGAAGATTTTTTTCAAGACTTAGCAATTAATTTTAATATTGTTAATGGAAGAATTAATTTCAACAATACACTACTAACTAAAAAAGATGTTCTCTCGTTGAAATTAGATAACAGCGCCTTGTTTTTTGAAGAAAATAAACTAATTTTAAATACTGATATTAAAATTAAAATTGCTGATATTAAACCCCTTTTTTCGATGCTTCAGACAAATAAAAAATACAGGAGAGAAATTAAAAATGTTTTCATTAATTTAGACTACGATTTTTTATATAACAAACTTAAATTAAATAAAATTATAATAGATAATAATGATGTTGGGGATAAATTTTTAGATATAGTTGATGAGTTTGATGAGAAAAATATTAATAATTTGATTAAAAGTAGAAGAGTATTTAATAAATTGTTTAGTGTTTATGAGGGGTAAATCATTTTTCTAGGATCCACTATCCGATCATAGTCTTTTTCTTTAATAAGATTTGTTTTTAAAGATTCATATTTTAGAGTGGTACCATTTTTCAAAGCAGTTTTAGCTATTTTTGCTGCATTGTCATATCCGATGTGTGGAGCCAAAATAGTAACTAACATTAACGAATTATCTAAATGTTCTTTTATTCTTTTCTTATTAGCTTTAATTCCTTTGACACAATAAATGGAAAAATTTTTAGTGCTATCTGCAATGAGGTCTATTGATTGAAGCACATTATGAGCAATCATTGGTTTAAATACATTTAACTCAAAGTGACCATGAGAGCCTGCTATTGTAATTCCAGTATGATTGCCAATTACCTGGGCACAAACCATAGTTACAGCTTCGCATTGAGTAGGGTTAACTTTACCTGGCATAATTGATGAACCAGGTTCATTTTCTGGAAGTGTTAACTCGCCATAGCCGGCTCTTGGACCAGAGCCTAAAAATCTTATATCATTTGATACTTTCATTAATGCAACAGCGCATGTGTTTAAAGTTCCTGAAAAATTTACAATTGAATCATGAGCAGCTAATTCTGCAAACTTATTATCAGCTGGTTTGAACGGTATTTTAGTATATTTTGCAATTTCTTTTACAATTTTTTTATCAAATCCTTTTTTAGAATTAATTCCAGTTCCAACTGCTGTACCACCTTGTGCAAGAAAATATATCTCTTTAAGAGCAAGCTCTATTCTTTCGATACATTTTTTTAACTGAACTTGATATCCTGAAAACTCTTGACCCAGAGATAGAGGGGTTGCATCTTGCAAGTGAGTTCTACCAATTTTGATAATATCTTTAAATTCTTTAGATTTTTTAGCTAACTCTTTTTCTAAAATTTTTAAACTTGGTAATAATTTAGATATAGTTTCTTGAGCTACCGATATATGCATAGCTGTAGGAAAAACATCATTTGTAGATTGAGACTTATTTACATGATCATTAGGGTGAACAGGTTTTTTTGAACCTAGTTTTCCACCCATTATTTCAATTGCCCTATTTGCAATTACTTCATTGACATTCATATTGGTCTGGGTGCCAGAGCCTGTCTGCCAAACCTTTAATGGAAAATTTTTATCTAACTTTCCCTTAATAATTTCATCTGAAGCTTTTATTATTGAATTAGTTATCTTTTTATCAACTTGCTTTTCTTTATAATGAACTAAAACAGCTGATCTTTTAATGATTGCAATAGATTTTATTATAGAAATGTTAACTAAAATTTTTCCAATATTAAAAAATTTATTAGACCTTTGAGTTGATGCACCCCAATATTTGTCAGCAGGTACATTAACACCTCCTATACTATCGATTTCTTTTCTTAATTTCATTGATTAATATATAATTAATAATTTATTATACTTATATATTAAATTTTAAAAAACTACAGGAGCTAAATGTCAAATTTTAACAGAGTAAAGACTTTCATGGAAACCTTTGGTCAAGAGGTCAAAACCAAACCATCTTTTAGCACTGATAAGATTAATAGTCTCAGATATGACTTGATTAAAGAAGAGTTAGAGGAACTTAAGGTGGCAATGGAAAATAATGATCTTTTAGAGGTTGCAGATGCTTTAACAGATATATTATACGTTACTTATGGTGCGGGACATGCCTTTGGTATTGATCTTGATAAATGTTTTGAGGAAGTACAAAACTCAAATATGAGCAAGTTAAGTGAAGACGGTAAGCCTATATATAATGAGTCTGGAAAAGTTATGAAGGGACCCAAATACTTTAAGCCTGATTTGAATAAATTTGTGAATTAAAAAAGAGTGTTCTGTAACTCGGTCGCTCTACTAATAACCTTTATTTAATCCCATTTATTGAAAAGTGTCTGCTATCTATAGAATCAACGTGGATATTTTGTTTAGGGGCGTTCTGTTACCCGGTGCCCCAGACCGTGCTTCTATAATCCTTATTTTGCAACAAAGTTGAAATATTAAAAGCTAGAAAATTACATAAAATCTCGACACTAGCCCGACAAAGATATTGGTGCTAGGGTCTTGATTCATGAAAAAGATTTTAGGCGTTATAGTTCTGGGTTTGTTGTGGGCTAATACTTCTTTTGCTAACGACCATAAGCCAAATAATTTTGATGCTTTTGTTTGGTCAGATGGAAAAAAATTAA
>Ga0114997_10002068_pt1 | contig 16370 bp, 12 predicted proteins | sample ArcticOcean_MG_C_2_FD_87045 | JGI IMG/M metagenome (GOLD analysis project Ga0114997, IMG submission 87045) | Marine microbial communities from western Arctic Ocean - ArcticOcean_MG_CB4_136 | ecosystem: Environmental > Aquatic > Marine > Oceanic | place: Arctic Ocean: Canada Basin | collected...
ATGGCGGCGAGGGAACGACGAAGAGCCTCGAGAGCCGGCGACGCAAACTTAGCGAAGGAGTTGGAGACGGTGGAAATTCCCGCGAACCATCCGTTCGCGAGTAACGAGAAGCTCGACGCGGCGCAAGAGGCTGAAAGGAAGAAGAAAATAATAGACGCAAACTCGCCGAGACGAAGGACGAGACCTGCGGCGCCGAAACAGAAGTAGAGAGAAAAATTTAAGAGAGAAGAAGAAAGTTGGGGGATTAGAGGTATGTGTTAATCAAGCTTTTATTATTGTATAAAACTATTTTCTATGAACTAAGTTCCTACTATACTATACTATACTATACTATACTATACGAATGAAGATCATCACTAAAGCTCAGCGTTTTGGTTATACTCGTCGTCGTTCATCGTCGGTTCATACGCGTACTCCTCACGTCTCGGCGGCGGCGGATTTTTCCCGCTCTCGCTCTCGCTTTGATGATGACTTTTTCTCTCATCGATATCAATCCTTTTGTGATGATGATTACTATCGTTATTCTTGGTCTTCGAGAAATACAGTCGCGGGTGGAATCGCGCTAGAACTGGCGTTCGCTTTAGAACCACGTGCAAACACGCCGTCACGAAACAGAAAAAGCCGAGCCATAAAACGATTCGTTCCTTCTTCGCCTGCTTTTCCAACGTTTGAATGAGTTGCGATCCATCTTTCAACGTACCCGAGTGCGTGTCGTACTCCAAGTCTGTTTTTTTCATCGTGTTACTACTCTCGGTCATTTGCATGAGCGTTGTTTCCCCTTTCTCGAGTTCTTGGTGCATCATTTGTCTCGCTCTGCGTAACGCGTCCGTGGAGTCCTTCGCCGCTTGGACGGACGTTTCTTCGCTATCGGGAAGTTCTCCCGCCCGTAATTGTCGGCGCTTTTGTTTACGAAGCAACAATTCGTCCCGCTTTTTCGTTTCCTCTTCCACGTCTTTCCGTTGTTTCTTCGCTTGCGCTTCGCGAAATAAGCTTTGGACTCTTTTCATGGCAAACTTTCGCTCTCGCACGATGTTTCTGATCTTCTCTTCGCAATCGTTGTTTTCATCGAAACCGTCTGTCGTCGTACTCCTCCTCCTGCTGCTGCTAAGATTCGTTTCCACGTTCATCAGCACGTCTTCCGCCACAGATTCTAAATCCTGAACCATTCCTTTCAAAGCCTGCACGTATTTCCGAGCGCGTTGCAAAGCAGCTTCTCCCTCTTCTTCTTCTTCTTCCTCGGACGAGACCGTTGTTGTTTTTGTCTTCGGTGTCGTCAAAAATTTCGAGTTGAACGCGTCGATGTTTGAGAGGATATTCCGTTCGCACTTTTTGCACTTCTCCGCGGACTCTTTGACGAGCGCGACGATTTCTTCTTCGCCTTCGTGGTCTCCTTTCTTTTTTCCTCCTCCTTCTCCTCCATCGGCGGAAAAGGAGTTCGTATTATCGCTCGTCATTTCGTCTTGCGAAAGTGGAAAGAAGGAACGACGAAAGAGGTGGTGAAAACGACGATGGAGAACAAATTTTTGAGGAAAGTCTTCTTCGAAATTTAGGTCGTGGGCGAAAAACAGCTTTCTCCCTTTTGCCTGCTTGCTCCCAAAACTCAAATCTCTTTCACACAACAACACATCATCGCGTAAAAAAATCCTCACAACAATAGATACGCATATAATAGAGGATTCAAGATGTCAACTTCTTGCACCTTACGAACGAGGAAATTCATGTCCAACCGCTTGTTGAAGCGCAGACAATTCGTAAGTGTTCGCATCGTTTAGATTTTTCCGCTTTTCGCGGAAGCATTTCAACTTTCACAGACCCGCTTTACGCGTAAAGGAAGAAAGGAGAGAAATTTTCGCCCTTTTTTTTTGTTTGGGTATTGCGAATTGCGCGGGAATAGGAACACTCGCGAAGTGTTCACTCCAAATCAAACGCTCTTACTGACGACTCTATTCTTTTTCACAACAGATTCTCGATGTTCTTCACCCAGGACGCGCGAATGTCCCGAAGGTACGCACTCAATTTCGTAGATTTTTTTCCCAGCTCGGGAGACCTAGTCACAAGAGCAGAGTTTTTGGGTTGCGTGAAAATGTTATGTGTTTCATCTCAACGCTCCCTCTTTCTTTTTCTCTCTCTTATTGGCCTCTTTCGTTTGTTTGCAATCAACGTCACCGTAGACGTGCATTGAACGCGCTCGATTGGCAAAACGGCACGTATCGAAGACGATCAGAAACTCACCTCTTCTTCACCACTACAGTCTGAACTCAGAGAAAAGTTAGCCAAGATGTACGACATCGCCGACGCGACGCAAGTCTCGTTGTTTGGCTTCAGAACGGCGTTTGGTGGCGGTAAATCTACTGGATTCGGATTGATTTACGACGATCTCGACGCGATGAAGAAGTTTGAACCGAAACACAGATTAGTCAGAGCGGGTTTGAAGGAAGCTTCGCAAAAATCGAGAAAGCAAATCAAGGAAAAGAAGAACAGACTCAAGAAGGTGCGCGGCACAAAGAAGGCCAAGACGATGTAAGTTAGGTAGATTTGTATTGGGGAAGAGAGTGATAATAGAGGAGTGCGGACGTACAATATGTAGCCAAATTATTTGTAAGTTTCGCTTTTTACTTTCATATTAAAAGAAAACAAAAGTAGTTTTGTTGCGTTGGTGGTCGCGACTAAGTATTTTATTGATTCGTGTTTTTATTCGTAGCACTCTTTTTTTCTTCATTTAAAACGCAAACCCGCCCATTTCCGCCGCTCTTTCCTTCTCAAACGTTTCAAAGTATTGGTAGATGATGGTCACCGCCAACAAAATACCCGTCCCACTTCCAATTGCGCCCATAAAATCTGCAATAATCGTCAACATTCCGATGCACATGCCCCCGAACGCCGCCGCCGTCGGGATGTATCTGTTCAACTCTCTTTGTAAACTCGACTCACGGTGACCCGTCATAAACATTTGCTGTTGCTTCAACTGCTTCGCAACGTCACGAGCGGAAGACCCAGAAACTTCGATCCACGTCTTGGAAAATAACGCGCACGCGGAGAGCATGAAGGTGAGATAAAACACCGCGTGTAACGGGTTCGCCGCAATATCCGCCAAAGACGTCGGCGGCGAAATGTAATACACCAATCCACCGACTGGCATTAACTGACCAGAACCTTCGGAGGACTCTTGCCATCTCCCCAATAATTGGACCAGGAAGTTGCCTCCGTATCTTTTGTACAACAACTGCGAGATGAAGTACATGTTGGACACCAAAGCGGATTGGAGGATGATTGGCATGTTCGACGTGTAGAACAATTTGATCGGGTAGTTCGAGACCATTCCACGGTTACGCTTCGATCGAACCGGTAAATCCACGCGAAAGCCTTGGAAATAAATCACGCCGAGAAAAATCAAAACCGTGGACATCAAGTTCGTGATGTTTGGTAAGTTTTGACGGTAAAACGCTTCTTTCAACGCTCTCACTTTGTCCGTTCTCGTGAGCAACAAGTGAAACAAGGCAATGACTGCGCCTTCAAATTCAGTTCCTCTGCCACTGTTAATAGTCGTCGGCGAGAACGCTTTCCAGATGATCGATTCGCACTGGTTCGTCGCGATAAACAACGAAATACCTGAACCCAGACCGTAGCCTTTTTGTAACAAGTCGTCCAAGCAAATGACAATCAAACCAGCCATGAACAACTGCAAAACGATCAAAAACGCGTTACCCATGCCCATATCACGAACATCGCCGTAAATACCCGAGGCTACGTACGCCACGGCTTCACCGATGGTGATCAAAATCCCGAGGAGTTTTTGCGCGCCGTCCAACAAAGCTCTGTCCTCTTTCAAGGAGTGATCGACATCGATAATTTTACTCCCCGTCAACAGCTGCATGACGAGACCGGAGGTAATAATCGGCGATATCCCCAACTCCATGGTTGTTCCTCTGTTTGAAGCCATGATAACCCGCGCCCAATACAAAGGATCCGCCCCGCTCGTGTTTGAAATACCATACAAAGGTAATTGCGAACACACTAAAAACACGAACAACGCGACCGTTGTGTACAAGACCTTCTCTCTGAATGGAATCTTTCTGTCCGCCTGTTTCACCTCTGGGAGGAACGGAAGAAACGGTTTGACTAAATTCAGCAATCGAAAGTTGGAAGACATCTTTTAAATATTTTTATGTTCTTAATATTACGACGACGACGGGGAAGGATGGGGGGAAAAATGTACCGCGCGTGATGCGATGAGAATTATTTTTTCTCGATCGAGAAATCCACAATCTGAACTTTTTCGATTCGAAAGCAGCAGAGTCTTCTTCTTCAGTTTCGAGTGTGGCAACCCATCACACAAAACACATTGGACGACAAATAACACACACTTGCAACGAGAAGACAACAACAATAGTCAGTCATCGAGAGAGGAACCCCCGTAAATTAAAATATAGAGAGTAATAATAATGTCGAAAGCGTTCGCAGGTCTCAAAGCGGTGCACGAGTTGCGCTTTCACTTGTGCCAAACGTCCAAACACTCGGAAGGGGCGAGAAATTTCCTCCTAAAATCGTACGAAAAGTTAAAAGCGGCGAGTCCGACCACGCCGGTGTTGATCAGAGAAGCGCACGGGGTGGAACCGAAACTGTTCGCGAGATACGGTAAGAGATATTTTGTGTTTATTTGTATTTGTTTGTTTGTTTGTTTGTTCGTTCGTTCGTTCGTTCGTTCGAGTAAAAAGAAAAAGAAGAGAGAGAGAGAGATCGAAAGAGACCTGACTGACGGACTCCTGACTGACTGAAATCCGTTCTTTTCTCAAAACATCAAAACAGATTTCGGAGAGGAAAAGAGCGTGGCTTTAAACGATATGAGCGAGAAAGATATCGAGAAAGCCGTCAATTCATTGTTAAAATAACACTTTAGGTTCTGTAATTCTACACTATTAGCTACATTATATAGAAAGAGTTGAGAAGCACGACGCTGGGGCGTAGTCTGTGGCTGCGCTCTCTCACGCGCGCGCGCGCGCGCGCGCACACACACACACACACACTCTCTCTCTTTCTCTATTACTATCTGCTACTTTATGCTCTTTTTCTTCTCCTTCGCTCCACTTCCTCCACCTTCACCTACTCCGTCTGTTCCTAACAGTAACTCTGCGTCTGCCAACTGTTCAAACTCTGCGTTCACTTCGTCCAGTTTCTCTTTCGCTTTTTCCAACTCTTTGTTTAACTCTTTGGAAATTTTCTCGTGCTCCTCTTGTAACTCTTCTATTCGTTTCAGTTGTTCTGCCGGGGTACCTTCCGCGTCTGGAAGCTGCTCCGCTAACATGTCGATAACTTTCGAGCTCTCGACGAGTTGTTTCGTCATCTCTTCAATCTGTTCCTTCGTGACGCCTTTTTTTATGTTTTGATTTGGAATCTCAATTTGAGGAGGAATAGAATCGCTCAAGGCGTTCGTCGGGTTGAGTCTTTCAGCCGGAAGTGCGTCTCTTTGCAACGTTCCTATGGAGTTGAACATGAGCATGGCCATGTGATTGACTTGATCTTGAAGTTGGGTGACCGTGTCCGCCATCTCTAAATTATTTCTATGTTATAACAGAGAGAGAGAGAGAGAAGAAGTTGTGTCGTGATGTGTGTTTGAAGAAGAAAAAAAATGAAGAAAGAATTGGTTTTGCGTTTTGTTTTCCTTTTCTTCGCGCGCGTGCTGCGTTCTATGTGTTAATCAAATGATAAACTCTTGCTCATAATCTCTCTGCTACATATAAATAAATATACACATCAGGTGTTTCCGAAGAAGCACTCGCGTAAACTCGGCGGTAGTTCGTCCGCTTCGACTGATAAGCTCCCGTATTTTTCTAAACTATTCAACGCGTTTTTATAGTACCTCCGAAACGTCAAGCACTTGTACACGCCTTTCAAACCTGCCAAGTGGATTAAGAAATCTCCATCCTCGTAAAACGCCAGTTGAGAATTAAACACGCACGCGTTGACAACTTTAGTCCTCGCTCTCACCGTGTTCGCTTTCTCGAACTGTTCGCCTCCAACTTTTTGCCTCCATATGTTCGTCTGGTACAAATAATGAAACGCCCTTTGCTCGAAGTGAAATAGCATTTGCCACGGCGCGGCGCCGACGAGTTGCGATTGGGACCACATTTCGTCCAAGAACCACAAGCTCCACTCGGTATTTCTGATCATCCACACTCCACAATTCAAACCGTTTCTATCTGCCGCTAATATTTGATCGTACTCGTAATCGACGATGTCTTCTAATTGCACGTCAAAGTTTACTATAACCGTATCCACGTCCAAGTATAACAAAAAGTCATACTTTGGTAGATACTTTCGCATGGCTAATAACTTACTCCAAGACGCCGGACGACTCGCGTCTACTATTTTTTCGTCGTATATCATGTCGTATCCGTGTCTATCCGCGTACGCTTGCTTGTTCGCGACAGAACTCGCGCAAATCGAGTGCACGTTCCCGTCGCAAATAACAATAATACCAACTTTTGGATGGTGCACTTGTTGGCCTGGCAAATTAGATAAATCGGGATCGTCCAAGTTTGGTAATATCTTTGGTTTATCGAGTAAATACTCCGGCGCTAACTGTTCAGCTTTACACGGTGTTGGCCTTTTTATGTACCCCCCGAAATATCTTCGTCCGTGCGCTTTATACATTCCCGTGAACACGTGTAAAAAACCAGGCAAGAAATTCCAAATTCCAATAGCCACGAGCATCAGGAGAAAAAACTGCCTGCGTCTCTGTCTCTTCAAAAAGGAGGATTTCCGTCGCAACCGGTGACGAGGCGTCAACAGTTGCGGCATGACGACTCGTAAACGATAAACGACGATTCAGTCTTTTTCTGTCGTTCTCGTTTGAGTCGTATATCTGCGCACAACAGACAGACAGACAGAGAGGAAGAAGTCAACAAGAAGAAGAAGAATCGGCCAAGTCACTTAAGTTTTTATGTTTTATGAAGGAAGATGAGACACACTCGTATTAAATTTTGGTTGCAAAGCAAAGGTCGGTAAAGGTCGGTCCAAAGAAGTCTCTTCTTGCTTTTTTTTGAGGCGAGAAGAGAGGATGGTTGGAATTTTAGGTCGCACAAACTGTCTCTTCGTCACAAAAACATCAAGCTCTTCGAAGCTTTTTGGAAGTTGAGGAAGTTGAGAAGAATAATACGTTACAAAAGTCATTTCATTCCGTTCAATAACACGCAGCATCATCACTCTCAGTAAGTAAAAAGAAGAACACGACGATGGACGAGAATCCGTTCGGCGGCGACGAGGACGATCTCGCCCCAAAAATCGTGAACAAGAACACAGAAGAAGAAGGCGTTGAGGAAGGGAAGAGAATAATTGGCGAAAAGACGACGACGACGAAGACGGAGGAGGTGACTTCCATAACTGAACAACCGAATAAAATTCCATCATCGTCGACGAAGAAGACCTCCTTGTGGGGCGACGAGGACGACGAAAACGACGTTCAGATAGAAAAAGCGACGATGAGTAAGAGGACATCTGCAACAGGAGGAGAAGGAGGAGGAGGAGAAGGAATGAAAAAGAAGAATTTCTTTGGCGACGAGGACGATGACTCGGCAACGACCAACGTGATGTCTTCGTTTCTTTCGTCAAAAAATGACGGCCCAATGTCGCAAATGGCCAGTTATCACGAACAAACGTCGTATTCATTTCACGGAGGTAGCGGAAATGATGAAATGGCGTCGCCATTGGCGGCGTTTGAGACGGTTATTCCGGGAAGTAAAACGGCGCTGTTGCGAGAGCAAGAGTTGGCAGCCTCGTCCTCGGCGCAAAAGAAGAAAGAGGAGGAAGAAGATACGACTACTTATAACAACAACAGTAACGAACCGGCACGAGAAAGATCAGAATTCAGGCAAGGAAACATGAACAACGACAGAAAGCAAGTGGAAGACGAAATTGTAGAAATCCAATTAGGGGACAACGATGATGCCACTCATAGTCAACAACAGCACGGAGTGGCGGAGCAGTTTGATTCACCGTTCAATAAACCAGAAGCACCTCCAGCGTCAACCACGAGTGATCCACCACCCCCTTCATACCAAGACTCGTTAATGTACGCAAATCCAGCTATTCAGCCAGGAAATTCCATGATGATGAATTCATCAGCTCCAGCGGTGATGAGGGTCGAGCAGACATTTGAAGCATCTTCAATGCAACAACAACAACAACAACAACAACCACAGTATTATCAAACAGCGCCGCCACCGCCAACATTACCTCAGCAGACGTTTAATAGACACGAACTGAGCGGTGCTCTCTCGCCGTCGTTCCAATTTTATCCTCCTTACGATCCAGCCAAAGATGAAACTTTAGTCAGTCTCGGCGACGAAAAGAAAACTGAGCTCGTCGCGTACATCACCGAGGCAAAAACGGAACCAGAATTTAATCAACAAGGCGGCCCTGGGCTTTCGAAGAAAGTAACGCGGTATAAAATTAATTTTAAAACGAATTCAGATAAGTTCATGCAAAAAGAAGCGATCGTTTGGCGACGTTTTTCGGATTTTGTGCAGTTACACGATAGACTGTTAGAATCGCATCGAGGATATTTCATTCCTCCGAGACCGGAGAAATCGATAAAAAGACTCGGCGACGAAGCGTTCGTGCAAGCGCGGAAACTCACGTTGCAAAACTATCTCGAAAAGTTGATCAAACACCCATCGCTTCTCACATCTATGGCATTAAAAGTGTTTTTGACGCAGCAAGATTTACAGCAGTCGCGAGAATGGCACGCACTGGCAGTTCCAGCCGCGGCATCTTCAACGATGATGTCTTCTCCGGCGGGTTACCAGCACCAAGAACAGCAGCAGCAGCAGCACCACCACCACCACCAAGAAACACTTCAACCATCAACTCCAAGTATGCAATTTGCGCCGGATAGTCACATGATGGCTTCTTCTCCGATCGGAGGGGTGAATCCTGCTTCTCCAGGAGGCGCCGCCAACGGAGGGAGTGCAATTTTTACGCAGCAAAATGTATCGGCTTCGTCGATGATGACGTCTCCATCCGCGACTTCTCCAGCAACGCCAAACCGATCCTCGGTTGGTAAGTTCTTTCGAGAGCTCCGTCAATCAATGGCAACGTCTTCGGCAGTTGCTGCGGTCGGAGGGGCATTTGGGATCGAAGCCGCAAAGCCGAAAATCGTCGAAGAAGATGCAAAATTTTTGGTGGACAAGGAGAAATCGACTAAGTTGGAGACCGAATTGTGCGGTCTTAGCTTGAAAACAGAGAAAATATTGCAACGAGAAGAAAAATTTGCCGATTCGTTGGGTGCCTTTGGATTAGAGTGCATGAAGTTCGCCCGTGTTGAAGAAGAGGCTTCGGGAATCTCCGGTCGATATTCCGAGCCTGGCACTCGACTAGCGACTGCCGCCCAGTTTTTCCGCAAAGTCGGCAATGCCTCTGTTCGTGCCTCTCGTATTGCACGCGCTGCTACTGTACAATTAGCTAAAGCGATGGATCCTTTGCACGCGCATTTGAACTTGATGCCGTCGGTACGCAGAGCCACGCAGCTCAGAGCGGACACGTTGTTATCGCTGCAGACTTTGCTCTCAGATCAAGAAAGACTAACGAATAGAATTAACAAACTCGCTCCTGATATCACAAAACACGTGAAAATAGAACAGTTGAAGCGAGAACTCGAAGAAACAAACAGATTAGCAGAAAATGCGAAAAGAGAATACGATTGCATCCGCGCTAGACAAGCGAATGAGTTCGCGAGATCAGAGAAAGAGCGCGTCGAAGAGTTTGAACAAATGCTTTTGGGATTAGCGCGAGTGCAAGTCGCCCAAGCAGAAAGAACTTTGAGCGTATGGCGCAGCTTGGCAGAGGAGCTCGGGGCATCCCCTCAAGAATGGTCTCAAACAATCTCCGTAGAAGAATCACCTCCTGAAAAGGAGGCCGTTAACAATAGTGAATAGAAGCGCATGTTGTAATGATGAGGAAGAGAAGGAAGAAAAATACATCCTATTTTATAAATTTTTCAGCATTACAACGCTCACGCTCCTACGTATCTATTATCTCTATTAATCTCCTCACAGTGCAACCTTGAAATTTGGCGTTAATAAAGTATCGTTATCGGCCATCATTTTTCTGACGCTCACAACTTTTCCATGGTCTAGTATTGGCGCTTCATCTTCACCCTCACCCGCATCTTTATTCTTTCCTTCCTGCTGGAGTTTGCGTTGCTTCTCTGCAATCTCAGTCGCCAACATTCTCACGCCCCAGTGATGCAATAACACGCCGAATAACAGTTTTACGACGACTAATATAAGAAATCCCAACACACTGACTGCTAAAGACTCTGTTGTCGTGTATGTTGTCTCTTCTTTGGAGTCGCGCGATTGATATGAATCCCCAACGCGTAAGGTTTCATACAACGGCGGAACGACTCGCAACAACAGAGCCGCCGGAGCGAGAGGGACAAAACCAACTACTCGGTGTATTTTGTACGACTGCGCCAACTTTACATGTTCTCGACAGAACTGTCTAAAATACCGTCTGTATGTCGCCGGTCGTAAGCTGTTGAATTTTGCCATGAACGAATGCTTGACGATATCCACGAAGACTTCGCTTCCCAAGACCAAGAGGCAGTCGGTGGCAAACTTTTTAGTCAAACCACCGGAAATGGACCCGGCAGCGATTATTCTTTGCGCGGCGACAAAGAGCAAACACACGGTCAAATGTACGCGTTCAATGATATCCAATCTCGTCACTCCGAACAACTTCGCCTCGTCTTGCTTTTTGAAAACGTGGCCTTTCATTTCCGAAAAGTTATTAGAAATTAAAACCAACAACATCGCGTTGGTGTGTGAATTCATTGCCACGGATAAAGTTACCGCGTGGAGCAATAACACAAACGTATGCGAAGCCGTGGCAAACGTCGACAAGATCACGTCCACAAAAAGTTGTAAACCGCAGACGAAAACGTCCCGTCTTCTCGAAAACTTGTGCTGCGCGGTGTCGACAATTTTATCCACCGAGTGCGTCAACGCGTCTAACACGTTGCCATTGAATGAGCAACATAATTTATCAAAGCACTCTAACACGGATGCTGCCATATAAAGTTTGATAACTTCTTGGCCTCTAACATAATGATACAAAACGGAAACATCCAACGAATAGCTTAAAAATACAGCCGCGGCGAGCATGGAAAGCCAGAGTAAATCGCACAGTTGCTCTCGCGCGAGAGGATGTTTTGCCCACGACTGTCGGCGCGTCATTGGCGATGGCGGATCGCCATCGCCGTCAACATCTGGCGAAGAAGCGTCCATTTTCTTCCTCAATCCAACAGCCGCGGCGTACTTCGCAGGATTGAAAAAGTAACTCGAAATAAGCGCGAATAAACCTCGGGATGTTAACACGAACACTCGCACGGGAAGCGAAGTCAAGATGCCTAAAATCGCATCACCGCACAACAAACATCCATAAAAACACAAGCGCTCCAACTCTCTCGGCAAGTGCCAGAGCAAATCAAACACTCTCTGCCGAGCGTTCGCTAATTCTGCGTTGCTCTTTTCGTCGTTTTCCCTGTTTGATGGCGCCAAGCCCAACTCGGCTAAAACGTATTCCCTCCAAAAGTAGTTTCTCTTCGTGTTCGATTTCTTTTCTTCACCGTTTTTCTTCTCGTTATTACTGCTCGTTGTATGATTATTATTATTATAAATGGTAGTAGCACTGCTACTACTCGCACCATTATTGGGCAGATGTTGATGCAAAGACCTCGCTATGGTCTGAATATCCGCCGGTAAAACCGGCGATGTCGTTTCCGAACCTCTCTCTTTCTGCAACTCCTCCTCATCCGTCGTCGCGTCCAATTCTTCTTGAGACGTGTTGAATTGAGAGTTGCTCTTGCGTCGGTGTAAGAACCAGTCCGAGGAACCTCTGCTCATGCTCGCACTCGCCGTCTTCCGCATTTTCTGATAAAGAGTTTCTTTCTTTCTCTCTCTCTCTCTCTCTCGCTTTGACGAAGAGACTGATGATGAGTGTGCGGGGATGATGGTTTATTATTATTGTGCTGCGCGAAATTTGAAGAAAAGTGCGTTTGAGGAGCAGAAGAGAGAGATGCATCATGAGCAAAAAGCCGAAAAAAACAAGAGCAACGAGGGGCCGAAGAAGAAGAAGAAAAACCATTTAGTGGTCTCGCCATAAAAAACGGTGGTTTACCCCGTGTTGCGACGAAGGAATCGCGGAAACGCGACCTTAATCTCATGGAGTCGTTTTCTAAGAGTCCTCCAGGGAAGGGCGACAATCTGTCAACCTCCCCGTCCTGGCGGTACGTTAGGATTTATTATTATTATTCTTTCCCGTTTTTGCGCCGTGCTCTTTTTTGCTCCCTTCTCGTTTTAGCGGAAAAAATTCCGTCTTTTAGACGCGCTAGGGGCGTCGCGAAGTCGCGAAATCGTCTGAAAACGCAGAATTTGCAAGTACAAACACTGACGAACGTTTTATTTCCGCTCTCTCTTGTACGCGTGAATACATAAATACATAAACAGGGACTACGAGACTTCTTTTTCGCAGTTATTGAGTGATGAGATTCTTAAAACTGAAACGCGCGGAGATGTGCCGCCACGGAGTGCATCTGCGGTAGACTTGGTACGTTTGGTTACACAATATCGTACTCATGATTGTTCTTCTTTCGAAAACGGGTTTTGATTCGGATTTTAATCTTCGGAGGTGGCCATACGCGCTCGTTTTCCGTGAGCCGCCACCAACAAAATTTCGGTTTTGTGTCCAAGAGGGCGAAAGTTGTGGTCTCAGGTCGACCCGAAAGTGGGCGTGCAAACTTCTTGTCAAAGTCAAAAGTCAACATTTGCTAGACTTCACTGCGCACATCTTCACCTCTCTCTCTCTCACACTTTTTGAACGATTCAAAGTCATTATACTTACTAATTGAACACTATTATTTATAACAACAAAAACAGCCGTATGCAGGAAGTGGTGCGACATCGGCTGTCGGATCCTCGGGTTTAAACAAGACGGGTGGTTTCGGCGACTCGTTTTACTTGAATCAGCACGCCGGGAGTTTCGCGAATACAAACGATGCCGCTTCGTTGACGTCAAATGGCGGCAATGCAAATAGTCTGTTAGAACCAAGCGGTTCGAGTGGAAAGACCGCTGCTCAAAGTTACGGAGCGGCTTTTAATAACGATGCTCTCGGCACGGACGTGCATCGAGGGTTGAATCCGACGAGCTCGGACGGTTTAGCCTCAGCGTTTGGTAACATCGATTTGGCTGGAGTTGCGAACAGTTTAGCGCGACCATCAACTGCTCCATTACCGCCGCATAGTTCTAGAAATGGATTGAATTCTTTGCAAGCGCATCACTCGTCTCGGCTTGGTGATCAAACGACGAATTCTGCCGGAGTTGCGGCTGTCACTTCTGGGATGGGCGGCGGCATGGCGAGAGATCTTTCTGGGTTGCAAGCACAACAAGCACTATTACAGCAGCAAGCCGCGCAGCAAGCGCAAATTAATCAATTCTCTATGCAGCAGATGCAATATAATACAAATGCTGGCGGGGCACACCATCTCCAACAACAAGGGCTTGGCGGCGGTGCTGGTAATTTACCTGGGTTTGATACCTCGGCAGTGAATCAAGTTGCAGCAAACGGAGGTACCGTGGCGGAAGTGTATCAAGCTGCTTACGCGGCTGCCTTGTATGCTCAGCAGCAACAACTTCAGCACTTGGTGCGTATGCAAAGTGGGGCCGGTATGGTTAATCCGCAAAACATGGCGTTCCCCGGTGGAAATGTGAACGCAGCTGCGGCAGCAGCTGCTGCTGCTGCGGGAATGAACGGCATTGAAGGAGCGTACGGAGATTTGACGAACAGCGCGAATGCCGCTGCAGCTGGAATGCTTGCCTCTCAACTCAACGGTAATCCACACTTGGGTTTCACGAACATTGTCAACGGAATGAATCCGCTCATGCATCAGCAACAAAACATGGGTGGTAATCTTGGACGAAACGGTCAAAGAAACGATGGAGGTGGGAATAGGAGAGGTTCCAGAGGTGGACGAAACAACGGAAGAAACTCGGCGTGGGGTAACGATGGGGGTGGCGGTGGTCCGCGCGGCAATCCATTAACAAACAACGCAGAGCTCGCTACTCTGAACTCTGCCGTGCCTGGTGCAAACGGATCACCGACGGCGGAAGAACTCGCGGAGATGGATTCGAGATTTGGGTCCATCGAAGAGTGCGTGGGTCAAATTTCTATCTTGGCCAGAGACCAATATGGTTGCCGCTTCCTCCAGCGTAAGTTTGACGAGGACGGTTCTGCCGCTATCGACGCGTGCTTCGACGAAATTATCGAAGAAGCTGTTGACTTGATGATGGATCCGTTCGGAAATTATCTGTTGCAGAAACTTTTAGAGTGTTGTTCGGATAAACAAAGAGCTGATGTCGTGCGCGCCGTTTCGGTAGTCAACGAGAACGCAAATACAGGCTTACCTGAGTTGGTCTCCATCGCTTTGAACGCACATGGAACGAGAGCAGTACAGAAGCTCATCGAAACTTTGAGCTCGGACGAGGAGATTGAGCTCACCACGAAAGCTTTGCGTCCTGGCGTTGTCACCTTGATCAAAGATTTGAACGGAAACCACGTAGTCCAACGCTGCTTGCAGAGGTTGTCGGCTGAGGATAATCAGTTCATCTATGAGGCCGCGAAGAAGCATTCGGTTGAAATTGCTACTCACCGTCACGGCTGTTGCGTGTTGCAGCGATGTATTGACCACGCGACTGAGGAGCAAAAACGACCGCTCGTTCAAGAAATTGCCGACCAAGCGTTGACTTTATCGCGCGATCCTTTTGGGAATTACGTGGTGCAATACATTTTGGACCTCGGATTGTCTTGGGCAAACGCTGAAGTCATGATGCGATTAGTTGGGAATTATGCCGAGTTATCTATGCAGAAGTTCTCTTCAAACGTCGTTGAAAAGTGTTTGAAACTTGCGGATCAGCAATTGGAGGAGCACAGAAACGTCGTCGTTCGCGAAATCATGTCGAGCCCGTTGTTAGATCGGCTTTTGATGGATCCGTACGGCAACTACGTCGTTCAAAGCACACTTATGGTCACGAAAGGACTATTACATGCGGATTTAGTGGAGAGAATTCGACCCCACTTACCGCTCATTAAGAATTCGCCCTTCGGGAAGCGAATTTTAAGACTTCTTCTCGAGAAGGCGCACAACAAGTAAAAATTGTTCGATGCGCTTTCTCGAAGAACGAAATTGTTCAAACAGAAATTAAAATACATTTGTAAATAATGTAGAAGGTTTTGCTTGTTTTATGTCATAAGGAAAACAAGCCAATTGTACGAAAAACATTTGGAGGGTGTTTAGCGGAAAAGAGAGAAAGAGAGAAATAGATTATGTGGATTAAAACTAGAGGTGGGTAATGTTTATAGTCTAGCACTCTAGGGCGAATCAGACGCGAGAATGTGCTTTTTGCATTTCATCGCGAAAGACGAACCAAAGAGAAAGAGAAAAATAGAAAGAGGGTGAAAGGTAACGTTCGAAGCAGAGTTCGAGAAAGCGTTATCTTTGCTGTATACAGAAAGAAAATTAACAAAATTGTGTTTGTATTAATCAATTGTAAAGCACCGCAACTACTACTACTTAAATTTAACATTATATTGAAACATATCTCGTCCTCTCCGCATACGCGACTCGCGCCCATACATATCAACATTTTTTCAAGGCGTCCAAGAGTTCTAAGAAATCTTGCGGAGGTTCTCTAGAAAAATCCAAACTCTCGCCAGTTCTAGGATGGGTAAATCCTATGGTTCTCGCGTGAAGCATGGGTCTCACGCTTCGTTTCCCTACTGCCTCTGCGTTTACTTTCTTTATTCCTGGATTGTTCAACAGCTGTTTCTTCACGCGTTCCTTGTTCCCGTCGTACGTTTCGTCTCCGAGGATACCACATCCGAGAAATTTAGAGTGCACGCGTATTTGATGCGTTCTTCCAGTATCTAACTTCCATTCTACGAGACTTGCGCTAGTCGCAGTATCCGCTGAAGTAGGAAATGTCTCTAGTGTTCTATAATTTGATCTTGCGAAACGTCCGGTTCTGAGACTCGAGGCGATGCTCATGCGAAGCCTATTTTTTGGATCACGACCGATTGGCTCTTCTACAACTCCTGCAGATGGATTTGGATGACCTAAAACTAACGCGACGTAAAGTCTTCGGACTGATCTCGCGGCAAACTGATCGCAGAGATGTTGATGCGCCGCGCCGTTCTTTGCGCAAACGAGAAGTCCAGATGTCCCTTTATCCAGTCGGTGAACGATTCCAGGACGAACAGTCGTATCCTCTTCTTCTGGTCCTAAGTACGGCATAATTTCATCATCATCATCATCATC
>Ga0114997_10002071_pt1 | contig 16365 bp, 32 predicted proteins | sample ArcticOcean_MG_C_2_FD_87045 | JGI IMG/M metagenome (GOLD analysis project Ga0114997, IMG submission 87045) | Marine microbial communities from western Arctic Ocean - ArcticOcean_MG_CB4_136 | ecosystem: Environmental > Aquatic > Marine > Oceanic | place: Arctic Ocean: Canada Basin | collected...
TACGACCCCAACAACCCCATCGTAACCATTGATATCAGATGGGAACAAATGCAAAAGTTCGCCCAAACCGAACTCAAACACAACAGTCTAGACTCCGACGCCTTCAACTGGCTACTCACCGAAGCCACCCCAGAAGACATCGAAAAAGCCAAAAAACTCCTCCAAGACGAAATCTGGACCCTCCTCACCGAAGGACTACACAACCGTGACGCCAGCAGCGACGGACTCACCGAAGCCTACGTCACAACCTACCAAGCCAGAAGAACACCCCGCTAATCCCACCACGATAACAAAAACAACCTACACCCACAAGTAACACTATACGGAAGACCCTACACACACCTATACGTGTATAAGGATACATACCTAACCTTTACTACAGCAACACTGTACGTAACTGTAGCTAACGTCCTAACTGTATACCCCTTCACCGGTTGACACCCACAGCCTCCCTGTGTACAATAGTTAAACATAGGAATACTACTAGTATTAAACAACATAAACAGAACCAAACCGATACTAGAAAGACCTAACAATGAACAACAACCCAAACCCACTCAACCGCATAACCAAAAACATCCGAACACCTATACAACCCAAAAAGACCCCACAAACCCCCATTGACCCCCCTGATGCCCCACTTGAGGCTCCTGTGCATTGGTCTGATGCTGCTTTGTGTCGGGGTAGGACGGATGATATGTTTCCTAGGGAGCATAAGGATTTGTCGTATATTTCGGAGGCTCGTAGGTTGTGTAGGCAGTGTCCTGTACGTAAGGAGTGTTTGGAGTATGCTTTGTCGTTTCCGGCTTCGGATCAGCATGGTGTGTGGGCTGGGTTGACTCCTAGGCAGTTGGATGCTGAGGGTAAGCGTAGGGGTGTTAGGCCGGTGCGGTTTACTTTGGCTCAGGTTTGGTCGCATTTGAATCGGGGTTGAGTGTCCGGTGGGTGGGGATTGTGTCAAGGTGTTTGGTTGTTTTGTGTTTGTGGTGCTATACGGTGTAGATACGTGGTAGGGTAGTTGTATGGATTCTAATAAGCTTTCTAAGGAGTTTTTGGCGGAGCGTGATACCCGTATTTTTGGGTTGAAGAAGTCTGGTGTTTCTAATCAGGATATTGGGCGTCGGTTTAATATGACGGCTTCGGCGGTTGCGGCTGCTACGAGGCGTCAGTTGGGTCGTTTGAATTCTGATGCGTGGTTGTCGTATCCTGAGGTGTTGCGTTTGGAGTTGGAGCGTTTGGATGAGTTGCAGAAGGCTGTGTGGCCTTTGACTCAGTTTAGGCGTGAGGTGTTGGATGATGGTTCTGATTTGATGGTGGAGCCGGATCAGAATGCTGTGCGTACTGTGTTGGGTATTATGGATAGGCGTGCTAAGTTGTTGGGTATGAATGTTGAGCGGTCTGAGGTTGCTATTTCTGGTTTGGAGGGGCGTGAGGTTGTGGATGTTACGTCGTCTTTGGCTGGTGCTGTTGTTGTTAAGGAGGTGGGTGGTGATCCTAGGGGGGAGGCTTTGGCTTTGTTGGAGTTGATGGCGTCGTCTGGTGTGTTGGATTCTGGTGTTGTTAATGTTATTTTGGATAGTGTTGATCATTTGGATAGTGTTGATCGTGGGTTGGCTGATGCTGATGTGATTGATGCTGTAATTATTGAGGAAGGTGAAAGTAATGTCTAGTGAATATTTGAAGCAAACTTTGTTGGCTGATGAGATTAAGAAGGCTGAGGTGGCCGATGCGGTTGCTGCTGCGTTGGGTGACAAGTACCCGGTGGTGGTGGAGGAGCTTCGTGATCGTCAGGTTTTGATTCGGGTGGCTGAAACTCAGCGGAGTCAGTGGCAGGAGGCTGCTGAGTCTGATGGTACTTCTGTTTCTGAGTGGTTGCGTCAGATGGCGGATGCACGTTGGCGTGAGATTTTTACGTGTACTCATCCGTTGGAGCAGCGTCAGGTGTATCCTTGGTCTGAGGTTTGTTTGGATTGCGGCACGAAGCTGCGTTAGGTGCAACTTAGAGGGTGTTAGGGTGGGGGAGTCCCGGCTGGATGTGTTTCATCTTGGGTTTGGGGCTGGTGTAGTCCCGCAGGTAAGCCGGTGTTGCATGTAGCGGCTGGGTGTTTGCGTGTGGGGCGGGGCTGGTTTACCTTCTTGGTTGGGAATGAGGAAGGGGACCCTAGCATTTTGTTGCCGGGGTCCCCTTACTTTGTTAATTGTTGTGTTTTTTAGTTTTAAAATCGTGCTCGGTAGATGGCGATTTCTCGTTCTAGGTCGTCCGTCCAGAGTCGTCGGTCTTGTGGGACGTTGATGCCGTTGATGTAAACCATTTTTTTGCGTGTGTCTCGCCGTTGTTTGATCTGTGTAAAGATTTTATTTGTCATGTGTAGTGTTCACCTCCTTGGGGGTGCTTTGGCTTGTTAGCCAAACTTTATTGTAGCGGGACTGTTCCGGCTTGTATAGTGTTGACTTAGTGAATGTAGTCACAAGGTCGGTGTGTGTGTGTTGTACGGGAGTCGGGAATCGAACCCGATGCACACCATTTTATAAGAATGGTTGCAGCACCAGAGCCGCACCCTCCCGCTGGGGACACCATAGGGATACCATTGGCCTTATAGTGTGGTTTGGGGTATTATATAAACATGAATGATTTGTTTGATGTTGCTGGTGCGGGTCGTCCACCGAAGAGGGCGGAGTTAGATTGTAAAAGTGTTGGGATGTCTTTTAAGGTTGACCCTCGCCTAAAGAATTTGTTGATTGATATTTCTGATGGGTATGGGATTTCTATGACCGAGTTGTTGTTGGTGATGGCGTTGAAAGAAGCAGGCGTGGAGCACTTAGTGGACTTAGCTAACTTAGATGACTGATCCGAATAAGACTGTCGCTTTGCATATCCATATGCCTTCGTGGGTGAAGGAGTTGGTGGCGTCTGCTGCTGAAGAAGAGGGGATGTCGATGTCACAGTACTGTGCTCACGTCTTGGCTGTGCGTGCTAGGGACACCATAGGCATTCCTAACCCCCCGGCTGCTGTGGCTCCGCTTCCGACTGTCTCGGATGTGTTGCGTACATACGTTGAGGGCAGCAAGATGATCGGCCCGTGCGGTGATGCGTGGCCCTGCGAGTATCGTGAAGAGGGTAGCAAGTTCATCGGGGATGCCGAGTTCTGTGGGGCGTGTAACATCAGAGTTCATTAGTTAGTCCCCAGAGTTCTTCGGATGTGTCACAGTTCTCGGGGAGTTCGTGCTCTCTAAGAATCATGTGCGGTCGCCCATATTGTTGATCGAGGGCGCACTCTACTTCTGAGAGCGATCCTTGAAAAACTACTTTGTTCTTTTCTGTGTCTACTAGGCAGAAGTCGGAAGGCATTAGCCATTCCATAAGCTGGTAGTACACGCTTGCTAGTTTGTGGTAGAGTGCTAGGTTTGCAGCCATTCGTCCATCTCCTTTTTTCCTTGGTGTTCTTGATCATAGATGTCCACGAATGTTTCTACCTTGTCGGCGTTGCGAAAGATGAGAGTTAGGTCGTGGTATTTCTTGTTACTGGGGTTCTGCCCGTTGTGCCAGTCGGATAGCGAGCACCCGACAATTGCTTGACGGCATGTCTCATAACCATACGCCTTGATGGCTATGGCTAGCTTCTTCTGCCGTGCGTCGTCTAGTACTGTTGTGGCTCGTTTGTTGAATGTGTCCTTCCAGAAGTCGAACAGTGATTGCACGATATCCGTAGGGACACCATTGATGTCTTTAGTCCCGAATAAGTTTGGTTCCTCCACTGTTTCTCCTTTCGATGATAGATTTGTAAGCTAATATATTCTTTGTACGATTTACGTCGGGGTTAGTCGTTCAGAATGACGGAATGGCCGAGGGGAGAGAGGATTCCCCCGGCCATTCCTGTCTGCTGGCCTCAGCCTTGCCGTAGGTACTCCTTCCACCGTGGCAGGACCTGAGGCTTGCTAGCCTGCCCACGCTGGAGTCCCTGAAGAAACGCTATTGCGTCTTTCGGAGAGTACTCCATGTGAACGTTGTTCTTCTGTGCATAGAGTGCGCACTCGATCTGGTCGTATAGGCCCGAGGCTCCCCTGGGACGGTAGACCATGCCGTCAGTCACCCAGATGACCGGAGACTTCCGGTTAAGGCGACGGGATACAGCATATTCGATTGCAGGCATGTCGTTGCCATTACCTCCACGGAACCGAGGAAGCTTACCTGTCATTTTGCCTTTGTCTGCGAGGATGAAGGCGTTGTCATCGACGTAGCCTGTTGAGTAGCCAATGACTGTGCAGCCAGGAGCAGCTTCCATCATTGCCCGCACTTCGTCTTTTGAAAGTGACATGGAGCCTGAGCAGTCAATGAGTACGACCCCACCGCTGGCCTTGACAAATTTGTCGAATACTCGACGGTTGGGATCGGTCAGCATACGGTGCATCCGGCGAGGGTTTCGCCCCATGTTTGATGCAACCCGCTTGCGTCCGATAGCTCCGGGGATGGTAATGGTCAGAGGTAGGGCCTTGAGCCTTAGAGGAATCCACTCACCGATACCTTGGGAGGCACCGGATTTTAAGGCTTGTCTAGCCTTCTTTTGAATATCCTGGCGGTTGATGGCCTGCTTTTTATCCTGGAGTTCTTTAGCCTTGCCGTCGTCCTGAAGACCTTTGTTCGTGGGGCTTGCGCCACCTTCTTGCTTGGATGCTTCCCCATCCTCGTCGCTGTCAGCCTTGCTGTCGCTGTCAGCTTTGCTGTCGTCGTCATGTGCCTCTGGCTCTGGCTCTGGCTCTGGAGCCTTCTGTCGGGGAGTAGGCATCGCTGCGATTGACTCGATAAGCATCGCCAGTTCGATGGTAAAGTTCATACCAACAATGGTCGTGCCAAAAGCGTTAGTCATCGTGGAACCGTAGCGACGGAGGGCATCTTCGGTGGCAGTCAGATTGGCACCCTCCATGGAGCGCTTGATTTCTTTAATCTGCTTTTTCTGAAAGGCTACGATCTCTTTGGCAATGTCCCGTAGGATATCTGCCCACTCGGGAGCCTCCCGTCGAATGCCAACGATCAGAGGGTTCAGGCTACCTGTGTGGACGGATGCAGCCACGGCATATACCGCCTCTTGCCATGCATCGTTCTCTGCTAAGAGTGTGCCGTCAAACTTTTCGGAGCCAGTGACGAGTGATTTCATGGGGAATCCAAGCTCGTCTGCAATGAAGTTGACTCGTGCTTCTTCCGCCGCACGGATTGCATCTTCCCCAGTGACATCGTTGATGTACGGGGCCAAATCTTGAGGTGAAACTTTGACGTGAATTTGCTCGTGTGCCCGAATGGCCTTTGCGAGTTGCGAGTCGTCAAGGGGTACACGCATGACACGTCCTGAGACGGTGATGTAGGGTTCGCCCCGTACTGCACGAACGTTAGCAACGTCCCATGCACCTGTGTTGCGGATGTCCTGCCGGGTAAATACCTCAGGCATTGGCCGGTTCTTTTGGTGAACCTGTTCGATGATGTTTGTCATATCATTCTCCTCTCGTAGATGATGACTCTGATTGTATCACATGTTGGTAATTGGTGTCAAATCGAAAGTGAGGAGAGGGGGGCCAACCAGTCCCCCCTCCCCTCGTTGTGCCCGGTCATGATAGGGAGCTACAGCACCACTCCGTAAGCTCAACCTAATAACCAGGCACGATCTTATAGCCCTGTATACTGCGAGTCAGGGACGCTCTTAAACTGGTCGATGCGGATAGCCTCCAAGAAGGCGTTCGCTCGGTCGCCCAGAATGAGTGTAGCCGCCTCATCTTCACCCATCTGGTGAGTCAGCTTGTGCAAGGACTGGAACAGACGCAGTGACATGCGCTGCGAGCCTGCGTCGGCCATACGGTCAGCGTAGCCCCTCCAGTGTTGGGGAAGAGTAAGCAGAGCGTCGGGGTGTGGACGGTCGATACGGACCCTGACGGGGAATCGGTCGGTAAGCGCCTCAGGCAACTCTTCGATCTGCTCCACGTTGGTCGTCATGATGACCGTGTAACCAGCCTTAGGGTAGGTTTTCTCTCCAGTGACTGGGTGTTCCCACTCAGCGGACTCGGCAGAGTCGGTCATGTTGAGAAGGGTAGCGAATACGTCGCCGCCAGCCTTGTCGATTTCGTCCACGACGAGCCGACCGCCACCACGGCGAGCCTTAATGGCTGCACCCTCGATGTAGTCAAAGCCGTCCTTGCTGGGAAGGAAGCCGCCCGTAACGTCCATGTTAGTCATGTCGTCGGTGCAGGTGAGTCGGTGGGACTCTTGACCTGGCGTCTTTTTCACATGCAGGGCACTGAAGGTCTTACCGGTTCCGGGAGGACCGAACAGAATAATTCGGTCGATGCCTGCGCTGAGAACCTTGTTGAAGGTGTCCCAGCAGGTTGTCTCGTTTTCGGTTGGGGTGCTCATGGTGGATGTCCTTTTGGGTTGTTATGGGTTGGTTGCTTACGGGAGTAAGTGTACTACAGCTTCAGACGGCTGTCAAGTCATTAATGAAGTTTTGTTCTGCCCAGTCACGCCAGTGCTTGATACCAGAAAAATTACCTGAAAGATCGTACATGCGAACGTCAGGTTCCGAGCCGAAGTCGAGCCATTCGACGCTAGGGCTGTCGTACCCAACATCACCTGGACGGTTCTCGTCACCGATGATGATACCAAATCCTGTAACGCCCCCTTCCAGTCCGGTGAGTTGATCGAAGATGACACGAGTGCAATAAGCCTCGTCCTCGATACGGCCATTGACGTTGGCATAAGAAAGTGCTTCGGCAAGGATACTGTTAACAGTACTGCCGCTCCAGTGTGTATAGAAGTGGATTGCAGTGTCGCTGTTAGACTGCTTGATTCGGATGGTTGCTCGGTCTCCCATGATGGGTTACTCCTTTGGTTGGTTGATGGTTCCCACCTTAGCACAGATGGGTAGTGATGTCAAATACTTATTGCAGGATGTCGGCGGGTGCCACACTCTGCTGCTTGCATTCTTTGCAAACTTTGTGATGTTTCTGGTAATCTTTCAGCCAGGTGAAACAGGCGGTACAGTTTTGTTCAGGTAAAGATTCCGTAAGGAACACGTGGTTACCCATTACAAGGGCATTCCTAGCTGACCCTCAATCTCGATTGGTACCACTACTTCGTTGAGGGTGTCCACGAGAGCAAAGATTAGTTCAGCCGCTTCATCGTAGAACGCATCAGACTTCTGTTGATCCATCGCAGCGAATGATGCTTCAATCCCTTGGGGGAATGATTGCTCACACCATGCTCCGATGATGCGGCGTAGTTCGCTACGCATTTTTGAGTTACCTGGGCGGTGGGTGTCATCGTACATTGTAGTTCCTTCGATTCGGGGGGTGCCGTAGGGACACCATAAGGGTGTTTTAGAAGTTGGATAGGCGCTCAGCCCTATACTCTGTAGCAGGCTCAGCGGGCGTGATGCTGGAGACCCACCACTCTTGGTCGGTGTTGCTGTCGGCCCACAGGCATCCATCCTCTACGTTCAGGAATGGACCCACGACTGTCACGCCGTCGAACACGTTGCCGACTAGCACCACGTGCAACCCTTTGAGGGTGTCGCCGTTAGCCTCAGCCTCTTCGATGATCTGGTCATCCTCCATAGCGATGCCGGTGTCATCCGTGTTAAGGATGAGGCATTCATCGGCATCTATGATGGTGCCTGTACCGGGGTGGACGATGAGGGTGGTCTGCTCTTCAGGGTAAGTTTTCATCGGACATTGACCCAGCGCATCGCCGTGGCGAGCACGTTGTCGTAACCACCGGACGTTGCTTCGTTCATGAACTCATCTTGCACGTCTCTAGGGAGCGCCCGCTTGACTTTGCCGATGACCGAAAAGGCGTTGCCGTCTGTTCCGGTCAACTGCACTTCGATGTTTGGGAACTTCGTTTCCATTGGTTTCTCCTTGGTTGGTGTTCGGGTTGGATGCGGAGTGTACTACACCCCGCTACGGTGTGTCAAATCGTAGCGGGGGAGGGTGAGCAGTTTTACGTCATGCTCAGGACGTTGTGTCAGACGCTTGCGAGAAGCAACTCCCCGGCCCGCAGGGTAAGAGGCTGTGCCCGATCAGGGTCAGTCACGACCTTGACCTTTTTCATTCCCTGAGACTTACCCTTCGTAGCCGTGTGAAACTCATACGTCTGTACCGCTTGATACAGGCTGTAAGCGTTCTCACCAAACGTGGCAGCTTCCTCGTCGTAGAAGTACATGATGCCATCCCGGCGCTTATCAGCAAAGTTTACAGCCTTCGTGTTGGCGTCAGGGTCAGAGATAAGCGGTGCAACTACATCCAGAATACGGGTGCGGAGGCTATGCGTCATCTGTAACCCTTTCAGCATCGTAGCGTTCGTAATGAACAGGTCGAACTGCTGTGTCGCCTGAGCCATGATCTGTGCCTTGCTGAACAAAAGTTCATCGTGGTTTTTCGACCGCTTCTGACTGATCTGAAGGGTGCCCTGGCCGATCTGGTTTGTGCAGAACGGTCGGAACGAAAAGCCTACAGCCTGAGTAGCAAAGAGGCTGTTCAGGCTAGCGGTGTACATTACCGAACGGGTCAGGCTGTCGCCGTCACCAAAGGTGTAAGGAGTGTCGATGTCCTGAGTGAACACGATCACCGCCCCGTCGTCCCACGTTTGCATGGCATTGACCGAGCTGGGGAACATAGCTTCTGCGGTGTTCAGCAGCGAGCGGTACGACCCGGCGTGGTAGCCTGCCTTGACGCCTGCATTCAGTACGGTCTGATCGCCGTTAGGCAGTTCACGGTAGACCGTGAAGCTCTTGTCGGAGACAGAGCCGTTAGGTAGGATAGTGCCGGTCACCTGTGGCTCAAATAGAGCGTCGGTGTCCAGAGCAGCGTCGATGGCGGTGGCTCCATCAAACTTGTTTGTGTGGGTAAGCATAAGTCCCATTTCGTGACCTCCTGGTCGGTAGTTGTTGTTACTGACGTAACTTTACTACAGAGTTTCCACCCCGTCAAGTCTTATCTCATATTTCTTTTGCGATTTGGATTTGCTTGCTGACCAGCCGTGCAAACCGTGCGGAGTAGATAGGTGCCCCCGTATCCTTCTCCACGAATGATTCGTACTTGTAAGGGTTGTAAGTGGCCGCTACAGGCGTTGCAGGAGTCTGATCGACTAATGTACCCCGCACGTAGGCGTGAACGTTCTTACGGCCTTCTCTGATGACTCGCTGACGGCCTGCCTCGCTGACCTTGAACGTAACGTCTCGCAACATCACCTCGTCTGCGTAGCCTCTGACAAGCCACCTCCCATCAATCCGGTGTTGGATGCTGAAGGTGTGTCTGTGAAGGTTGTAGTAGACTCGTGCCTGCATGGTGTGCCCTTTCGGTTGGCGTTGGTGTGAAACATTGTCTCACACTTTCCCTCACCCGTCCAGTCCGATCACGCATCTTCACACAACTGTAACAATCGACCCGGCACAGCCCCGACAGCAGTCGTCAGCAAAACACAGGTCGGAAAGCCCCGCTGCAAAAGACAGGTAGGGCGGGACTAGCCCACCCCGACTATAGACAAAGCGGTATACAGAATGGTATACAAAGCATTGAACACTGCGGGACTCGCCCACCTCACCAGCTACGTGCCCTCATCTCATCCGCATCAAAGTATTCGGTGTGTTCAGGCCCACCGTAAGTGCGGTGATCGTGGCTGTTGGTGCAACTGAAACCGCCGTGATCGTATGTGACCTCGGCCCCGCACTCGATCTCGTCCCAGCGCTCGGCCTCACAGCTTGGCTCTGGGTTGTTCGACGGTGCATGAACAATCCACATGCAGGTGGTTGGAGCGCCTGCTGCGATTGCTTCGGTGTGGGCCTTGCGGTCTAGTTCTTCTCGGTTCATGGTTTCTCTTCTCTGTTTTGTGTTGGTTATTTGCGATGGTCCCCCGGCAGGGAGTTGAACCCTGCGTTCCCTAAAACGTACATCCGGTTTCGCAGAAGCAACTGCCGTGTCGGAGACTGCTTGTGTTCTAAGGGTGACTGACCATCAGCGGGGGCTGATGGGACTCACTATAACGCAAAGGGGGCAGGCTGTCAAGCCCACCCCCTCGCTAGGGACACCATAGAAGTGTTTTAGAAGATACTTCAGAGCCTAGCCGAAAGTTGAGCGGAACGACATCCCGTTCGCCCTCGCCCAGTGCTGAGCTAAAAGTTTTTGCTTCACGTCCTCGGCAATGTCCCAGGCGTCATCGTCCTCCCAATCGAAGTCCTTTGGTAAGAAGTCGTGAATGCTGCCTTCACTTAGCCCTAACTCTTCGCTGTTCTTGTAAATTGCTACGCCGATAAAGTCCATTCCCTCCTCGGAGTATTCGGCGCTAATCGTCACCGGATACATGCGGGTTATGCTGGAGAGCAACCCCAACGGCGGTCCCCATGCAGTCTGCCCTTCGATGACGATCTCATGGGCGTTGTGCACGTAGCTGCCCACATCCATGCTCCACTTCGTCCCCCAGTGGTCTCTCGCCCACGAATGCCAGTTGTCATGACCTGTCTCATCTTTCGCACGTTCGGCACGTTTGATTAGAGCAACCCACTCGGCCTTATCCGCCGCATACTTCTCGGCAGTCCATATAGCATTGTCAGGGGAGTTGACCCACGCCATGCGCTTACCGTCAGCGTCGTACTCTCCGCTAGGGGCAGGGCTACGAGTCCCCCGTAGCACCTCGGGCATAGGGACAAGGTTCATGGGCTGTCCGTGGTTTGTATCGTCGTGTGGATGGCGTGCGTGGCCTTCGGTCAGCATGATCTCATTCATGCGGCTTAGCGTGTCCACATCGCCCTTGATTATCATTTCTACTTGACACCAGTTAGGCATAGTTCTGTCTCACTTTCGTTAGTTGAAGGTTGGGCATAGCAAGGCAGGGTTAGGCTGCTCTCACAACCTAACCCTGCACTCATATTAGTATTCTGGATTGTCGCTGTCGAAGGCGCAGTCGTCGCTGCGCTCACGAACTGGAGCGCCGTAACCGTAGTCGGCTAACATCTCAGTAAGAGCGTTGTAGTCAATGTCGATGTCGATGTCTAAGTCGTTACTCATGGGTTGACCTCCGTGGTCGGTGTGGTTGATAAATGAAGGGTAACAGATGGGGAGACTCCGTGTCAAACCGGAGCCTCCCCACCAGATCACTTAGGTTGTGTGACCTTGACAGCCTTGACGTTGGCAACCTTCGTGAAGGCGTCCACGGCGGCCTGTTGGAGCCAGCCGCCCTTGACTGCCTCGTCCACAAGAGCCTGCTGCACAACCCGCTTGGTGAGCCGCTGATGCTGACCCTCAGGCAAGGTGTCCTGAGCAATCTTCTGGTCGATGGTACGGCGGTTCTGCTCCACGATGGCAACCTTAGTGCCGTCGCCCAACATGACTGCCTCGACGTTGAGACTACGGAAGGCATCCTCAGCCTTAGCTGCCTCATCCTTAGCAACCCGCAGTGCCGCACGGGCGTCGATAACCCGGCGAGCAGTTACTGCTGCAAGCCGGTCGGTGTTGATTGCGAGTGTTGCTTCCATTTCGTGACCTCCTGGGTCGGTTGTTGTTAGAACTCATTATAGGGGTAGTTGACCTAATACCAACCTCGCCCCAAATATTTATCTCAGATTTCTTCGGTGACCTCAGAGCCACACATACCGCACTCGGCACTAGCAGGCTGCACAATGTAGCAGCACATGCCCTCAGCGACCTTAGACGACGTTACAGCGTCCTCTGAGGGGCATCCGCAAGGCTCGGCGTGCACGACGTACTGATCGGTGTTGCGGAGCGTCTGACGGCAGACGTTCGGATGCTCCCTCAGCAGATGCTGAAGGTACTGAGTACGCTCACGAATGACACGCTCGCCGTTAGCGATGGCTTCGCACACTCGGAGGTTGATAGATTCGGTATGGTTGCTCATGTAAAAGACTATCTCACACTTTCACATCGCTGTCAAGTATTATCTTTCTGACCCCTGAGGTTGTGTCTCACCTCGAAAGAGTGTAGTGTCGTTTCTGTACCCACTGAGGTACAATAATTTCACCAACTATATAAGGAGCCTGCAATGGCTAAACGAAATATTTTGCTTAGGGTTGAGTTTACCCCAGCGGATCAGCGTAAAGCGATGGCCCGTATGAATTGGGAGCGTAACGTATCGGAGATGGCCGAAGGTCGCCGCCAACGTGCTTCCACGTTCGATGACCGCCGCAAGAAGGAAAACCGTGAAGCCTGCCGCAAACATAACCGTCAGGCGTGGTACTAATGGCAACACGTTCCGACGCTACTCCCCTGTCAATCCAGGATAGGTATTACCTTGTAGAATCAGCAGTAAACATGATCGAAGAAGGTATTGACCTACTATACGAAGAAGCTGTAGAGGACGGTGTAGACCCTGACGATTTCAACTTCATCGACTCGTTAGAAAGTCTACGGTGTATGTCATATGCGGACATACTACAGAGGATGATAAGCAACAAACATGATGCAAAGGCTCTCATCACGCTGATGAAGCAGAACACCCTACTTACTGACGAATAACCGATAAATACAATGAAGCAAGAGAACCCTGTCAGCAATGGCGGGGTTTTTTTGTGCCCAACCCCAGCAAGTCCCGATGGCAGTTGTATCAGACTTGCTTGGGGCGGGGCTTTCCTACCTTAAACTAAAAAGATGATGTGTGAGCGAGATTACCAAAGAACTTGGCTGTATCGGTCAGAATGGGAAATCGCTGACGAGTTTGAGCAACTTTCGCTGCTGGAATGCTGGGACTTTTTGGTGAAAACTATATCCTCACGGCAGTTTGTCAACCATTTTCCGAAAACTTTCAACTATTTGGCAAAGAATTGGGAGCGGACAAGTCCCGCTGCGGAGGAGTATCGCCCTAATCGTCGCCTTGTGTATTTGCATCATGGTGACCGACGTGGCGGGTTGAAACTTCGTCCAGGTTACCGACGGCGACACGCTGATGCGCATGGCTCTATGATTACGCTGCCTTGTTGGAGCCGTAATCATTTGACGCTGCTGCATGAACTGGCTCACATTTGTTGTTGGTGTGACGTGCCTCACGGTGAGTTTGTTTCAGATCATGGTAAAGAGTTTGCCGGGACTTACTTGGGGTTGGTGCAGAGTGTGTTGGGTGCGCAGGTGGCTGATGATCTGTTGGCGGCGATGAGGTTGCATAAAGTAAAAGTTGCTCCCCGATAGGGACACCGTAGGGACACCATTGAGTGTTATAAGCGGTTACGTTCAACCCCTGTTAGTCTCGCAGAATCAAGCGCATGATTGGAGGGGCAACGCAAAAGGGGCCGACCCTTTCGGGCCGACCCCCTTGCGGTGGTGTCACACTGCTAGTCGGGATACATCCCAACCGGCAATGCTAGCGCATTCCCAGCATACGTGTGTGTCGTCTGCTTTCGCTTGATCTTCGGTGACTAGTTCGTCCCACATTGCGGCCCCGCATAGCGGTGTCTGTCCGTATGTGTCGTGATCGTGGCGGATATGGTCCTTCATTGTGCTTTGTCCTTTGTATGGTGTCTGGAAGGGTAACAGGGGGCCGACCCTTTCGGGCCGACCCCCTGGCGCTCGGTATTAGCCGAACAGGTCGGCGTAGAGCACGCCCGCCCGTTCGTAGCGGAGCACTTTGTTGATGCCCTGCTTGTCGGAAACCGACCCCCAGCCCCGACTGATCGGGATCACGTTGCCGTCGGGCAGAATCTCAATCATGCTCGTGGCATAGTGGCCTACAACGACCGACCCGGTGCCGGTGACCGTAGCGTGCCACGCACCCCCGGAGGCGTTAGCCGTACCCTTGCGGGATGACCGGGCGGCCTCTACAATTGCTTCAGTACGCATATCGTACCCTTTCTGGTTGGTTAATAACTAGTTAATCACATTCATTCGTGTTTTGCAACCTTGGCGGCGAAATATTTCCCCAATAACGCAAAAGGCCCGCCCCGTAGGGCGGACCTCATGCCTTGCCGTCAGTAGTCGGCGTATGCGGCCTCATAGCCCTCCATATCACCGCACTCGTCGTCCCACTCGGAACGATTGCGCCGGGTGTAAAGGTCGTCCCGGAGACGTTGCCCGAAAGCGTTGTAGATCGCCCCACACTCGTGCGTGAAGTCACCCTGCCCCCGGTAGGTGGTAGTTGGCCGGTTGCACTGGTCACAGGTGCCAGTGTATTCGGTGCGGTCGTGGTTAGGTGTAAGTTTCATGTAGGTTATTCAATCACTGGGCAACACGAAAAGCAACCTTTATCGTGTTGCAGTTGTATGACGGAATATGCGGCGGTTGGGATGTTAAGCGCACCTAACGTGTCAAGTAATCGCCGGCAAAATAGTATTCGTTAGGTGACCCTAACCGCTCATGTTAGGTGACCTTAACAAAGGCCGGTAAGTCCCGGCAGGGGAGACGGAAAATGCCAAGCGATTCGGACGGCAAATGCCAAGCGATTCGGACGGTCGGAAAGCCCCGCTTTGGACAGTCGGAAAGCCCCATGTGCCTCCAGAATGCGGCGGGACTATCGGGGGTCTGACGTTAGCGGAGGCTACCTAAAAATGCAGGCCGGGACTGGCTCGCCCCAGCCCCGCTAGGGGACCGGGGGGGACCCCGCTGCTTACCAGCGGCGGATGGCCGCACGCCCTCCGACGATGCGGTCGCCCTTGACGCCGATGATGACGCCCTCAGGAGTGGCCGTGGTGATGACCTCGTGCCGGTCGAAAGTGTCGCAGGTGACGCCACCAAAGAATTGGCGGGTACCTCCCGTTGGAACGGCGATGGTCCTGTAACCGAGAAAGGATTCTAGAACCCGTTCGCCGTCATCCAGGATGAAGCCCTGTCGAACGGCAAGCTCTGTGACTTCCTTCCACGAGCGGTGTGTGTTGTTGGTGCTGAAGTACGTGAACATGCTTTCATTATGACACATGTGTACCGGCGTGTCAACTCTTATCTAAGAAATATCTTATGTTGCGATTGTGTAACGATCACGGTTGGGGGTTGTGTTGGTGCTACCTATCTGATTGAATGGTGTACATGCAAACAACTACGATAATCCAAACGCCCGAGGGCATCACCCACTTTCGTATGTGCCAGGTCATCAGCTCGCTGAAGATCGAAGTTACCACCGGGCTGAAACACTCACGTGGAAGTATCCTCGCACTGGCGCAGCAAGAGTACGGCTGCACTAAGCGGACCAAGGCCGGAGCGTTGGCCGAGATGCTGAAGATGTACGAAGATACCTACGGGAAGGCATACGGTAGCGGTCGCTAACCCGGCAAGCTCGCCCCCGGTTCCCGCAAGGGCCGGGGGCTTTGTCGTACCCCAAAAGGTTTTGATCGCCCCGATAGGGACGCCATAGGGACACCATTGAGTGTTCTTGCTAGCGCTTTTGACCCCAATAAGTCCCGGTGCAGGTGAGTCTGCGTTCGGCATGGTCGGGGCAGACCGAACTCATGGCGAACTCGTCCTGGAACGCAAAAGGGGGCCGACCCTTTCGGGCCGACCCTCCTAGCTACGCTAGTAGCAACCATTCTCGATGTAGGCGTGCAAGTTGTACGTTCCATCCGGGTTATCTTCCCCGAATGTCTCATCGCACCATATGTCTAGTGCGTCCTGCAATGCCGAGTACGTAAACGGTATGCTCGTTGCACCTTCTATGTAGTCCCACACATTGATTACTTCAGTGGGGGTCAAGCTCTCCGGCATAGTAAGCTCGATGTACGGGCCGCCGTGCCAGTTTGCTTGAACAACATAGGGACCGTGGTGCCATTCAGCACGTATTGCTTCTGTCGTTTCCATTGTTCGTTCCCTTCTTGCCGCCATCCGCAGACTCTTACTGCCGGGGGTGCTTCGCTCAGGCGGGCTAACTAGTTGGTATGTTAGATATCACCTTACTACGTACCTCAACCAATAGCAACCCCTAACAGAAAGTTTCACCTAAGGTTGCAAACCGTCACCGCCCGTGATACTATGACACTACACCTACAGAAAGGGAACCCTATGGCATTCCTAACCGACTACCAACAAGGCGACTTCTCCTCGGAAGTCGATGACGCTAACCTCGTGGCAGTTGTACGCAACCTAACCACGGGCAAGGTTGTCAAACGATTCAAGGGCGAGACCGCTTGGATGGACGCCCAGCGTGAAGTTGGCGACCTAGCACTTCAGCAAATGTACAGCTAATCCCCCAGACAGGCCCCCGGCCCTCAGTGGTCGGGGGCTTTGTCGTGCCCCGAAGCACCTCAGACCCCGGATAGTCCCGTCCGGTGCCAGTTTTACCAAAACAGCCATATTTACCGCACCAGTAAACATGACCACCGGGACTTGCCCGCCCCCCCAGAAATGCAGAAACCTTGCCCCTGAAACGACAATACCCCCGGCTCCGAAGAACCGGGGGCA
>Ga0114997_10002073_pt1 | contig 16354 bp, 18 predicted proteins | sample ArcticOcean_MG_C_2_FD_87045 | JGI IMG/M metagenome (GOLD analysis project Ga0114997, IMG submission 87045) | Marine microbial communities from western Arctic Ocean - ArcticOcean_MG_CB4_136 | ecosystem: Environmental > Aquatic > Marine > Oceanic | place: Arctic Ocean: Canada Basin | collected...
AATCCTGCTGGCAGAATAGGGGAAAAAAAATTATTTATTTCACTTATGTCAAAATTTACACTTGGCCAACAATTTTGACTTTTAGCCTCTAATCCTTCAAAAATTTCAATTTGAGTAGCTCTAATATTAGGTTCTGTTTTAGCTTTATCTTTATGTAGTTGAACAATAGCATTAGGTTCTTCAGATCCTGATCCTAAAAAACCTCTTGGTCTATGGTACTTAAAACTTCTACCAACTAAATGGATACCATTAGCAAGTAAGGCTGACGCTAAAGTATCACCTTCATAACCAAAAAGAATTTTTCCATTAAATTTAAAAGAAATCCTTACAGTTCTATTTATTTTTCCTCCTGAGACTAATCTAAATTTATTTGACATTATTTTGGTGGACTCTCTCCCATTTTATAAACAAAATGAATTTTATCGTTAGATGTATCTCTCCCAACATTAAACCATTGTCTACAACCATGAGCATGATTCCATCTTTCATATTGAAGTCCTTTAATATTTTTACGCATAAAAAGATACTCTGCCCATTGATCATCACTAAGTTCAGTAGGTCGTTTTGGTCGAATAATATGAGCTTCACCTCCATAGCTGAATTCGCTATGATCTCTTTCACCGCAGAATGGACATTTAATTATAAACATATTAATGCGCTACAGCCGCAGCTCCATGTTCGTCAACTAAATCACCACTGACAAATCTGTTAATATTAAAAGCTGCATTTAATTTATGTGGTTCGTCCTTTGAAATTGTGTGAGCGAATAAATTTCCAGAACCTGGCGTAGCTTTAAATCCACCTGTACCCCAACCGCAATTAAAATAAAGACCCTTGATTGAACTTTTGCTAATTATAGGACTTGCATCAGGACATATATCAACCACACCTCCCCACTGCCTTAACATTCTAAGTCTACTAAATATTGGATAGAGTTCTAAAATAGCTTTTAAAGTTCCTTCTACTACCTCGTGAGTTCCTTTTTGTGTATATGAAATATATGCATCAGTGCCAGCACCAATAACTAATTCACCTTTATCAGATTGGCTAACATACGCATGCACAGCATTAGACATAACAACAGTATCTATAATAGGTTTAATGGGCTCAGATACTAAGGCTTGTAATGGTTTACTTTCTAGAGGCAATTTTATGCCAGCCATATTTGCCAACACACTAGAATGTCCCGCAGCAACAATTCCAACTTTTGAAGTTTTTATAAAGCCTTTTGTTGTTTCAATTCCTTCTACTAAATCACCTTTTCTTTTTATTCCTTTAACTTCGCAATTTTGAATAATATCAACACCCATAGAATCTGCGCCTCTTGCATACCCCCAAGCGACAGCATCATGTCTTGCTGTGCCAGCTCTTCTTTGAAGAGTGCTTCCAAGAACAGGATATCTAATATCAGGTGAACAATTAATAATGGAACAAAATTTTTTTACTTGCTTAGTATTTAACCACTCGCAATCTATTCCATTTAATCTATTTGCGTGAGTTCGCCTTTTTAATTCTCTGACGTCATGTAAATTATGTGCAAGATTCATTACACCTCTTTGACTGAACATCACATTATAATTTAATTCTTGCGATAAACCTTCCCAAAGCTTTAAGGCATGATCATACATTCCAGCACTTGCATCCCATAAATAATTAGATCTTATTATAGTTGTATTTCTTCCTGTATTTCCACCACCAATCCAACCTTTTTCTACTACTGCGATATTTTTTAAATTATGTTCTTTTGCTAGATAATAAGCAGTTGCTAATCCATGACCACCACCACCAACTATAACAGCATCATAATTTTTTTTAGGCTCAGGATCTCTCCAGGCTCTCTGCCAGTTTTCATGATAAGTAAAGGAGTTTTTAATTAAAGAAAATATTGAATACCTGTTTTTCATATATAATAAAATAATTTAATATTTATTGTATCAAAGAGCTAATTTATAGCAGTTTCAGTTACGTATCTTTAGCTAAATCTTTTAAGTATAATGCCACAGCAACCCAAATAATTATAAAACTTATTAGCTTATTTACATCAAGATTTTCACCAAAGTAATAAAACCCTAGTAAGAATTGACCTGTTGGTGCTAAGAAGAAAATCATAGCTGAAGAGCCTAATCCAGCAATTGATGATCCATATAAATACAATCCTAAAGGTATTAGAGTGTTCGCTCCTGCAAGAAAAAGCCAAAATGACATACTAATATCATTTAATCCAAAATAATTATTTCCATTTTTTGCAATAAAGTAAAAAGCAATAATAGCAAATGGAGTCATGAAGGCGCTTTCTATAAACAATCCTAGATCCGTAGGAATTTTAATTTTTTTTCTTATTAGTGTGTAAATACTCCATGTGAGAGCAACAATTAAACCTATCCAAGGCGTTGATTTAAGATCAATTAATAAATAAATGACTGCAATTATTACTAACCCAATAGCAATAAGTTTCATTTTATTATGAGACTCTTTTAAAAATAAAATGCCAAAAAAAACACTTAATATTGGAAAAATAAAATATCCAAACGCAGCATCAATAAGCTTGTTTACAGTAACAGCATAAATCCATGTATACCAATTAGTAACAATTAGTATACTAGTTAAAATTAAAATCAGAGTTATTTTCACATCTTTAAGAATATTAAAAACCTCATCCCACTTTGAATATATAGAAATTGAAATAATTAATAAAAATGCAGTCCAAACAGTTCTATGAATAGTAAGTTCTAATGGAGTAACAAAAGAAACTGACTTAAAGTATAAAACACCAATCACCCCCCACCAAAGCGAACCAATTCCACTTGAAACTATCCCCTTTAAAATATTTTTTTTCATTTTTTTTATTTTATTCTTTTGTATTAATATTTTGTGAACTATTATAAAAGGTGTTTTATTCTACAAATTATGAAAATTAAAGAACTTTCAATAATATTTCCTATTTATAATGAGGAAAAAAGACTTAAGAAAAATCTTAATAAATTGTTGAAGCTATTTAAGCCATTTAATCCAATAAATTTTGAAATCATTCTAGTAAACGATGGTAGCACAGATAACACAAACAATATAATAACCACATTTCTTAAATCAATTAACAATAAATATAAAAAGAAAATTTTTTATATTTACTATAAAAATAATAGGGGTAAAGGGTTTGCGCTAAAAAAAGGTGTTAATTCAGCAAAAAAAAAATGGATACTTACATGTGACATTGATTTTTCTGCAAATCCAATTGAGATCCTCAAGTGGGAAAAATTAAATTATATTAAAAATGATAAATGGTGCTATTTCGGATCAAGAAAGTTAAAAAATTCTGTTATAAAATATAAGTATTATAGAAGACTTGTAGGGGAAATTTTTACTTTATTAATTTATTTTATGTTTAATTTAAGTATTAGAGACACTCAATGTGGATTTAAATTATATAATAAAAACTATGCAAAAAAAATATTCAATCAACTTGTTGAAAACGGATATGCACATGATGTTGAAATCGCAGTATTACTTAAAAAAAAATTAATAAAAATTATAGAATTGCCAATTAAATGGACACACGAAGAGGAAAGTAACGTAAATATTTTTTACGATGGAATAATTATGATAATTAAATTAATACTCATTAAAATAAGACATTAAAAAAATAGCATGTTCAATTTAGTAAAAAGAAATAATTATTTAATCAAAAAGATAAATAAAGAAAAATTATTAGTTCCATTATTTTTTTTTATTTATTTTTTAATAGGTTTATACATATTCAGAGACTACGGAATACCTTTTGATGTAGAAGTTCAAAAATTCTTAGCACAAAATAGATTGGATTATATTACAATTTTTTTTTCAAATATTTTTTCTCCAATTGCTAATGAAATTGAAAATGTACCAATAAAGTATCCTGAATATGGTGTGGCTTTTGAGCTACCTGCACTTTGGTTAGAAAAAATATTACCTTTTACAGAAGTTAGATCTCAATATTTTTTAAGAAATTTCTTAATTTTTCTCATTTCCTTTTTTGGTAGTATTTTTTTCTTTTTAATAGTTAAAAAAAGATTTAATTCATGGCAAATTGGATTAATAGGAGTTCTCCTATTAATTGCTACTCCACGAATTTTTGCTGAAAGCTTCTATAATAGTAAAGATGTAGTTTTTATGTATTCATTTGTGATTAGTACATTTTTTGGTCTAAGTTTTTTAATAGATCCTAAAAAATCTAATTCTTTTTATTTTGCCTTTTTTTCTGCTTTCTGTATGGGTGTCAAGATATTAGGAATTATTGTTCCAATTTTATTTTTATATTTTTTATGGATTAGGTATTTACGAAATGATTATAAAAAAAATATCAAATTTTCAATTTTTATTTTTTTTCTTACGTTAACTTTTTTTTTAATTTTATTTTGGCCATCCTTGTGGGAAAATCCAGTAAAAGGTATTTTATATGCACTTGATAGCTTTAAATCTTATGATCATGGAATATATAATTTTTATTTAGGTCAGTATGTGTATTCCAAAACAATACATTGGTATTATATTCCTTTATGGATATTTGTAACGACACCACTTTTTATTTTATTACTTTTTCTTTATGGTTTAATAGTTACATTATGTAGAATTTTTTCACGATTAATTAAAATTTCAAGTAAAAACGAAATTCATGATTTATGGAGAGGTACAAATGAATTCCAAGATCTTTTTTTTACTACTGTCATAATAGCTCCAATCTTCTTGGTTATTATTTTTAAATCTACGCTTTACTCTGGGTGGAGGCATCTATATTTTATTTATCCATATATTATTTTAATATCATTAGTTGGTTTACGTACTATTTATATAAAAATATTCAATTTAAGAAAAATAAAAATTATTTATTTTTTTAAATTTGTTTTCACTTTATTTTTACTATTTAATTTATCTTGGTTATATATCAACCATCCTTTTCAAAATAATTTTTTCAATCTCTTGGCTGGGTCAAATCCGCATACTAAATTTGAAGTTGATTATTGGGGGATAAGTAACAAGTTTGTTTTAGAAAAGATAGTAAGAGAAGACCCTAAAAATGTAATAAATGTAACTCAAATTAGTGATACATCTTTATTTGAAAATTTTAAGATACTAACCAAAGAACAAAAGCAAAGACTAAAATATGTTGGAGATATTAATAATAGTGATTATATTATTAATAATAATATCTTTTTTCATGAGGATTTTAGGTATGTGAGAAAAATACCAAGTAATTTTAGCGTTTATTACGAGCTTTTTGTTGATGACACTTTAGTCACAACTATATACAAAAGGGACAACCCTCTATGAAAATTTTTTTGTATAAATTTGTAATAATTTTATTTGGAATTTTTTTACTATTTGAGATTACGATTGGTTCAAAAATTAAATTTTATGAAAGAAATTTTAAAAGTTTGTACAGCAAAACTAATATTGAAAATATTAAATTAAAAATTAGAGAAGAAATGAAATCTGCTGTTAAAAGCGAAAGATACTTAAATCCTGAAGATTCAGCGCTTATTGGACAGTTTATAGAGAAAATTCAAAAAGAAATTAATTGAAAATAAATGTAAACATATTTATAGGAGAGGTGGGTGAGTGGTTTAAACCAGTCGTTTGCTAAATGACCGTACGTGGAAACATGTACCGAGGGTTCGAATCCCTCCTTCTCCGCCACATTTAATAATGAGGCTTATCTTCAAAGAAATTGTAAATCCTTACCGGTTTACCAGTAACTATATATCTGTAAACATTTATATTTTCTAAAACCCTTTGTACATAATTTCTTGTTTCTTTAAACTTTATTAGCTCAACCCAATTCACATACTCTATAGTGCCTTTTTGCGGGTTCCCATTTATTTTTTTCCAATATTTAACTCTTTTTGGTCCAGCATTATACGCCGCTAATGCAAAAACATATGAGCCTTCATAGTTTTCTAACAAGCTAGCTAAATAATATGATCCTAGCTGAATATTATAGTTTGGATCATTTTTTAATTTGCTTTTAGAATAAGATAATTTTGCCTGTTTTGAAACTAATTTTGCAGTATAAGTCATTAGCTGCATCATACCTTGAGCTCCAGCACCACTGTTAGCTTTTTGATCAAATTCACTTTCTTGTCTTATAATAGAAAGAACCAATTCTGGTTTTGGCATTTTTTTCTTGTTTACAGTTTCTGGAGTTTCTATAACCGGATAGTTTAATTCATTATGAAATCTTTTTTCATATGAAGCTCTTTTTGATATTTGAATTGCATAATCGTATCTTCCAATTTCAATTGCTAATTTTGCTGCAAGTATTTCGCTGCCTTTTTCTACATTATCTAAAGCCAAATGATTTAAAAAATCTTTTGCGTATTTTGATCTATTTAATTCTTTTAAAAGAAGAACAGATTTAATTAACTTATTTTTATTAAAGTTTTTTTTATACTCATTTGAAACTTTAGGTAAATCTTTAAGCGAAAAAGCTTTATCATTATTAATTTCTTTAAAAGCAAGTTGCCCATAATATGTATTCAAATAGATTGAAGCTTTATTAAACCATTCCTTGGATTTTTGTTTGTTTTTCAAAATTTTATAAGTTTGCCCTAACCAATAAGCTCCTCTAGACAAGCTTATTGGATAACCCACATTTTCATAAAAATTTTTGAAATGTTGCAAAGCCATATTTGGATCGTTTAAAAAAGTAAGAGCTATCCAACCTGACAACCACTCTGCCTCAGCATATTCACTACCTTCTGTTAAAGAATGATTACTGCTAACTTTATAAGCTAATGCATATCTTTTTTTATAGATTAGTGATCGTGCCAATATAGCTCTTTCTTTCCACCACACATCAGGTCGCACTAGTAGGTTTGCATCATTTGGCATTTTAAATAAAATTTCAAGTGAAGGCTCTAGTCTACCTCTTCTTCTACGCCACTTTAATCTATCATACTGCAAACCAATATCATTTTTGAATTTTTCAGGAACATTGTTTATTGCAGAATCTACCCCATATGATTTTGTCATCAATGATAGTCTAGCTTTAAATAATAGAGTTTCTTCTTTGGGTAAATATCTTAACATTCTTTTAACATCATAATGTTTACTTTCCCAAGCATGCCACTCTGTTCTAGAAATATTATCTGATACCTTAATTATGTTTTTATATTTTTTTCTTAAATGTTTTAAATCATTTTTTGTAAGTTTAGCTTTGATCCAGCCTTCTTTAATAAATTTTGAACCTTTTTCAGTATCGCCCTGTAATAAAAAAATCTCTCCTAGTTTAATTTTTCCAAAATTACTTAAGGGCATTTCATCATCAAACCATCTAATTATTGATACAGGTTTATTATTTCTAAGGTTAATTTTATGCTCAGCAAGATATCTTAATCTACTTATTCTTGGATAATAAGAATTGCTTCTAATGAATGATGTGTAGTCATTAAAACTTGCCAAATTGTTTTGTTGAATTAAATGAAGATAACTTATTAAATTATACAAAGTTTTATCTCTAGCTTTTCTTGATAATTTTATAGCAGATTGCCATTTTTTTTTATCAATATAATCAAACGCAGCTTTAGCTATTTTAAAATCTTTTTTCGATAAAACATTAGATTTTTTTAATGCTACACTTACTTTCTTTTTTACAACTATAGGTTTTTTTTTAGGATAAATAGAAGTAGATTTATCTTCTTCCTGAACTTCAGTTTCTATTTTTGTTTTTTTGGTTAAAGGTTTTTTTTGTGGGTAAATTATACCTTTTTTTGAAATTTTTAATTTTGTTTCTTTAGATAGTGATGGTTTAGGTAAAGGCAATATTTTATCAGCACCTACTGAGAAGGGCATATAAATAATTGAAAATACTATGATTAATACGTTAAGCTTGATTATTTTCTTCATAATTTTTTGATAAATATATTTTTTAAATTATGTTATAAAGATTTATGTTTAAAGGATCAAACGTTGCTTTATTAACCCCTTTTAAGAATAATAAGCTTGATGAAGATGCTTATGTTGCATTAATACATTATCATTTGGCTAATGGAACCTCAGGTCTCGTACCAGCTGGCACGACAGGTGAGTCTCCTACATTGAGTCATCAAGAACACCAGAGAGTTATAGAGCTGTGTGTCAAAGAGTCAAAAGGTAAAATTCCTGTGATAGCAGGTACCGGTTCAAACTCCACTAGTGAAGCAATCTCACTAACAAAATTTGCAGAAAAAGCTGGAGCTAATGGAGCACTAGTAGTCACTCCTTACTACAACAAACCAACGCAAGAAGGTTTATACCAGCATTATAAAGCAATCAATGATAACTGCAGCATTCCAATAATAATTTATAACATTCCATCAAGATCGGTTATTGATATGAATGTTGATACGATGGCCAGACTTTATGAATTAAAAAATATTGTTGGTGTAAAAGATGCTACAGGAGATTTAGATAGAGCTACAAAAGAAAAAGAAAAGATGGGAAAAGATTTTATTCTGCTTACTGGAGAAGATGGATCTGCCTTAGAATTTAATTTGAGGGGTGGTCATGGTTGTATTTCTGTAACTGCAAATATAGCACCAAAATTATGCTCTGACTTTCAAGAAGCATCATTAGCAAAAAATAATAACAATCTCTTAGCAAAAGCAAAAGATATTAATAAAAAATTGATGCCATTACACAGGGCGCTATTTATCGAAAGCAATCCTAGTCCAGTAAAATATGCTGCTAGTATTCTTAAGTTATGTGCTGATGATGTGAGATTACCATTAGTAAAAGTCACTGAACCAACTAAAAAAATTATTAAATCTGCAATGTTAAGCGCAGCTTTAATTAACTAATGAAACAAAAAACTAAAACCGGTTTAAAAATAATTTCAAATAACAGAAAAGCTTCTTTCAATTATTTTTTTAAGGAATTTTATGAAGCAGGAATAGTTTTAACTGGATCAGAAGTAAAATCCTTAAGGGCTGGAAAAGTTAATATTACTGAGTCATATGCCTATGACCATAATGGAGAAATTTTTCTAATAAATTCTAATATAACTTCTTATAAGGAATCTAGTTATAATGATCATTCACCGAACAGAAATAGAAAATTACTTTTAAACAGAAAAGAAATTAATAAGCTTTTAGGAAGAATGAATAGAGAGGGATACACCTTAATACCAACTAAAATGTATTTTAAAAAAGGAAAAGCAAAAATTGAAATTGCAGTTGCTAAAGGAAAAAAGCAATACGATAAGAGAGAAACAAAAAAAAAGAGTGACTGGCAAAGAGATAAAGCAAGAATATTTAGGAAAACTAGTTAAAATGATTTTTTTAGGAATAGGATCTAATCTCACTTCTTCTTTTGGTAATCGTTTTAAAAACATAGAGCTTGCTATAACTCATCTCAAAAAAAAAAATGTTAAAACTATTAAAAAATCTAATTTTTATGAAACACCAGCATATCCAAACCAAAAGGATCCAAAATTTATAAATATTATAATTCAGGCTGAAACGTTCTGTACACTACCAGAGTTAGCATCTACTATAATTTCAGTTGAAAAACTTCTAGAAAGAATAAGAAATAAAAAAAACGATCCTAGAACATGTGATATTGATATAATTGATTTCAATAATAAAGTTTTAAATTTTAAGCATAATGACTTAGACTTTTATATCCCACACAAGAAATTGATATACAGAAATTTTGTACTTTATCCTTTGAAAGACGTTTCACCACAATGGAAACACCCTAAAACTGGTGAACTAATTGACGATCTTATTAATAATCTTAAAACAGAAGATAAGATCTCTATATTAAAGGTTAATAAATATTGATATAATCAGTTAATGCTTAATCGAGATGATTTAATAAAAAAAGTAAAAAATTATAACCCATTTCTTAACCAAGATGCATTAACGAAAGCTTATACTTTTGCACTAAATGCCCACGAAAACCAAAAACGTGAATCTGGTGACCCTTATTTAATACATCCTGTTGCTGTTGCTGATATTTTGTGTGAACTAAAACTCGATAGCGCAACCATAACTACTGGATTGCTTCACGACACTATTGAAGATACCAAGACAACTTACTCAACTGTTAAAAGGGAGTTTGGTAAAGAGGTAGCCGATTTAGTAGATGGAGTTACAAAAATTTCTGAACTTGAGGGTAAGGCCAACACAAATTCTAAAGCTGAAAATTTTAGAAAGTTAATTTTAGCAACATCTAAAGACATAAGGGTACTGTTAGTAAAATTAGCTGACAGGTTACACAATATGAGAACTATAGAATCAATAACTGATGATTCAAAAAAACAAAGAATTGCTAAAGAAACTATGGAAATTTATGCCCCACTAGCTGATAGAATGGGAATGAATTTTATTAGAGATGAATTAGAAGATTTGTCCTTTAACCAATTAAACCCTGAAGCGAGAAAACTAATTGTTAATAAACTTTCATTAAATAAATTAAATAGAGATAATAACTTTAAAAACATATCAGCAATATTTGAAAAAAAAATGAAGTTAAATAATATAAACTCAAAAATTGTTGGAAGAGAAAAAACCCCGTTCTCTATATGGAGAAAAATTCAATCAAAAAGAGTTTCTCTTGAACAGTTATCTGATCTTATTGGATTTAGAATAATAGTAGATAACTTAGAAACTTGTTATAAAGTTTTAGGAATATTTCATTCTAATTGGTCAAGCATTCCAGGAAAATTTAAAGATTATATTTCTACACCAAAAATAAACAATTATAAATCTTTACACACATCAATAATTGGTCCAAATAATGAAAAAGTTGAAATTCAAATTAGAACACAAGAAATGCATGATTTTGCAAGAAGAGGTATAGCATCTCATTGGTTATATAAATCTTCTGAAAAACTAAATCTTCCAGCTTTGAATGAATATGATTGGCTAAGAGATTTAGTAGAGATAATTGAAAAAGGAACGGCACCAGAAGATTTTTTGGAATATACAAAACTCCAAATGTTTCAGGAAAATGTTTTTTGTTTCACTCCTGATGGCGAAGTAATTAAATTACCTAAAAATGCCTCTCCAATTGATTTTGCTTACGCTGTCCATACTAAAGTTGGAGACACCACTATTGACTGTGAGATTAATGGCAAACAATGTCCTCTACAAAGCATCCTAAACAATGGTGATATAGTTAAAATCATAGTTTCTAAAAAAGTTTCACCTTCTCTTCACTGGCTTTCACTTACAAAAACAGGTAAGGCTAGAGCAGCAATAAGAAGATATTGGCATAACAAGACTCAAATAACTATAAAAACTGATAAAAATTATTTTACTTCACTCTGTATACAAATACCAAATGAACCTGGAAGGTTAGGCGAGGTGAGCAGTTTAATAGGTATAAACAAGTGCAATATAGTAAATATGGAGATAGTGGCAAAAAAAACCGATTATTTAGAATTTATTTTTGATATACAGGTTAATGATTTAAAAAAATATGCAACCTTAGTTAGTGAACTAAAATTTAAGAGTTATAAATTTAAAATTATACGTCATAGGAAAAAAGATGCTCTCTTACAACGAATCTTTAAAAATTTTAAAAGAAACTGACGCATTACTAGAGGGTCATTTTATTTTATCTTCTGGCTTACATAGTAACCAATATATCCAATGTGCTAAGCTATTAAGTCATCCCAAAAAAGCTGAAATTATTTGTTCTTCCTTATGTAAAAAAATAAAAAAATTTTTTGGAAAAATAGATATAGTTTTATCACCAGCTATAGGTGGTATTGTTGTAGGTTATGAAATAGGACGGCAACTAAATTTAAAAACTATTTTTGCTGAAAGAGTTAATGGAAAACTTTCTTTAAGACGAAATTTTGAAATATCAAAACACTCAAAGGTTCTTATAGTAGAAGATGTTATTACAACTGGTAAATCTGCATTAGAATGTGTTGATATTATAAAAGAAAATAATTCAGAATTAGTTGGTTTTGCATGCATTATTAACAGATCTGATAACAATCTTATAATTAAAGACCCTATAATTTCTCAAATTCAAATAAATATTAAAACTTATAATGGAGACAACCTCCCTGAAGATCTCCAAAAAACCGAACCAACTAAACCAGGCACCAGAGCAATAAATAAATGAATAATTTTAAAAGACTGGGTGTAAACATTGATCATGTTGCTACAATACGGAATGTTAGAGGTGAAAATTATCCAGACCCATTAAGAGCTGCATTGTTAGCTGAAAAAAATGGAGCTGACTCTATAACTATACATTTAAGGGAAGACAGAAGACATATAAGAGATTATGATTTAATTAATATAAAAAAAAAATTAAAAATCCCTCTTAATCTTGAAATTGCACCCACAAAAGAGATGTTAAAAATTACATTAAAAAATAAGCCTCAATACGTATGTATAGTTCCAGAAAAACGTGACGAACTAACTACAGAAGGAGGTTTGAATGTAAAAAAGAATAAAAAAATTCTTAAAAAAATGATAGCAGAAATTAAAAAAAAAAAAATTAGAGTATCTTTATTTGTTGAACCTAAAATTTCAGATATAAAAATTTCTAAAGAAATAGGTGCTGACTGTGTTGAGCTACATACTGGAAAATACTGTAATCTTTATAATAATAAAAAAAATATGCAAAAAGAATTTATTAAAATTAAAAAATCTTCAATATTTGCTAAAAAAATAAATTTAATAGTCCATGCTGGTCATGGATTAACTTACGGATCAGCAAAAAAAATTTCTAAAATTAAAACCATAAGCGAATTTAATATAGGACATTTCATAATTGCAGAATCTCTTTTTTTTGGATTAAAAAAATCCATTCATAAATTTAAAAATATTATTAATAGTTAATATGAAAATATTTGGAATTGGTACCGATATAGTAAATATTAAAAGATTAGAAAAATCTTTAAAAAAAAATGGAAATAAATTTAAAAAAAGAATTTTTTCTGAAAAAGAGATTGTATACTGTGAAAAGAAAAAATACCCATATTCTTATTTTGCAAAACGTTTTGCAGCAAAAGAAGCTTTAAGTAAAGCATTAGGAACTGGAATTAGAAAAGGTATTAATTTTAAAAATATTGTAATATCTAATGACACATTTGGTAAGCCCTCGATAAAATTAATTGGATCTACTGAAAACTTCTTAAAAAAAAAAATTAAAGCAAAGAAATATAAAATTTATTTATCATTATCTGACGACAACCCTTGGGCACAAGCTACTGTAATCATATCTTACAATTGATGAAAAAAATTATAACTGAAAATCTTAAAACAATATTCTATGCTCTTGTTATAGCTTTAATTATAAGAAGTTTTTTCTTTCAACCATTTTATATTCCATCATCATCAATGGAACCAACGCTTCTTGTAGGTGATAGGTTATTTGTATCAAAATATAGTTATGGATATAGTAAACATTCTCTTCCTTTCAGTCCAAGTTTTATAAGCGCTAGACTTTTTGCCTCTAAACCAGAAAGAGGTGATGTTATTGTTTTCAAAACTCCTCAAGATAATAGAACAGATTATATAAAGAGATTAATAGGCTTGCCTGGTGATGAAATTCAAATAATCAATAATGAACTTTACTTAAATAATGAAAAAATTAAACGTAAAAAAATAGAAATTTTAGAAGAAATATATTGTGGCAACCAATTAATAAAAGTTAATGGTTACGAAGAGTTCTTACCTAGTGGAAAAAAATACGTTGCTGTTTATAGAAAAGATGGAACTATGATCAATACAATTCTGTATAAGGTTCCAACTGATCATTATTTTTTTATGGGTGACAATAGGGACTGCTCAAAAGATAGTCGCTTCCTTGATAGTGTTGGTTATGTAAACTTTATTAATCTTGTTGGTAAAGCAAGATTAATCTTTTATTCAAATGATAAAAAAAAGGGAAATATTTTTAAGTTCTGGAACTTAACTGAATCGTTACGATTTAATAGACTTTTAAGTAAAATCAAATGAATGATATAATAAAAAATATAGAAAAAATATTATCTATAAAAGTAAAAAATAAATCATTATTTCTTGAAGCTTTAACACATAAAAGTGCAAACCAAAATTTTAATAATGAAAAACTAGAATTTTTAGGTGATAGGGTAATCGGATTAATACTTTCTAAAAAATTAATAGATCTTTATCCAAATAAAAACGAAGGAACTTTAGATAAAAGATTTGCTAAACTCGTTAATAGAAAAACATGTGCGAGTATTGCAAGAGTAAATGGAATTAAAAATTCTATAATAATGGCTAAGTCTAATAGCGTGGTTGATCAAAAAGATGAGAAAATACTTAGCGATACATGTGAGGCTTTAGTAGGTGCTGTTTATATCGACAGAGGATTCAATTATGTTCAAGAATTTGTTCTTAGACTGTGGAAAAATGAAATTAAAAAATCTAATATTACACTTGTAGATTCAAAAACAAAACTTCAAGAACATTCTCTAAAATATTACCAAAAGCTTCCTACTTATAAGCTGTTAAGTTCAAAAGGCCCAAAACATGACCTCATGTTCAAGATTTCAGTTAAGTTAATTGATACAAAAGAATTTATCGGTGTAGGAAATTCAAAAAAAAATGCTGAGCAAAATGCTGCTGAAAATTTATTAAAAAACATAATACTTAAAAAAATATGAATTGGAAAGATGAAGGATATTTATTATCTAAAAATAATTTTAGTGAAAATTCGGTTATAATTGAAGCTATTACTTTAGAGCATGGAAAATATTCAGGTGTAGTCTACGGTGGATCGTCTAGAAAACTTAAAAAAGATCTACAAATTGGAAATAAACTATTGCTTAATCTTAAAAGCAAAAATGATAATAAAATGGGATATTTTAATCTTGAACTTTTAAAACCCATATCACCGATGTACTTTGATGATAAAAAAAGATCTATTTGTATTCTGTCATCATCATCAATGCTTAAAATACTTTTACCAGAAAGGCAGATAAATAAAAAAATTTACCTTTCTTTTGAAAAACTCATAAGTGATTTAAAAAATGAATACTGGATAACTCAATATATATATTGGGAGCTTTTTTTAATTAAAGAACTAGGTTTTGAAATGGATTTTTTTAATACAACCTTAAAAAATAATGGCTTTAAAAAAAATATTGAATTAAATGGAAAATATTACAAAATTCCAGAACTATTTCTAGAAAAAAAAGATATGCAACTTTCAAATCATCTTATTAAAGAAGCTTTAGTTTTTAATAAGAGCTTATTGATGGAAAACTTTATATCACCTAACCATCTTAAAATTCCAGTTTCTAGAAATTTGTTAGAAAACTATTACTAAAAAATTAAATTTTTATTTTTTTTGCTATTTCGTATGCAAAATAAGTAACAATTGCATTTGCTCCAGCTCTTTTAAATGATAAAAGACTTTCAATTATAGCTTCATTATTTATAATTTTCATGTCAATCCCGTTTTTTATTAAACTATATTCACCAGACACCTGATAAGCAAAAACTGGAATTTTAAAGTTGTCTTTAATTAATCTAATAATATCTAAATAAGGCATCCCAGGTTTTACCATTACAAAATCTGCCCCTTCCTTGATATCTAAAGCGACCTCTCTAATTGCCTCATGTGAGTTTCTATAATCCATTTGGTATGTTTTCTTATCACTTTTTAATATATTTTTTGATCCAACTGCATCCCTGAACGGTCCATAAAAATTAGATGCATATTTTACTGCATAAGATAAAATTTGCACTAACTGATGACCATTTTTATCTAAAGCATTTCTTATAGCTCCAATTCTTCCGTCCATCATGTCTGAAGGAGCAATAACATCACATCCCATATTAGCTTGTAAAATAGATTGCTTTACTAATTTTTTTAAAGTCTCATCATTAGATACGTAGTTTTTTTTAATTAATCCGTCATGACCATGATTAGTATAAGGGTCTAACGCTACGTCACACATTAATCCAATTTCTTTATAGTTTTTTTTAATTAGTCTTAAAGCCTTACAAACTAAATTATTTTTATTTAAAGCTTCAGATCCAGTAGAATTTTTTTTAGAAGCAGGAGTGTTTGGAAACAATGCTATCATAGGAATTTTTACCTCAATAGCTTTTTCTACTAAGCTTTCAATTTTGTCTAACGAATATCTGTAGACACCGGGCATAGATTTTATTGGCTCGATAATATTACGTCCTTCTCTTAGAAATATTGGCCAAATCAAATCTGCTGCTGATAAATTACTTTCTTGTACTAGTTGTCTCGCCCATTTTTTTTTTCTATTTCTTCTTAATCTTGTGCCAGGATATGATCCAATTGCTTTCATTTGATAATTGTTCTCAATAATAATTATACTTTATATTATATATAATATTCAATTCTATTGCGACAAATCCAACCTATTAAA
>Ga0114997_10002074_pt1 | contig 16350 bp, 12 predicted proteins | sample ArcticOcean_MG_C_2_FD_87045 | JGI IMG/M metagenome (GOLD analysis project Ga0114997, IMG submission 87045) | Marine microbial communities from western Arctic Ocean - ArcticOcean_MG_CB4_136 | ecosystem: Environmental > Aquatic > Marine > Oceanic | place: Arctic Ocean: Canada Basin | collected...
GGCTTTGGAACACTAGTGTAGCAGGCGTCCAACTAGGGCAGAGGCTTGGATTCTCATACCAAAATTCACTAGAAATTTTTCCGATTTCATATTCTCGATATATGATTATGATAATCTCTATAGTTTTATTATATGTTCCCTTTTTCTTGTACTTGAATTATTTTGGAGAAAGAGAAAAAAATATTGGAGGAGGGGGTAAAGGAATTAGAAATATTAGCGTTTTATCTGGGGCTTTATTTATGGTACCATTTTTGTATATGGGAGAATTTGCTACCGGAATATCATCAAATCATTCCGGCTTCGTCACCCGACTAGTCGTTTATTCCATCGTTCCATTAACTTGGTGGAGTTCTTCATTAATTTACTTTTCAATCAATTCATTAAATAATAAAATAAATTCAAATAATTTAGCCAAACATAATAAATTGAGATTTTACTCCTTAGTATTTATTTGTATAATCTTAACATCTATTGGTTCAGCTGGTCACATGAATTCACTTTCTCGAAGTTGGTCTTTACCAGAAAATACTGAAGGCTGTTGGGATAATGCACAACAAAAAGGTGTAGCCAATTTACTTTATATGGATGGATATATTTTACATAGTGACAAATTAATATTCCCCTCTTCTCCCGATTATTACTGGTCAAGTTTACCTCTTGATGGTCACAATAGATTGCAGTCCGAAAACTACTGGTCAAGTATAATGGCAGTATTGGAGACCGCCGATTTACATGAATCCCTAAATTCATATGGAAGGCAAACTTTTCTTGATGAAAACTACTCATTAATTTCTGAGTATAAAGGGGCTTGCAGGATATGGGTTAGAGATGATTTAGTACAGTCCTTGGATCCAAATATATTTTGGGATATTAGAAGGCCGAATACTAACTGTATATCTGAACTTCAATGTATTGAAATAGTTTAGTTAATTCATAATGATTATCTTCATGGCACCTTTGGGACATAATATGAATATGCTCGATTTACTATTCCCATCTATAAATAATGACTCGCCATACTCATTTCTATTGCCAAAATTAGATGCTAATGATCCATGGTTATTATTTGATATTAAATCAAATTATAGCCTTAATTATCAATTAAAATTATTATTAAATAGCATAACCTGTTTAGATAAAACTGAATATGAAAATGAAAATATTTCATTTGATGACTCCAAAGGGTTAATTTTTATTCATGAGGATGCTCATATTTCTGATTATTCTCTTATTGAGGGTCCATGCTATATTGGTCCAAATGTACAAATAGGTCACAGTTCATTTATAAGGTCAAATAGTTGGATTTGCGATGGTGCCGTAGTTGGTCACGCTTCCGAAATTAAAAACTCATTACTTATGCCAAATTCCAAAGCCCCTCATTTTAACTATGTTGGCGATTCAATCCTAGGTACAAGTGTGAATCTAGGGGCAGGAGTAAAAATTGCGAATTTAAGAAATGATCGTAAGAATATAATAATCAAAATTGATGATAGATATATTGATACTAAAATTAATAAATTCGGGGCACTTATTGGAGATGACGTTAAAATAGGATGTAATTCCGTGTCCAACCCTGGATGCCTAATCTATCCTCATCTCTCATTTCCTCCGAATTCAAATATATCGGGATTAAATAAGGGAGATTAAATTAATGGAAGTCGAGGATGCAATAATATTGTTAGCCGGCGAAGGAAGTAGGATGTTTCCTGCTTCAATGTATTGTCCAAAAGAATTCTTACCTCTAGTTGACACTCCTCTCATGCATCATTTAGTTTGGGAAATAATTCGTGCAGGAATAAAAAGAATTCATCTAGTTACATCAAATGAAAAACTACCATTCGTAGAAAAGATGATACTAGGGAGTAAGAATATGTCTTTACTAAGGCCAGAACTCAACCCAATCAGCTATAATCCTGTGCCCGAAAATGTGGATGTATTGGTACATATTCAAAATAAATCTCTGGGGGTCGGGGATGCTATTTCGATTGGTTGTCAATCTATATCTGGACCATTTTTAGTAGTTTTGGGAGATAATGCTTTGATTAAAGATGCCCCTGAGCCACATGATTTCGGCCCTTCAAATGCAAGTAATGCTTCCTCCATTCTAGTTAATGACTATATTCAAAAAAAGATTCCATGTGTTGGAGTTATGGAAATGCCCGATAGTGAAATCCATAAATATGGAGTCGTGGATGTTAAAAATGATCTATTAAAGAGCATTATTGAGAAACCAACGCTTGCTATGGCTCCATCTAATTTGATATTATGTGGGCGTTACTTATTTCCTTCTGGAAGTTATGAAATACTACAAAAAATTAAACAAGCTAAAAATAACGAAGAATTATCTATCAATTTTCTTAAATACCTAGTTAATACAACCTCAGTATCTGTTGTAGAACTAAATGATTTTTATTTATGTGATTCTGGAAATCCTCTTTCCTGGTTCAAATCTCAGGAAAAAATACTTTTGAAAAGAATTAAGTAATGCCTAATCTATCCAAATTTGAGTTGTTGCAGTTACACCTTTTTGATGTAGAAACTCTATTCTATTCGCCGTTTTGATGATGCCATAACTGGGAGAATATAGCGTGTCTTTTGTTTTTAAAGTATTTTTATCCTTAGTGGATGATATTTTTATCTCATCTGGCATTGGCCGATGAGTCATCCTCCACCCCTTTCCTCTCATTTCCCATATTCCTTCATTGGTTGAAATATGGCCTATATCTTTTACTATAAAACAAATAACTGGATTTTTCAAATCTAATGGATCATTTATTTCTATATTATTTTCATGCCACTCAATATTCCTTCTTTGCGTTATTCCCGATGGATGTAAGCATGACATAAATATTTTATTTTCTTCTATTCTCAGATCACCTATTGGTGGATTTTTCACTTCAAATAAGTTATTCAATTCTGCCCAACTGTAATTTTTACTATATATTCCGGAGTGCGATTCTTCAGAACGGAAAAAATCACGCATTTTTTTATTACCGAAATATAATCCAGTGCCACTATCTAATATTATTTCTTCGTTTTCTACACTGATTGAAAGTGACAACATATCGATATGCCTGTGGCTACCTTGACGATATTTTCCCTTGGGCGCCCCTGTTACAAAATGTATCATCATCTGTTTATTCTGAATGATTCCCATTCCCTGATCTTCCCAAAATCTAACTCCATAATTATTTTTCTCAAATTTATAACCTAATTTCCTACTAAAATTTAACACTCTAAGGTTACTTCTAAAATCCATATCTAACTCTCTAGGAAGTACTATTCCTGCATCGTCATCTCCAATTAATGGCATATTTTCATCCTTTCCTATGCTCATGAATTTTAAAACTTCGACACTTTTTTGTAATACTTCTTTAATGTCTTTCATTTCTCCCCTATTATTAAAATTCATATTTGTGGTATAATATGACATAACCAATAATGACTCTGTAACAAATCTATGATAAGCAGTAGTCGGCTCCCAGTTTCTTCCATCTATGGTTTGTAATTTTATTTCTTTATCAAGTAATTTTATTGCTTTATTCTTCCAATATTTGGATTTGGGGTGCCAATCAAGATACGTCCCAATAATTATTAATCCAATTAATTCTAAAATTAAATGATTATTATTTAGTCTCCACTTCTGTGATAAATGTTTATCAATCCATTTTGCATATTCTACTAATTGATGGTGAATTATGGATATTCTACTATCTTCAATAATTTCATCTTTTAGGTAGCTCAATGTTTCGATTATTGATATACTTCGAAGCGTAATTTCAATTCCCTCCATCCACGAAATTGTCTTGTTTTTTGGATGATTATTTATGTAATCAATCATTACGTCTATTATTTCAGTATTTAATTCCTTATTCTTAATTTTTATAGAATATGCCGCTACACTAGGTAACCATTGAAGTCTGTGTAATTCCCAAACTAATTTTATATCATTATCTATCCCATCTCCATAGAATTTTATATTTTCACTATAATCCTTAGGCCATATTCCAGTTTCTGGTGTTTCCCATTTTGGCGGCCAACCCATATTTACATCCTTTCCAAGTAATATGACTTTTCCATCCTTAATGATTGATTCTCCAAGTGGGGAAATTTTCTGAACTTCTAGCATTGGATCTAAACTTTTATTAATTATCTTAGGATAACTTTCGTCTGCCTTCATATTTATTCTATACTTATTCATAACTTTGTCCATTATTAAGACTGGAAATATACGTAATCTATATCTAATAAAATACAATATATCTATTTTATTTCTACTCATCAATCTAGAAATTTTTTCAATTATAAATGGCCTTTTTATCAAAATCTAGCCCCATATTTTTTAATTTATTAAATAATCTCTTCAATTATATCTTCTATTTGATTAGTTACAAAATCCCAAGAAAAATTATTAATCGCATCCTCACGGGCTTTTTCACTATTTTCTTTCCAATTTGATTCTTCTAATATTTCTATAATAGCATTACAAGATTCTTCTGCAAAATTTTCCGGATCCACCAATTTAATCCAACTCCTTTCTCCTAAATCTCTATGGCATCTAATGTCCGTTGCTATAACATTCAATCCTGAGGCCGCGTATTCAAACAATTTCAATGGGCTACTAAAACTCCATTGGTAACTGTCTGGGAGTGGTAATAGCCCTATGTGACATTCCTTAATTAGTTGAGGTACTTTTTCATATTCCTGCCTTCCTAATATTTTCAACCAAGGCCTACCTATTTTTTGTTGATTAATACGTTTAAAATAATTTCCCTGGCCAAATATTAATATTTCAAAATTATCATTGTCCAAGCATAATCTATCTCCTAGGTCAATGATATTATTTATTCCCCGTTCCTTATCAATAAGTCCATGATAAACTAAACGAATTTTTCCATCAATAGGCCAACTTGATTTATGAAATTTTTCAATGGCAACGCCTGATTGCCAAAGCTTAATAGGCTGATTTAATTTATATTTGCTAGTAATGCTATCTCTTAAAGCAGGAGTAATTAATGTAAATCCTTTAGCCATTCTTGCCCCAACTTTCCATGACATTCTGTAATGAATCCATTGTAACCACCCGATTAAATCTTCATGAACTGGTGGACTTCTATCATCCATTATCCAAGGAATTTCACATTCATCTAGAATTTTCCAAGCCCCCCGCACTGTGCTCCAATTGGTTATTGCAAAATCTATTTTCTCCTCTTCAATAATTTCTTTAAGACTTAATCTAATGTTCCTATCCAAAGAGAAACTTTTCAATCCTCTGATTTTTGAATTAGATATTCCACGCCATTTATGTCCATTTTTTTTAATTAGTCTTCCACTGTCTTTTCCATACGGAGATACAATGATTATATCCCAACCTTTTCTATTTAATGAATTACATACTTCTATATCAGTCGTCTGACTAAGTGACTCGCCAAATATTATATTAGTCATCCATAGTAACTTCAAAATACCACTCTGTTCTTATCATTGGCTATTGGTTCATAAGATTAATTGTAAATTATGCTCTGAACATATTAAAGGTATTGCCTCAGTGGCAAATAAAGTAATTGTTATGAGTACAACTAATTATTTACGAACCAAATTAAAAAATTTTCTCAATTTATTTATTTCTTATGATAAAGTAGATAATTCTGCAAATATACTAATATTTGGAAATTCGTTAGGCCTTATATTCTCACTTTTAACGGTATTTTTAATACTTAATAATTTAGATGTTAGGGACTATGAATTATTTGTTTTGTCTCTGGCTTTTACCTACACTATCTCAATGCCTTCAAATTGGGGGATGCCAATAGTCGTCATGAGAGAAGTTGCCAAGTCTCCACAATTGGCAAGAGAATGGTGGATTTCTGCAATCAAACTCCATTTAATTTTGTGGCTACTATGTTTTTCATTTTCTATTTTTATAATAACTTATTATAATTGGTATGGCATAGATCTTCATTCTTGCATTATCTTAATGGTTATGTGGATATCGGACTTCATTGGTTCATCGACTTCATCGACTTTACGTTCATTAGATAAACCGGAATTAGAAAGTCTTCTAACTACATTAAAGCGTATTCTTCAATTTTCTTGTATATTAATTTGTATTAATTTATTCCCTGTCAATATTCTGACGATATCTATTTCATTTGCATTAGGTCCAATAATATCATTAATTTGTGGTATGCTGTTATTATTGCGTATATCTGACCAACCAACTGAAAAAATCTCTCTCAAGACTCCCTTTAGATTGGGAATGCCATTTGCACCAATCATTTTTCTAATTCCTTTAGTTCCAAACCTAGATCGCTTTATTCTTGGTTCATTCGGTATCCTTGGTGCCCTGACTATGTATGATCTATCGCAAAGACTTTCTACAGCCGGAAGTGCATTTAATAGTGCCTTACAATCATCTTTAATGCCATCAATGAGCATTTTAAAAAAAAATACAAATGATTTATTTACTTTAATTAATAATAGGAATGGTTTCATACTAAAATGGTCATCTTTAGGTTTACTATTGGCTCCCTTAACAGCACCAAAAATTATAGATTATATTTTAAATGGGGATTTTCCAGCCACTATTTCAATATTTAATATGTTATTACTTGCTTGGTGTTTATCATTCTTGGCCATCCCATATATTACATCAATTGAATCTCTAACTACCGGCAAGTCATTGAAATGGATTTTCATAATAAGCATATTTATGGATGGTTTGATAACCTTTTTTACAGTTGATTACCTTGGAGCGTTTGCAGCTGGAATCGGTACGGTCGCGATGCAAATGACATTCATAGTCATGGCTGCAGCATTTTGTATTTATGAAGACCTGATTTCTAGAATTCCAAAAATGCATATATTATTATTTTTATTGTATTCTTTAATATCTTTAATAGTAATGCTAGAATTTATATTTTTAGATACAAGTTATTCAACATTTTTAATTTCTGTAGTTGGTTTAATACTTCTTATATTTTGGTCAAAGAATTATGGCCTACAAATAAATGATATTCCAAATCATTTTGAAGTAATATGATAAACAATTTACTGCACCAAATGTTTATGCGGCCCGCTCAGTCATTACTTTCAAAATTAAATGTACTAGTGACTGGGGGGGCAGGATTCATAGGATCTCATCTTTGTAGAGAATTATTAAAAGAAGGCGCCTATATTACTGTATTGGATGATTTATCAACGGGTAAATTATCCAATCTTACTCCTGAAATAAAATTCATTCTAGGGTCGGTAAATGATGGACCTCTTTTGGAAGAATTAATCAAAGATACGAACGTAATTTTCCATCTTGCCGCGATAGCATCAGTGCCTAAATGTGAGGAAAATCCTCAGCTAAATACATTGGTTAATTTTGAATCTACGTCTACAATATTAAATATTGCAAAAAAATATAAGAATGTTAAATCTTTTGTCTTTACATCCAGTGCTGCAATTTACGGAGCCCCGAAAAAGATTCCAATAACCGAAGATCATGATATTCTTCCGTTATCATTGTATGGTGGTGCAAAAGCAAAATCTGAAGAATTATTGATGAACGATAACAGTTTGCCAACTTGTTGCCTAAGGTTGTTTAATATTTATGGAAAAGGTCAAGAATCTTCATCCCCTTACAGCGGAGTATTATCCATATTTGTTAGGAACATAATTACTGAACAAAATATTTCCATATTCGGCGATGGCAAACAAACTCGTGACTTTACACATGTTTATGATGCAGTAAAAGCATTTATTGGCGTAAGTAAAAATCTTTTGGAATCAGGTACTGATTCAAAATGTAATAATAAATCATTTAATGTTTGCACAGAGAAAGGCGTTGATCTAAATCAAATAATCAAAATTTTTGAATCAATAACGAAAAAAAATCTAACTGTGCATTATTTTCCTGCTAGAGGCAATGACATAACTCACTCGATAGGAAACTTTACTAGAATCAATAGTGCAATTGGATGGATTCCCGAAATCAATTTAAAAGATGGCCTTAAAATGTTAATTAATAATGATGATTTTTAAATTTATATTATTATATTTTTATCTTCCTGTCCCTATAATCTTAATTTTCTTATCGCCATCTCTTGGAAAAATTCCCCAGCCATCAAATATAAATTTTTTACGCATTTTATCAATTCCTTTCTTGTGTTTTGCCCAATCAATAAATTTTGAATGGGGGACAGTAACTACTAAGCAATCCGCCAATACCAAACATTCTTCTGTTTTATTAACCTCTATATCTAAAATTATCTTGTCCAAAGCTATCGGATCCCATATTCTTACTTCTGCACCTGCTTCTAAAAATAATTTAACTAATTCTCTTCCATGGGAAAGTCTGGTATCATCCACATCTTCTTTGTATGTTATCCCACCAATGACAATGACTTTAGACTCCACCCCCCCTAATTCTTGTCTAATTCGATTAAATGCTTCTTTAATTTGAATATCAGCTGCGCGACGTGCAGTAATCCATGTACTTGGAAATCCTCTATTTTTCCATATTTCTGGTGCGGCTGTATCGAGATAATATGGATCTTTAGTTAGGCAATATCCGGAAACTCCAATACTCGGTAGTGGTATATTATTTCTTGGATAATCCGAATTTGCGGCATTAATTGCCTCATATGCATCTATGCCATTAATTACTGCTATCGATGCAACATCTGCAGCAAAACCAAACCTTGTCATCCTATATGAATTATCTAATAACTTACACATCTCTGCAGTTTTTGTATTTTTTACAATAATTATTTCTCCCCCAAGGGTTGATAAAAATTGCTTAGCCTTTTCAGTAGATTTAGGCCCTACGCCACCTATGATCTTTGGTAATGTCCTTAATTCTTCCATTGCTTTACCTTCAACTATACGTTCCGGACTAAATGCAACTAAGACGTCTTCATCCATCTTTAAATTTGTTAATTCACATAATTTTTTTGTTATCAAATCTGTCATACCTATTGGCAAAGTAGTCTTTAAAATTATAAGACTTCCCTTCACAAAATTTGGAGATATTATGTTTAATAATTGTTCGATTGAATCTAGGTCAGGACTACCATCTTCATTCAAACCCGTCCCTATTGCACTTACTATTATTTCACAGTCTTTTATTATTTCAGCATTTGTGGTTGCCCGTATCCTATCCTCATCCTTCATATATCTCAGTGACTCTTCCATTTCCGCTTCATGGAATGGAACCTTTCCATTATTTATCATAGCTACTCTAAAACTATCTTTTTCTAATATTGTTATATCATGTCCTGCTAACGCTAAACTAATAGAAATAGGTAATCCAATTCTTCCAGCACCTATTACGCAACAACGTATTGCTTTTCCCATGAACTCCGCGAGGGGAATATCATTAAGTTGTTATGGATGATTGAGGTCATGAAATAGATATTATTTACATTGTAATGTATTGATGTTGCGACGATTACTGCAACATTCTTCCAAGAAAGTTATTTACTCTTATCTAGCCGTATAAATATGGCTATTGCTAATCATCCTCCATCGGTACTGATGATAGGGCCATCACTATCTGTTAAAGGAGGAGTTTCTTCAGTTGAAAAATTGATGATTAATAATAATCTTGATAGAGTTGAGTATGAATTACTGGCGACAACTAAAGACAATAATAAACTACTAAAAATCTTGGATGGAGTAAAATCTTGGTTCCAATTCTCTATATTAACTTTATCAAGAAAACCTAATTTAGTTCATATTCATTTCGCTTCTAGAGGTAGCGTATTAAGAAAAATACCACTAACCATTATTGCTAAAAAACGACATATACCAATTATTTTACACGCTCATGGGGCCGAATTTAAGATATTTCATGATGATGAATGTTCACCATTTAAGAAAAAAAGAATCCGAAATTTCCTTAATCGAGCATCTGGATTAATTGTTTTATCGGAATCATGGAAAGAATATTATTCTAATATTTGCGATTTACCCCTTGATAAAATATATGTTATGAAAAATCCTGTCGATGTTTCCAATATCAAAGTCTTCAATAATGAAAATTATTTAGATAGAATTATGATGAATTCAAATGGTCGAATTGGCCATCGTAAAGGTAGTTTTGATTTACTACAGTGTTTTAAACTTCTGACTCCAGAAATTAGATCAAAATCATCATTTGTAGCTACTGGCGATGGTGATGTAAAAAAGTTGAATGATTATATAATCAAAAATCAATTAACAGATTTTGCCAAGACTACAGGATGGTTATCAAATGATGAATTTTTAAATTTAAGAAAAAAATGCTCAATATTTTTACTTCCTTCATATGATGAAGGATTACCGATGGCATTAATTGAATCAATGGCGCATGGCCAAGTCCCTATTGTGAGTCCAGTGGGCGGAATTCCAGAAGTAATTGAGAATATGAAAAATGGAATATTGGTGGAGCCAGGAGATATCAAAGGACTTGCGAACGCGATCACATTGTTAGTATCCGATAATGATTTGAGGCATGAACTATCAATTAAAGCTAGGGAAACTGCACTAACTTTGGATATCAACAACTATATGTTTCATATAATTGATATCTACAATTCATTTTTACAGAATCGCCATTTTTCTCCATGAGGCAAGTCCTTTATTATGTTCACAACTAATATGATTTCCCCTCTCCATAATTCTGATAATGCAACCTGAATTAAATCTTGTTTTACGTCTATTTGATCCTTTGGAATGCAATTAATAATTATTTTATTTTTTGTAGTTTGAATAAATTGAATCCAATCAAATATGTCTAAGTTCCATTTCTCTACGGCATAGTGTTTCCACCAATGCTGCATCATCACTGTTGATATCATTCTACCATCTGGTAATTTTAACATATCTGCCCTTCTTCCAGAAATCTGTTTTAATATTTTATTTTTATTTCCGCATTCACATTGTATGTCTTCTATCGAACCCATATCTTCTAAGTCATATCGAATGAATGGTTGCGAGAAATTAGTTAAACTAGTCCCTATTAAGCGACCAATTTCCCCATCTGGGACATTTATGTCATTTTCGTCTACTACTTCCAGCATTCCAAATTCTAAATTTATGTGCATATTTCCCTGTGAACATTCACCTGCAGATACAACATATTCTGATTGGCTATACCAATTGATAATTTTCGGACAAATAGTTCGTTTAATGTCATATCTAATTTGCTCATCAATCATTTCAGATGAGCAAAATGCTATGCCATTTGGACTAATCATTTCGCCTGAAATATTTTTTGCCAAGTGAGATAAACTAGACGGATACGCTCGATAAATATCTGGCTTATATGTTCGTAATTTATTTTCATATTTTTTACATGCATCGGGATCCATGCTGTAAGTATTAAAATTCAATTCTCCAGATAAAGCATGAGTGAACCAATGAGGTCCAATTTTACTATTACCTTTGTAATGATTTCCTCTAAATGTTGCAGTTTTAGATCCCAAAATTCCTCCATTTTCAACAATAACTCTCCATTCAGATGCGTATTCAAAGATTCTTGTGCCCTGATCAATATAAAACTCAAGGGGCACCCCAGTAGAACCTGATGTTTTTACTTTTCCAGGATAAAAATCTTTGAAATTATCGGCTATCATCTTTTTATCATTATTTCTAATGGTTTCCTTTGTAATAATTGGAAGATTAGTAATATCTTCAATTTTCATTGAATTATTAATATTAATCTCCAATGAACCAATAATTTCTTTATAAAAAGGAACATTTTTGTGCGCATGGGCAATCATATTACTCAATAGCTTACCTCCATCTTTCCTATATTCATTATCTTTAATTAATAGATTTACAATTTTAAATACTTTCTTGTGGCCTCTGTATCTAATTGGAATTGGATGTAAAATTATTCCAATTAAATTTTGCATTGATAATGGTAGCTTATTATATAATTTTATTCCCGATGCGATTGAAATTATCATCTTAAATGCCTAAACTCTAATTTTTTTTCACTATAACCTATTTAATAAATACAACCCCTGCATCTGTCATCAATTACTTAATAAATGAGGAAAAAATATTCTTCATGATCATATTATTTATCTATTTCCATAATATCATTGATTATATTTTGTAAATTTATTCATTATAATTGCAATATCTTTACTGTGCATTCAATCTATTATTTATGCTCCAAACGTTTTCTATATATATATTTCCAATATCTTTTCTTTCATCTTATAATGCCTAACTTACTGAAGTTGGCAGCCTTATTCTCTCAATGTAGATATCTAACTGTATTCCGGGCCTTCGTAAGTACCGACATATGAATGGTTTTAAGTTATTATACATGCATAGGGTCAAGTAATACTTCTTTTCAGATGTAATTATGGATAAAGGTAATCTTATCGAAATAATCAATTATTTTCAGTTGTCTATGGCTTTTTTAGTTATATTTGTGCTAGGCATTACTTCATTTAAAATATACAGTTGGTCAAAAAATGATTTTATTAATTATCCTAAGGAAATTAAACTCTTAAATATTTCTTTAGTTTTACCAACTTGGAATGAAGAATTAGTCATAAAATCAAAATTAGAAGGAATTATCAAGCAAAACTATCCTCCAAATCTGCTTGAAATTATTGTAATAGATGCTGGTTCCAACGATCGTACTTTAGAAATTGTTAAATCATGGCAAAATTCTCTTGATTCTGAAAATAGCCCTTCAATCAAGATAATCAAGGAAAATATCCGACTTGGTAAATCTGTTAGTATTAATACGGCTTTTTCGGAGGCACGTCCCGAATCGGAGATTTTAATGATGAGTGATGTTGATTGTAGATTAAGCAAAGATACATTATTGAACATTAGCCGAATTTTTAATGATGAAACTGTAGGTGCAGTTACTGCAAGACAGATCCTAATTAATCCAGGCGTATCTAAAACTTCAGAAATTGAAACTAACTATCGAGATTTTTATTCTAAAATGAGGATAGCAGAGTCACTATTTGACTCTACTCCGATATTCCATGGCGAATGTTCTGCATACAGGCGCGAAGCAATAAAAGGGCACCGCCTTATTGAAAATGCAAATGCTGATGATTCTCAAATGGCGGTTGTGGCCAGAATTTCAGGTTATCGGGCAATATATGATCCAAATTTAACTTTCTTAGAGGCAGCACCCCCTAATTCTAGATCATCAAATATTCAGAAAATAAGAAGGGCGCAAGGCTTATCTAGGCACTTTTGGAGAAATAAAAATCACATTTTTAATAAGAAATTTGGAAATTTTAGAAAGATATTAGCTTTAGAATTTACTCTACATATTTTACTCCCATGGCTCGTTTTTTTTGGATTTATATTTGGATTTGTTCACATAGGCAATTTAGCATATAATAAGGTATATTCAATCGATTTATATTATGATCTTCCAATAATCGAAAAATTATTATTATTATCGGATCTAATGGTAATTTTATTATTAAGTCTAGGCCGACTAGGTCTGAGAATTCCTTTAGCAAAGACCTCGTTCACATTTTTTCAGTATATGATTGTTTTATTGAAATCACATGTACTTATTCTACGAGGTAATTCTCTACACCTTTGGCATCAAGTCCCTTTAGTAAGAGAGAGCCTTAGAGATTATGATGAGCAACTTAATGATTAATGTAATTTATTTATTTATTTTTATTGATTTATCCTTTACTTTTATATCTAATAAATTAAGCATGCCGGCCAATAGTCCCGTAAAGCAAATTATAGATAGAAAAATTATAAGAGTAATGGAATTATTTTCAATGCCCCATTTTTCCCATCTGAATGAATTCAGCCAAATACCGCCAATTATTCCAAAATAAATTCCTGAATACCATAGATCATGGTCCATATTTCCTCTAAAAATTGTTTTTAATTTATTTATATTATCAACTTTATAAATCAATAACATTACTGCTATATTTATTATAATAATTAAAATGATGCCATAAATTATGAATTCAGGATAATTCATTGAATCAACTTCCCACGACCTTATATATCCATAAGAAACTATCAAAGCAATGATAAAAAATATCATGGATTTAAAATATTTTTTAATGTCGATGTCAAATATACTTAAAATAAATATTAATAAATAAGGCAATAAAGAAATCCATATCAATAGTAATTTATGATTTGATGGAAATTCTATTAGTGTATTATGATGAAAAATAGTTCCTAAATAAGCTCCCAAAATTAGGGTTCCAATAGTGCCTTCAAAGTCTAATTTTAATCTAAATTGTTTGAGAAATAAATAAAGAACCAGTGAAAGCAAAATGATTCCAATTGGGTACTTAATTCCAGAATATATATTTAAAGTTCTTAAATAAAGTGCAAAATAATCTCCAAGAATGAAACCAATCATTAGTACAATTAAATGTATCGAGGCCCTTTCTTTATCTATCACATTCAACTCTCCAGGTTTCTTTAGCTTCAATTTCATACCATGCAGATCCATAATAGTAAGACGAATTTACTATTTTCCAGCCCTGCATCAATTCAAGCTCTATATCTAATTGCAAGTTATGTCGTTCTGCAACTATTAGAAATGTCCTATTTATATCATCTATTAAAGAACAATCATTCATATTAAGTTCTTCATATGACCATTCACTTCTGATGATTTGTAATGAATTTACGGAATTTAATGATGCAGTTGTTTCCCAATAATGATTTTCAGGTGATGATATAATTTTTGAATCCTTTATTTTATTTAGATCATCTATTATTTTGATATATTCGGCACGAGGATGAGTTTCCTCTATGATATTAAATGAACTATTGACAAGAATAATCACTACAACTAATAATGTCACATTTTCAATCAACATCCCTAATCGAAATCTTTGTAATTTTATATATTTATTTAACAATTGAATAAATTTAAATAAAGTAATTGGAATTATTATTGATAAAATTGGGCATAAAACAATCAAATACCTTCCTTGTATGGCCCCTCCCGAAAGATACCGATAAAAAATCAAAACTGCAATCGTAAGGGTGCCACATCCCAATATTAATTGATTTTTAAAATCATGCTCAGTAATGGATTTGAAGATTATTAATGGTAGAATTATGGATATAATTGGGATAATAGTTTTTAAAATATTATAAATTTCAAAATTCCAATATACCAAAACGGTCATGAGATAATCATAACTCGTAGGCACCACCCTTACTGACGTGCCAACATCTGCTGTGATTATAGTTACGCCAGCATATATGGTTAATATTATTGGCCATAATGTCAATCTAAAGGTTTTAGATAATAAAAGATTTCTTAGACTTAATACCATTCCTATTTGTTTATCGTGAGTGAATTCTATTGACCATAGATAAATCGTACAAGAAGCAATTACTCCAAATCCCAATGGGTTAGCTGATATAATTATTAATGAAAAAATAGCCGTATATAGTCCCCTGATATCTTTAGTCCGATCAAACCATAAGGTTGAATATATTGAGTAAATCACTAAAAATTCTAATATGGGATAAAATGAAACCTCCGTGGAGTATCTAATTGATAATGGCGATAATGCTATAATCAAACTCGCTAAAATGCCTCCTCTTGGATTGCCAATTTCTTTACAGGCTAGGTAGACTAAAATGATTGTGAGAGAGCTAAATAATACTAATGGAAACCTTGTCCAAAATATTGTTTCAGGGAAAAATAAATATAAAAACCACATGAAAAACCTAATAGTATTTACATTATTGAGATAGTCTGCAGTAATGGCATACTCTAAATTAGAGTTATACCAATTTATTCTTATCAATTCATCCGCCCAAAGATTACTTTCGGACATACTCCTAAAACGTAATAAAAATCCGCAAATAACTATTAATATTAAACTAATTTTTAATAACGCATCTTCAAGATTTATTTGTTTAAATCTTTTTAAAAAATGTGTTTTTTTAATCATACATTCAATTCCAAATGGTTTTCAAATATTTATTTCAATGAACTCCTTACTTTATCGAGATTACGATTCATTATTATCACTTTTGGTTTTTAAAACTAAACTTTTCATAAATAAAATCCCAGAATATTTTATAAAAATAAATTATATATGTGCAGTCAAGGTATTTACTATTAATATATCCGATAATGGATAAATCTATGAAAATAGACGCTTCTTGAAAGTCATAAAAAATATTCTTGGGCCATCTCTATACCACTTAAGAGTCGACTCTCCTTCTCTATGGGCATACTCAATTGGTATTTCTTTGGTTGTCATTTTTTCATTAACTACTGAACTAAATAAGTCAGCTTCTAGATTAAAACCTTCAGCAGTAAGCTTCAATCTTTTTAATGCATCAATTCTGAACCCCCAATATCCTGTACATAAATCA
>Ga0114997_10002075_pt1 | contig 16349 bp, 16 predicted proteins | sample ArcticOcean_MG_C_2_FD_87045 | JGI IMG/M metagenome (GOLD analysis project Ga0114997, IMG submission 87045) | Marine microbial communities from western Arctic Ocean - ArcticOcean_MG_CB4_136 | ecosystem: Environmental > Aquatic > Marine > Oceanic | place: Arctic Ocean: Canada Basin | collected...
ACTAGCTAAACATTTTATTGAAACTACTGATTTAAAAGAAATATGGTTTGTTGTTACTCCAAAAAATCCATTTAAGAAGGCTCAAACTCTTTTAAATAAAAAAGATCGATTGAAGCTAGTTAATCTAGCTTTAAAGCCTTTTAAAAATTTATTTTCTTGTGATATTGAATTTTTAATGACGCCTCCAAACTATACTATAAATACGCTAAACAAACTTAAAGAACAATTTCCTTCTAATTCTTTTTGTTTACTAATAGGTGAGGATATTTTATCTGATTTTCATAAATGGAAAAATTACAATATTATTCTTAAAAAGTATAAAACATATGTTTATCCTAGATCTAAAAAGAAAAATGATGAATTCTTTAATCATGATTCCATAATTAAAATTGATGCTCCTATTATTGATGTAAGTTCAACATTTTTGAGAAAATCTATAAATAAAGGAGAAGACGTTAAAGAATTCATTCCTATAGAGTCAAGGAGTTATATAGAAAAAATGAAATTTTACCAACATAACTAAAGACTTTTTAAAATGAAATTTAATTTTTTTGTTAGCTCTTTTCTACTAAAATTATTGATATCTGAAACTAAGTTGGTTTTACTGACACCATTACTCCAAGCGTCTGTTAATTGATTAATGAACAAATATGTTTTATCAAAGTCGTTTTTTAAAACTACGATTGATTCCGTACCTTTTAATAGTAATTTTGATACTGGAGTTTTTTCCTTGCCAACGCAAAGAATTGGAACATTAGATGCCATATATTCTAATGTTTTTCCTGATATCATATAAGAATCTGCATTTTTAAAAATAAAATTCAATAAAAGATGAGCGCTTTTCATTAATAAAATTGCCTGGCTATGTTCTAAATATCCTTTGTATTCAACAAGAACATTCGGGAGCTTAATTTTGAGTTCACTTACAATTGACTTATCTATTTTTCCAGCTAAAGAAAATTTAATAGACTCTTTAGGGTATTTTTTAGATATTTCATCTATTGATTTAATAACCATTTTATAGGAATGGTTTTCAGTTAAAAGACCTGTATAAACTATATGAAAAAAATTCGGTTTTTCTGAACTAATAGAATCTAATAATTCTTTATCAAACCCATTATTTATAGTAAAAAAATATTGCGATGTGTTTATTTTATTTCTAAGTAATTTATGAAAATCGCCTCCAGTAGTAGTTAAAATAGCTGAAGCACTTGAAAGAACTTTTTTTTCGAGTTTTTCATCCTTTTTTTGAAAGCAAGATAGCCTATGAAGATCCTTAGTGTAGAAAATTTCACTCCATGGATCTCTAAAGTCAGCAAGCCATTTAATTGAATATTTTTTAATTAATTCCAAACCTATTAAATGTGTTGAGTGTGGCGGGCCAGTAGTGATTATGTAATTTATTTCTTCATTCTCAATAATATATTTTGCAGCCTTAACGGCAAATTTATTCCATCCTTTTCTAGCATCAGGAATGAAAAAATTTCCTCTAATAAATGATGATAATCTTTTCAAAAAAGAAGAATTGTCGATTTGACCTTGAGGAATACCCTCTCTTATATTGCCCGTTTTTAATTTTGAATAAATCCTTAAAGGCTCTCTTGTGCTTGTTTTAATTGTTCTTATCTCCTTTGATAACTTCAATAAACTTTTATCAATTACTGGATATGAAGCCTCCTCATGATCTACTGTAATAATTATTGGATCCCACCCTAATTTAGCTAAAAACCTAGAGAAATATAGCCATCTTTGAACTCCTGAGCCTCCAGATGGAGGCCAATAATAAGTAATTATTAATATTTTTTTAGACAAATTATAATAAAATTTTTTTTAAATTTATAATAAAATACACCTTATACTTTTCAATTATATTTTTTTTTAAATAAAGGCACTGAAGAACAAGCTTCACCGTAAAATAAACTTTTTACAACTGGTTGAAGTTTTTGAGTTAATAAAACAAATGTATTTTCAGGTATTTTTTTTTCAGTACACCCTTTTATTATAACCGACTTATCAATAAATTTAGTTAAATCAATATTATAGACTACATCATTAATAATAAATTCTTCTAGGTTTTCTAAAGAACCTAAAATAACTTTTTGAGCAAACTGAGAAACATATGTTGAGATTAATAATGAAGCCCATGCAGGAAGAATTGCCTCAGTTTTACAAACTATAGCCACAAAATGATTATTATATTTTGACCAATCATGGGATTTAGCATATGCTCTAAATACTTTTTCTCTAAGCACTGTTCCGTTATCTAACCATTTACTTAAATCAAATTCTGCTCTAGGGTTATCAGGATATAACTCTTCCAGATCTAAAGTAATTAAATTACTTTCTTTAATTCTATTAATAATTTGATCTTCCATTATTTATAGTAGACCTAGCTCTAGCTTAGCTTCTTCGCTCATTAACTCTTGTGTCCATGGCGGATCGAAAGTCATTTCAACTACAGCTTGATTAACTTCATCAATCGATTTCACCTTTTCTTCTACTTCAACGGGCAAGGATTCTGCTACAGGGCAATTAGGTGTTGTTAATGTCATTAATATTTTCACGTCATACTCTTCATTAACAAAAACGTCATATATTAATCCTAATTCATAAATATCAACAGGGATTTCAGGATCATATATTGTTTTTAAAACATTAACTATTTTTTCTCCAAGTTGATTAGTGTCCATTTTTATTTTATCCATATTTTTAATTCAATTGAGTTTGAAAAGCTATGGCATACATTTTGATTTGTTTTATCATAGACCCCAAGCCATTTGCCCTAGTAGGAGATAAATGTTCTTTAAGTCCAATTTCATCAATAAATCCTGTTTCTGCCTCTAAAATATCTTTTGGATGTTGATTAGAAAAAACTCTAATTAATAAAGCTATAATCCCTTTAGTTATTATTGCATCACTATCTGCTGTAAATTCTAATCTATCTTTATTTAATTCTGCAAAAACCCAAACTTTACTTTGACATCCTTTAATAATATTCTCATTAGTTTTATATTTAATATTAATTAAAGGTAAAGATTTACCTAATTCAATCATGTATTCATATCTCTGAGTCCAGTTTTCAAAAAAAGAAAATTCATTTACAATTTCTTTTTGTAATTCTTTTATTGTCATAATATTCAAAGTTATAAATTTATTGTAACATTTGTATTGCTTTATTTAAGGCAATAATCATTATGTCAATTTCTTCCTTAGTGTTATAAAATGAAAATGATGCGCGAACAGTTCCTGGGATTTTATAAAAATCCATGATTGGTTGAGCACAATGATGTCCAGTTCTAACTGCAATTCCCATTTTATCTAAAATACATCCAATATCATATGTATGAATTTCATTTACATTAAATGAAATTACAGGAGTTTTATTTTTAGATTTACCGTAAATCCTCAATCCTTGAATTAAATTAAGCTGATTAGTTCCATATTCAAGTAACTCGTTCTCATATGTGGAGATTTGCTCCAAATCAATTTCATTTAAATAATCTATAGCAACACCAAAAGCAATAACACCGGATATATTAGGTGTTCCCGCTTCAAATTTATGCGGTAAACCTGCATAAGTAGTTTTTTTAAATGTAACTTCTGAAATCATTTCTCCTCCACCTTGATAAGGAGGCAGATCATTCAAAAGGTCTTCTTTGCCATATAACATACCTACTCCGGTTGGTCCACACAATTTATGTGCCGAAATCGCATAATAATCAACGTCAAGAAGTTTAAGATCAGTTTTAATATGAGGTGCAGATTGAGCTCCGTCAATTAATACTTTAGCTCCATATTTATGAGCTTTAGATATTATTTCCTCAATTGGATTAATTATTCCCAGAGCATTTGAAACGTGATTAACAAAAACTAGTTTAGTTTTTTGTGATAAAAGAGAATCATATGCTTTCATATCCAAAGTCCCTTCTTGTGTGATAGGAATAACCTTTAAAGTCAATTCTGATCGTTCACATAGCATTTGCCACGGAACTATATTAGAATGATGCTCTAAGGCTGAAACGATAAGTTCATCACCTTTTTTCAATAAAGATGAATATCCAGAAGCAATGATGTTTATACTATGTGTTGTTCCAGAGGTAAAAATCACTTCATTAAGTTTCGAAATATTAAAATGATCTTGAATTTTTTTTCTAGCTAATTCATATGCATTTGTCGCTTCTTGACTAAGAGAATGAACTCCCCTGTGGATATTTGCATTATAATTTGAATAATAACTCGAAATTGAATTTATTACTTTTATCGGAGTTTGAGAAGTAGCAGCATTATCAAAATATATCAGATTTTCTCCATTTACTTTTCTTTTAAGTATTGGAAAATCTTCTCTAATTTTTTTTACGTCAAACATATCTTATAAATCATGCACTAAATTGACTCCTAATTTTTTTGCTATTAAGGAATTAATTCTAGCCTTAACTGCTGGAATTTTTACACTTTCTAAAACATTATTCGCGAATGCATATGTCAATAAAGCTTTTGCTTCTTTCTTTGGTATTCCTCTTGATCGTAAATAAAAAAGTGCATCATTATTCAATTGACCAATAGTACAGCCATGTGAACACTTAACATCATCAGCAAATATCTCTAATTGTGGTTTAGTGTTTATAGTTGCATTATTATCAATTAAAATATTATTGTTTTGCTGAAAAGCGTTAGTCTTCTGAGCGATTTTATCAACTAAAATTTTTCCATTAAAAACACCAACAGCTCTATCTGAAAGTATTCCTTTATAATCTTGATAACTATTACAATTAGGTTTTGCATGATGCACTAAAGTGTAATGATCTACATGTTGCTTTTCTCCAATTATAGTAATTCCTTTCATGGTTGATTCAATATTTTCTCCTTTATGGTAGAAATTAAGATTATTTCTAATTAGTTTACCTCCAAAAGAAAAAGTGTGAACTTTAACATTACTATTATGCTTCTGAGAAATATATGTATTATCTATTAATGAAGATTCTGAAAAATCATTTTGGATTTTATAATAATCAATATTGCTTCTTTCGTTAGCAAAAATTTCTGTAACAGAGTTTGTTAAGACTTCATGATTTTTTAAACTTTGATGTCTTTCTATTATTTGAACTTGAGCATTATCCTCAACTACTATTAAGTTTCTTGGCTGTAAAAGCATACTTCCTTGTTTTCCAGTAGCAAAATGGATTATTTGAATTGGTTTTTCGGCCACTGTAGATTTTGGAATAAAAACATAGGCACCTTCTTTAGTAAATGAAGTATTTAAAGAAGTTAACGAGTCTTCTTTAAGCGTAATCTGATTAAAATATTTATCAATTATTTTTTTATACTTTGATTTACTCAAAGCAGCAGAAAGTAAACAAACATCAATCCCGTCATGAGTTGTATCAGATAAAAAAGGACTATAAACCCCATCAATAAAAACTATTTTATATGTATCTAAATCATAAAGAAAATATTTTTTTACATCTTTGAGCTCAATTGTATTTTCCTTTTTTGGAAAAATGCTATAATCATTTTTAAGTAATCTTTCTAAAGAAGTATATTTCCATGCTTCATCTCTTTTAGTTGGAAAACCAATTTTCTCAAAATGATCAAAACTTTTAGATCTAATATTATGAACTTCAGAGGATAAATCTAATTGTTCCTCAAAAGCCATAAATGAAGATATTAATTTTTCTTTTAAATCCATATTAACTTAATTCCTTCTTTATCCAATCATAACCTTTTGCTTCAAGTTGATGAGCAAGTTCTTTAGATCCAGATTTAACGATTTTTCCTTCAAGAATAACATGAACAAAATCTGGAATAATATACTCTAAAAGTCTTTGATAATGTGTAATAACTATTACGGCATTTTCTTTACTTTTTAATTTGTTTACTCCATTTGCTACTATTTTCAATGCATCAATATCTAACCCTGAATCTGTCTCGTCTAAAATGGCCAATTTCGGTTCTAACATGGCCATTTGAAATACTTCATTTCGTTTTTTTTCTCCTCCTGAAAAACCCTCATTTAATGATCTAGATAAAAATTTGGAATTAATATCTAAAAGTGAAGCCTTCTCTCTAATTTTTTTTAACATTTCAGCTGCAGGCATATCTTTAATTCCTTTTGCTTTTCTTGAAGCATTTATAGCTGTTTTAATGAAGTTTGTAACCGTAACTCCTGGTATTTCAACTGGATATTGAAATGATAAAAATACTCCTAAATGTGCACGAGCTTCAGGGTTTAATTCTAAAAGATCATTGTCCTCAAAAAATATTTCACCTTTAGTTAATTTATAGTCTTCATTGCCTGATATCACTGAAGCAAATGTGCTTTTTCCAGATCCATTTGGACCCATTATTGCATGAACTTCTCCAGGATTAACCTGTAAATTAATTCCTTTTAAAATTTCTTTTCCATCTACACTTGCATGAAGATTATTGATTATTAACATATAGTTCTAGTATTTTATCCTACAGATCCTTCTAAGGAGATTTCTAATAATTTTTGAGCTTCTACAGCAAATTCCATAGGAAGCTTATTTAGCACTTCTTTACTAAAGCCATTTACAATTAAAGCAATAGCTTTTTCAGTGTCAATTCCTCTTTGATTACAGTAAAATATTTGATCTTCACCGATTTTACTCGTCGAAGCCTCGTGTTCTATTTGAGCAGAATTGTTTTTAGCCTCTATATATGGAAAAGTATGAGCCCCACATGAATTTCCCATTAAGAGAGAATCACATTGTGAGAAATTTCGAGCATTTTTAGCTCTTGGTTCAATTTTAACAAGCCCTCTATAGGTATTTTGAGAGTTTCCAGCCGACACCCCTTTGGATATAATAGTGCTTCGAGTATTTTTGCCGATATGTATCATTTTAGTTCCAGTATCAGCTTGTTGAAAATTATTAGTAACAGCAATTGAGTAAAATTCTCCAATAGAATTATCTCCTTTTAAAATACAAGATGGATACTTCCAGGTTATTGCAGACCCAGTCTCTACTTGAGTCCAAGAAATTTTTGAATGTGAATGGCAGATTCCTCTTTTAGTGACAAAATTATACACTCCACCCTTACCTTTTTTGTCTCCAGGAAACCAGTTCTGTACTGTAGAATATTTGATTTCTGCATCATCTAAAGCAATAAGTTCAACAACTGCAGCATGTAATTGATTTTCATCTCTTGAGGGAGCTGTACAACCCTCTAAATAACTTACGTAACTAGATTGATCAGCAATAACAAGAGTTCTTTCAAATTGGCCTGTCCCTGCTTGATTTATTCTAAAATATGTAGAAAGTTCCATTGGACATCTAACTCCCTTAGGAATATAACAAAATGAACCATCTGAAAATACAGCAGAATTTAGTGCGGCATAAAAATTATCTTTATATGGGACCACACTTCCAATATATTTTCTGACTAACTCAGGATAATCTTTAATTGCATCCGATATAGAACAAAAAATAATTCCTTTTTCCGACAATGTCTTTCTAAAAGTTGTTGCTACTGATATCGAATCTATTACTATATCAACGGCAACGCCTGATAATTTTTTTTGTTCTTCAATAGAAATCCCTAATTTATTAAAAGTCTCTAATAGCTCAGGATCTACTTCGTCTAAACTTTTATATTTTTCTTGATTTTTAGGTGCAGAATAATAAGAAATATTTTGAAATTCAGGTTTTGCATAGTTAACGTTAGCCCATTCAGGCTCTTCCATTTGAATCCAAAATCGGTAAGCTGAAAGTCTCCATTCTGTCATCCAATCAGGCTCCCCTTTCATCTTAGATATTTTAACTACCACATCTTCACTTAATCCAACAGGAAATGTATCAGACTCAATGTCTGTATAAAAACCATATTCATATTCTTTGGTTTCTAATTCTTTTTTTAATTCTTCTTCTGTGTATGCCATTTGTTGATTTGATAAATCAGTTAAAGAGAAAAACTTTCGCCACAACCACAAGTTCTATTTGCATTAGGATTATTAAAAACAAAGCCTTTTCCATTTAACCCTCCAGAATACTCGAGTATTGTTCCTACAATATATAAAAGGCTTTTCTTGTCAACTATGATCTTTATATCATTATCTCTGAATAATTTGTCTTGTTCATTTAAAGCTTTATCAAATTTTAATTCATATGATAAACCAGAACATCCTCCACTTTTAACTCCAACGCGAACAAAGTCTTGGATAGGATCAAAACCATCATCCTTCATCAAAGAAAAAACTTTATTTTTTGCGGATTCTGATACTTTTATCATTTAATTAAATATTATATATATAATTTTACAAATATAATCTATTTATAGGGTATTACAATAAGTTCTACCTTAGATAAAATATGATTTTAAATGTTATTTTCTATTTATACTTTGCTATAAATAAATCTTTTTCTCCAAATGAGTTTGAAAAATAAAGATCTTTACTCTCTGTAGATCCTACAATATATAATTTACCTGAAGAGCTAAATATACTTGAAAAGCCTAGATCAGAATTTGAACCCCCTACTGTATATGTGTTTATTGGAACGCTATTGGGTGTTATGTGAAAAACTGTAATATCATTATTGCCATTATTATTATTTAAATCTCCGTCTAAACTTTGAGAAAAACCAGTTAAAAAATAACTTCCAGAAGGTCCAATACATATATCTTGACCGGAGTCAAATAAACTCCCTCCAAAGGACCTGTCATTAATTAAATTTCCATTGGTATCAATTTCAACTAACCAAAAATCAGAATCCCCTTTAGAATTTACTCTTTGCATATCATCACTATAGGAATAACCAAGAATTAAAAAATTATTATTTGGCAAAACTTCAATTGAATTTGCTATATCAATTCCAGATCCACCATAATTTTTTTCCCATATCAATGTTCCTTTTTTATCAATTTTTATAACCCAAAAATCATAACTGCCGAAATTGTTTGAAATATCAAAATCATTACTTTCTGTAGATCCTACCATTATAAAACCACCTTCTTGAGTCTCAATCACATCATATGATCTATCATTATTTGAGCCTCCAAAAAATCGACTCCATACTATTTTGCCTTGGGAGTTTAATTTATGTCCCCAAAATTCACCAACACCATGTCTAGAGTTAATTTCCTTTTCAAAGTCGCCAGCTCCATTAGAGGCTGTGACGTCTAAAAAACCCGTTATAAAAAATCCACCATCTTGAGTTTTAATGATACTATAAGCATGATCATGTCCTGAAAATCCAACGCTTTTTTCCCATATAATCTTACCTTGAAAGTCAATTCTTATTATCCAATTATCATGAAATCCTTGATTTCTACTTCCATCTCCATCTGAACTTTTACTATAGCCTATTAACAAAAATCCTCCATCTAACATTTCAATCAATGATTGCCCTCTATCATCTCCACTTCCACCATAAGTTTTGTTAATTAATATTTCGCCATCTGAATTTAGTTTTAAAAACCAAAAATCTGTTTCAGGTATATTTTTATCTTTAATTGTACCATCAGTGCTATTGGTGCTTCCTATGATTGCAATTCCTCCATCATAAGTCTCAATTACTGTTTTAGCAAAATCTTCATTTGACCCTCCAAAGGTTTTAATCCAACTTAATTCACCTTTAAATATTTTGTTATTACTGCTCCAATTGTCGAAAGTTTCTTTTGAACAATTAAAAAAAATTAACAAAAAAATTAATGCTTTAGATTGATTTATCATCTTAGTCATAACTCTACCTCCTAATTTACTAGAAGCTTATTTGATTTTATTATGAATAATCCAGAATTAATATCACTAATAATGATATTCTTGCTTTCAAAAAACGGATAAACATTCCAAGCCCCTTCAAACGCTGTATCATTATTTTTTGGATAAGTATCAAAAAAACCAATTTCTTCTATAATTTTATTCCCCACATTAGTTATGTCATAAACCCTAACACCTGCAGTATAATTTGCCATGTAAAAAAGGTTTTCTTTTATGTATCCGTTATGATCAATAGCTTTATATTTTCCTGAATTTATAAAACTTAGATTTGGATTATCCAAGTCTTTAAAATCGAAAATAAATGTTTTTGTAAGCCCTCCATAGTTTATTTCATCTAGTTCATCACCTAAAAAAAAGTAACGATGATCTTCTGAAAAATACCCTTGATGAGCATACCCGGAGTTTGGATAAGTAAACGAAGAAATTAATTTAGGTGATTTTTTTTCAGTTACATCTAGAATTACAACATTGTTTTCTGAAGATTGACTCCCATGACTACCTACATATATTTCTCTTCCAAAATAATCATTATCAGGACCCTTATATGTTACAATTTGCGCATCATGTACATATTCATTAGCTTCATAACCTCCTTCCCATATTGGGTTTTCTGGATCTGAAATGTTTATAAAAATTGGACCTCCTTTGCCTAAACCATTTAGCTTTCTGCTGCCTAAAATATATGCATATCCACTATTTTCATTTATAAATAAATTGTGAGCTGCGCCAATGCTTTTGAAGAGATTAGTTGATTTATATTCTATAGGGCTTTTTAAATCTCTTAAATTTTTTAAATTGAAAATTTGAAGTCCATGTTCTTTAGCTTCACTTACAATAAAAGCATAATCTTTATAAACTTTAATATCTCTCCAATCACTTTGAAATGAAGCTGAAGGTAATCTGCCTAAATAAATTGGGTTATCAGGTTTGCTAATATCTACAAAAGCAGTTCCTTCATAAACACCAACTAAAGCATATTCCTTGCCCGTCTCTTTATCTGTCCACCCCCAGCTATCATTAGCCATAGTTGTTTCTAGGTTTTTAAGGCTTAAATGACCTATTAAGTCATATCCCTTACAAGGATAGTCTCCTGCATATCCAGCTAAACAAGGAAATGAAAAGGATGGGACTAACGGATCAGAAACAGAAATTGAATCAATAGGGATTATTACTCCTAGATCAAATATCTCCATTTCTTTTTTACATGAAAAGAAAAAAAAAGTTAACAATAAAAATAAGTTCTTAGCTGTCATTAGAATTATTAAGTTCAAAGTTATACTTTAATTTTAGATCATATTCTATAAACATCTTACTTTTGTATTATGTTTGAAGATAAAAAATTTTCTAAAACACCGATCTCTGATATTGGTGAATTTGAATTTATTAAAAAAATAACTAAGCCTTTTAAAGTTACTCAAAAAGAAACCTATATAGGAATTGGTGATGATTCAGCTGTTTTAGAATTTAAAAATACTCAAATGCTAATAAGCACGGATTTGCTAGTAGAGGGAGTGCATTTTGATTTAGGGTATGTCCCCTTAAAACATTTAGGATATAAATCGGTAATGGTTAATCTTTCCGACATATACGCTATGAATGGAACAGCTTCTCAAATTACAGTTTCAATTGCGGTTTCAAATCGCTTTAATTTAGAATCAATTCAGGAGCTTTATAAAGGAATTGAAATGGCATGCAAAAACTATCAAATTGATTTAATTGGAGGGGATACGAGTAGTTCTCTTTCTGGGTTAATTATTTCAATAGCTGCAATAGGGTACGCTAAAAAAAATAAAATTACTTTACGAAAAGGAGCTAAGCCAAATGATCTTTTGGTTGTTACAGGTGATTTAGGCGGAGCGTATATAGGCCTCCAAGTCTTAGAGCGAGAAAAAGCAGTTTACAAAGTAAATCCTCAATCGCAACCAGATCTTTCCGATTATAGTTATTGTATTGGAAAACAATTAAAGCCGGAAGCGAGAAAAGACATTCCTCTTTTACTAGAAGAACTAAATATCCTGCCTACCTCAATGATTGATATTAGCGATGGATTATCTTCTGAAATTATTCATCTATCAAAATCATCTAAGCTTGGATGTCAATTATTTGAAGATAAAATCCCTATTGACCCAGAAGTAATAAAGACTTGCCAAGAATTTAAAATGAATAGTAGCCTGGCAGCTCTTAATGGAGGAGAAGATTATGAGCTATTATTTACTATTAATCAAAAGGATTATGATAAAATTAAAAATCATCCTTATTTATCTGTAATTGGTCATATGACTGAGAAAAATGAAAAATGCTATATGATAACTGGACTTGGTCAAAAAATTGAACTTGAAGCTCAAGGCTGGAATTCATTAAAAAAATCTAATTAACCTAAAGCCACATCTAGAGTCATCATAACAACAAATCCTCCAATAAAACCTAAAGTAGCAATGTCTGTATTTTTATCTAATTGAGTCTCAGGTATAACTTCTTCGACCACTACGAAAATCATTGCTCCTGCTGCAAAAGCTAATGCATACGGTAAAATAGGTGTAAAAAAAGTTACAGCAAATGCTCCAATAACAGCGGCAATTGGCTCTACTATAGCCGATAATTGACCATACCAAAAACTTTTAAATCTACTTAGACCTTGCCTTCTTAGTGGCATCGAAACGGCTATCCCTTCAGGAAAATTTTGGATTCCTATTCCCATAGCCAATACGACAGCTCCAGCTATTGATGCTTCTGGAAGTCCAGCGGCAACACCCCCAAAAAGAACTCCTATTGCCAATCCTTCTGGAATATTATGTAATGTAATTGCTAAAGCTAAAAGAGTGGTTTTTCTCCAAGGTGTTTTAATTCCTTCACTTTCTTTAAAATTAATGTGAATATGTGGTAGAATCTTATCTAATACAAAAATGAAAAAGGCACCTAAAGAAAATCCAACAACTGCCGGTATAACCTTAATAAAGCCTTCTCCAGTACTCATTTCTATTCCAGGAGCTAGTAGACTCCAAAAGCTTGCGGCCACCATAACTCCTCCTGTAAAGCCTAACATTCCGTCAAGAAAGACTCTGTTAATCTTCTTAAAAAAGAAAACCAAAGAAGCTCCTAATGCCGTTAATCCCCAGGTGAATAAAGTCGCATATAAAGCTCCTAAAATAGGATTTGTATTTTCAAAAAAACTAATAATAGATTCCATAAATAATATCGTACAGCAAATATAAAAGTTTTGCAGTGCAAAACAAATTAATTTAAAATAATTAAAATTCAAAGACATTGATACAAAAGGATTAATTATTTTTAAACCATATTCATGAATCAAAATAAAATATACGATTACATTATATGCGGCGCAGGAGCTTCTGGACTCGCTCTAGTCTCTCATTTTATTAATGATTCTTATTTTGAAAAAAATAAAATATTAATAATTGAAAAATCTAATAAAAATATTAATGATCGTACTTGGAGTTTTTGGGAAAAAAATAATGGTCCTCATGACGATATTGTTCTTAAAAAATGGGATAAAGCTAGTTTCTTTGCTGAAAATTTTTCTTTAAATTTTTCTTTGTCTCCCTACCAATTTAAGACTATCAGAGGTTTGGATTTTTACAATAAAATATTGGGCGAAATTAATGAATCTGATTTTGTTGAATTAGTGAATGATGAAATTATAGGGATAAATAAGTCAAAAGATATTGTGGAGATTAGGACTAAAAATAATTGTTTTCTTGGTAGAAAAGTTTTTTCTAGTATTCAGAAACCTTTTGACCAAAAAAGAAAATACCCTTTATTAAAACAGCATTTTGTTGGATGGTTTATTAAAACTGAAAATCCAGTATTTGATCCTGAAAAACTAGTTTTTATGGATTTTGATATAAATCAAAAAAACAACACTAGATTCATCTATTTACTGCCTTTTACTAAAAATGAAGCACTAGTAGAATACACTCTGTTTTCAAAGGATCTTCTAGAGATGAGTGAATATGAAAAAGGAATAGAGAATTATTTAAAAAAAATAAATGCTGGAAAAATTCAAATTATTGAAAAAGAAAAAGGAAGCATTCCCATGACATCTTATCCTTTTTGGAAGGACAATACTCCAAATTTTATTCACATAGGCACTTCTGGAGGATGGACTAAACCAAGTACTGGGTTTACTTTTTTTAAAATTCTTCAAAAAGTTCCTGCTCTTATAGAGCATTTAAAATTAAGCGGTGATTTACAGAAGTTTGAAAAAAAGAATAAATACATGCTCTACGACAGCCTACTAATTGATGTGCTTTATTCAAAAAATGAAATAGGATCAGATATTTTTAAAGGCATGTTTAAGAATAACAAGCCTAGTGTAATACTTAGATTTTTAGAAGAAAAAACTTCTTTTCATGAAGAACTTAAGCTTATGAAAACTTTTCCAAAAAGAATTTTCATTAAAGCTCTAATTAAAAAATTATTTAGATTTTAAAGTTTACAATTTTCTCTTCATTAATGCTAGGGTTAAATTATTGAATAATTCTTTACTCTTATTTGATACAGGAAAAGCCTCAATGCTTTTTAACGCTTTTTCTTTATAAAAATCAATTTCATTTTTAATTTCTTTTACCGCTCCACTTGTTAAAAATATATCTTTAACTAGTTTTATTTTTTCATTAGAATTTGAGAATTCTAATGAAAAATATTTGAGTAATTTTTTCTTTTGATCAGCAGAAGAATTATTTAGGGCAAAAATATAAAGTAGAGTTTTTTTATTTTCAATTATATCACCACCTAATTTTTTTCCAAATTGATCAGCATTACCAAAAACATCTAAATAATCATCTTGAAGCTGGAAAGCAATTCCCAGGTGAATTCCATAATTATAAAATATATCACTTTCATTTTCAGATAATCCTCCAATTAAAGCACCCATTTTCATTGAACAACCTAACAAAACAGCGGTTTTAGATGTTATCATTTTTAAATATTCTGATTTGGTTACGCTATCTTGAAATGGAAAATCCATGTCAAATTGCTGTCCTTCACAGACTATTCTAGAGGTATGACTTAAAAGGTTAGTTAACTTTTTAAACAAACTTGGATTATAAGGCTCCAAACATTGGTATGAAGATATTAACATAACATCTCCTGATAATATAGCAGTATTTATATCCCACTTTTTATGAACTGTGGCTTTTCCTCTTCTCAAAGTAGCTTCATCCATAATATCATCATGAACCAAACTAAAATTATGAAAAAGCTCAATAGATAAAGCTGCTGGAAGAGCACTTCTAATATCGTTACCCAAAGAATCATAAGTCATTAACAAAAGAATTGGTCTAATTCTCTTGCCTCCTAGTTTTAAAATATAAGCATAAGGATCATATAAATTCTTAGGATTACTATAATTTAAAGAAGCATCAAGGTAAGATCTAAAAATATTTTGATATTTTGATATCACTTTATAAATTTAGATAAAGGTACTTATTTAAAGTAGTTTTTTTTATTTAAAAAACTTTAAAAACTTTATTGGTTTTTAAAGTTTCCTTGCCTATATTTACAAACAATGAAAGAAGTTGTTATCAAGAAAGCTACTGATCTTTTTTTGAAATATGGATTTAAAAGCGTTACAATGGATGAGTTGGCATTCTCCCTTGGCGTATCCAAAAAAACATTATACATTCATTTTAGTTGTAAAAATGAAATTGTTGAATCCTCCGCATTTTATTTTTTTGAAAAAATAAAGAAAGAGCTAATGGAGATTAGAAAAAAAAGCACTAACCCTATTCAAGAATTTTATTCAGTTAAGTTCTCCATAATGCAATATTTAAGTGATTCTAAAGACTCTCCCCACTATCAATTACAAAAATATTATCCAAAAATTTATGAAAAACTAAAGTCTCTTGAATATGAAAAATTTAGCGATCAAGTAAAACAAAATTTAATTGAGGGTATAAACAGCGGTCTATTTCGGAAAAAAATAAATATTGAATTCTTGACAAGACTCTATTTAGCTGGGATGTCAAACTTAAGAGATATAACGATATTTAATCCCCATAAGTTTGCAATTAGTTCACTTATGGAAAACTACCTTGAATATCATCTAAGGGCTATTGTGACAGAAGAAGGGCTTCAACTTTTAAATAAAACCCCCAATAAACTTTTCTAAATCATGAGGATGTTTTTCATAATTACTCTTTATGTTTTTAACCAAGCCTTAAATGCTCAGTCAGTTTCTGAAAAAATATCACTTAAAGATGCTGTCGATTGGGGAGTAAGAAATAATTTGACTATTCAAAAAGCTGATAAAGAATTACAAAAAGCATATAAAGAAAAGTGGAAGACTATTTCTATTGGACTTCCTCAAGTTAAAAGTTCAATAAGTTATCAGAACTTCCTTGAGCTTCCGGTTTCTCTTGTACCTGCTGAATTTTTTGGTGGTAAATCCGGGGAGTTTTCCGAGATTAGCTTTGGAACAGAACAAATAGCCAGTGCATCAATTAGATTAGAGCAATTACTTTTTGACGGCACCTATATTGTCGGATTACAAGGAATAAAACTTTATTTAGAAGTCGCTGAAAATGTTAAAAAGAAAACAGAACAAGAGATAAAAAAAGAAATTATTTCCGCCTACACTAATGCTTTATTATCG
>Ga0114997_10002077_pt1 | contig 16337 bp, 15 predicted proteins | sample ArcticOcean_MG_C_2_FD_87045 | JGI IMG/M metagenome (GOLD analysis project Ga0114997, IMG submission 87045) | Marine microbial communities from western Arctic Ocean - ArcticOcean_MG_CB4_136 | ecosystem: Environmental > Aquatic > Marine > Oceanic | place: Arctic Ocean: Canada Basin | collected...
AGAAATATTTTAAAAATAATTTTTTCTACAATATTAATGGCGATGGTTTTAATACTTGGATTAGATTATTTCAGTGAAAATCTAGTCTATTCAAATAAATTTAAGTCTATTTACCTTTTATTTGTTGTAGGTTTTGTAGCAACAATTTATCTAATAACGTGTTATTTATTAGGAATATTAAAAATTAAAAATTATAAAACATAATAGTATGAGCAAAAAAAAATTAGTTTTTTCTGGAGTTCAACCTACAGGTAATTTACATCTTGGCAATTACTTAGGGGCATTGAAAAATTTTGTTTCGCTTCAGCTAGATTCAGATTGTTTATATTGTGTTGTAGACTTACATGCCATAACTGCGTTTCAAGATCCAAAGCAGTTAAGAAATAATATCTTGGAAACAACTGCAGGGTTTATTGCAACAGGCTTAGATCCAGATAAAAGTATAATTTTCAATCAATCTTCCGTAAGTGGTCACGCAGAACTGGCATGGATTTTTAACTGTGTTTCAAGAATTGGTTGGTTAAACAGAATGACACAATTTAAAGATAAAGCAGGTTCAGATAAAGAAAAAGCAAGTGCTGGATTGTATATATATCCAAATCTAATGGCAGCAGATATTTTACTTTACAAATCAACCCATGTCCCAGTTGGAGCAGATCAAAAACAACATTTAGAACTTACGAGAGATATAGCTCAAAAATTTAATAAAGATTTTAAAAGCAAAGATTTTTTTCCTATACCTGAGCCATTAATTCAAAAAAATTTTTCTCGTATTATGAGTTTAAGAGATGGTACAAAAAAAATGAGTAAATCAGAAGAGTCAGATTATTCAAGAATTAATCTTAAAGATACAGCAGATGAAATAGTTAAAAAAATTAAAAAGGCTAAGACTGATTCAACACCTATTCCTGAAGATGAAAAAAAATTAAGTACAAGGCCAGAGGCATCGAACTTGCTCAATATTTTTGCTGTTTTACATAAAAAAACCTTAGCGGATGTTTTGGTTGATATGGCTGGAAAAGATTTCTCATTTTTAAAAGCAAGGCTAGCCGACGTCTTAGTAAGTGAAATATGTCCAGTAGGAAAGAAAATCGATCAATTAATGTCAGATAAAGGGCATTTAGAATTAGTTTTGAAAAAAGGCACAGAAAAAGCTCAGATTAAATCTGAGGAGAACTTAAAAAAGATACGTGATATAGTGGGCTTTATATAATACAGTAATTTTATTATGATACTTACCGAACCAACACCTAACCCAGATTCTTTAAAATTTGTGTCAGAGAATATTATCTCGACTGCGGGTACAGAGGAATTTCAAAAAAAAGACATCTCTAAAATTGTTAATTTATTTGTAAAAGAGCTGTTAGAAACTAAAGGAGTTGAGCTAATACTTTTATCAGAAAAATTTATATCTGTAAAAAAAACTGATGAAGTTTCATGGGAAGTTTTAAAACCTATGGTTATTTCTCATATGAACGATTATTTCGAAAAAAATAAAGAACCAATATTAAAAAAAACTGAAGGAAAAATAGATTTAAAAGAAGACACGAATAAAACTGTTCAGCAAATTAAAGAAGTATTGGATAGCAAGGTAAGACCTGCTGTAGCAAGGGACGGTGGAGATATAAAATTTAAATCATTCGACAAAGGTGTTGTAAAAGTAGAGCTTCAAGGTAGTTGCTCTGGATGCCCAAGTTCTTTAATGACTTTAAAACAGGGAGTTCAAAATTTACTTTGTCACTATGTTAAAGAAGTAAAGTCAGTAGAGGCTGTCTAGAATGAAAAAAAATTTAAGCTACAGAGAAAAATTATTAGAGCTATCCAGAATCTATTCAATTAGTGAAATTCAAAATTATATTAAAAGAAAAAAATATCTCACAAATTCTCAAATAGAACATATCTTAAAAAAAAATAAAGTACCCATACCCAAAGAAATACATATAAGTTTTTCGGAAAAATATTTTACAAAACCATACTCAAAATTTGGAAAGAGAGTATTAGGTTTGCGCGTTAACATGTACGATTTATATAAAAACATGTGTCTTCAATTAGGAAAATTTTTCCTACATATATGGAACAATTTTGGAAATTTAGGATTAAGGATGTTAAACGCTATACCAAAAATTATTTTTTCGTCAATAAATTTGATAAGTGAAAAGTTTATAAAAATTTTTTATAGTTTTTACAACCCAAAAATTAGAATACAAAGTGCGAATAAAATTGTGGCTACAACAGGATATGTGGTCGTAATCTGCGCCATAATGATTTTAGGATATACGATTATTGAAAATCATGGTGCAAAACAAAAGAGCAATCTTCAAGCCAAAAAAATAGAAAAGATTAACAAAGAACCAAAGACAGTGTTAAAAAATAAAGTTGTTAAATTGCCTTCCAAAAATACTCTTGTAATAAAAAAAAACAAAAATAATAAAGAATTATTAGATAAAAAAAAATTAGCCAAAATACCGGCAACTAAAAAATCGCTTAAAAAGATTAAACTACAGGAGAAAAAACCAAGTGAAGTTTCAGATATAATTCTTCCAAATTTAAATTTAAAGACTGAAACAATATTAAGTTTATTTAAAGATGTTAATTATGACCTGAAAACTGTAAGATTTGAAAAAAAAGTTAAGCCAATATATTTTACGCAATTCCCAAAAGATCTTGATGAAATTCAAAGTGTGAAGCTAAAAAAAGACACTTTCATTAAAATCGTACTCCCTTTAGTTGTTGCGGAAAATGAAAAGATTTTAGATGATAGATATAAATTTAATAAAATTAAAATAAAGAAAATGACAAGTGAAAAAGAAAAAGCTTGGTTAAGACTAAAGTTAAGAGAATATAAAGTTAAAAATGGAAATATTTCTGAGCTTTCCAAAAGAATGGATATAATACCTGTATCAATAGCTTTGGCTCAAGCAGCAAAGGAAAGTGGTTGGGGGACATCAAGATTTGCTCTAGAAGGTAATGCAATATTTGGTCAATGGACTTGGAATGGAAAGGGCATAGAACCACTTTCAAGGGAGGTAGGAACAAATCATAAAATATTAAGATTTCCCATATTAAGAGCATCAGTTAAAGCTTACAAAAATAATCTTAATACCCATAAGGGATATAAAAAATTTAGAGAAAAAAGATACGCACTAAGAGAGAAAAAAAAATCTATTAAAGGCTTAGATTTAATACATACACTAGATAGTTACGCACAAACTGGAAAAGAATATACTAAAATACTAGCACAAATTATCGATCAAAATTCTTTATTTGATTTCGAGTCTGTTAAATTAACTAACTCAACAAATAAGAAAAGTTTAAATCTTTAATTTCAATTTTCTAAGATTACAAATTGAATTCCCAGCCAGCGCCAATATTTACCAAAGTCCTGTAGCGAGCAATTAATTCTTCCTCGTTCTGTTGTAAATTTACCCATTAGCTTAATTTCAACCTGTGAATCAGTAACAAAAGTTATTTTAGATTTTCTCCATTCATTTTCTTCATTTGAATAGCAGTTCATTTTTTTTAAATCTTTGATATTATCGATGAAATCTATAATTACTTTTGGTGGGTTATTACTATTATCAATATACTTATCTATTGGAAATATAGCTTTATATTTAAAAGGCAATGTAAATAGTAATTTTTTAAACCTTTCTACTTTTCCATATTTTTCATTTATAGGAAATCTAGGTAACTCTAATAAATCTTTTGTTTCATCTGCAACGCCTGAATGTTGGCCAAATGCATATTTAAAATTTAAGTCTTCTACAATTTTTTTAAATTCAAAACTGTATTCACCAAAAGGGTAAGAAAAAAATTCAGAATTGTATCCAATTTCTTCTTTTAAAATTGATATAGATTTTTTAATATCATTTATTATATCCGCAGAGTCATAATCTACTAGATACTCATGCGAGTGACTATGATTTCCTATGTGAACAAAATCTTCATCAGCTATTTCTCTAATTTGATCCCAGTTCATATAATTAAAACTACCAACCTCCCTCGTGCTAACAAACAATATAAAAGGAATTTTTTCTTTTTTTAAGATAGGCCACGCATTTTGATAAAACGAAAGGAAAGCATCGTCTATTGTCAATAAAACTTTCTTTTTCTTTTTTTCTGATTTTAGACTTAGTCCAAACTGCTTAGGATTAATAAAATTTATTTTATTATCTTTAATAATTTGAAGTTGTTCTTTAAAATCTTTAACTTGTATATTGGTAGATGGGTATTTATTTTCATTAAATCGGTGGTACATAAAGGTAATAACACCATAGTCTTCAATTTTATTTTCACTTTCTATAGAATAGGAATTGTTTATAGGCGTTAAAAAAACTATAAATATGAAAATGATAAAAGATTTTTTAATTATTAATTTCACCGGTAAAAATGACTCAATTGGTTTAAGAATAGATAATAATTTCTTTATTGAAAAATTTCAAACTAATATTAAAAATAATGAAATTCTTGTTAGCAATATTTTAACTCTAATAAAAAAAAATAATGGAAAAATAGATGAAAATTTCTCTATTATTGTCAATATTGGACCAGGTAGCTTCTCTTCAGTAAGAATTTCATTAGCAATAGCTAAAGGAATACAAATTACCAAAGGAGCTAAATTGTTTGGATATAAAGCCACGCAATTAAACGATTTTAACCTTAAAAATATTGAGAATTTGATTAATAAAAATCTTTTGGAAAATAAATTGATTAAACCAGTGTATATAAGCTAAGTTATAAAAATATGAGTATTATCGAAGATAAATGTAAAGAAAAAGGAGTGAGGTTAACAGACCAGAGAAAAGTTGTAGCTCAAGTTATATCTGAAGCTACAGACCACCCTGATGTTGATGAGCTTCATAAAAGAATTAGCTTGATAGATAAAAAAATTAGTATTGCCACAGTTTACAGAACAGTTAAATTATTCGAAGAATCCGGCATACTTGAAAAACATGATTTTAAAAGTGGCAAAGCAAGATACGAACTTTCTGATGAACCTCATTCTCACTTAATAGATATTAACAGTGGGGACATAGTAGAATTTGTAGATAAAGATATTGAAGAACTTCAAAATAAAGTAGCTGAAAAACTTGGCTACAAATTAGTAGATCACAAATTAGAACTCTATGGTTCAAAAATAAAAAAATAAATTGTCAAAAAAAATTTTTATCAAAACTTTTGGATGTCAAATGAATGAATACGATAGCAATCGTATTTTAGATATTGCCAAAAATATTGGATATGAGGCCACTCAAACGATGTCAGAAGCAGATTGTTATATATTAAATACTTGTCATATAAGAGAAAAAGCAACTGACAAAGTTTACCATGATGTAGGGAGACTTAAAAAAGAGTTTAGAAATAAAAAAAAACCTATACTTTTAGTTGTTGGTTGTGTTGCTCAAGCAGAGGGAGATGTTTTGTTAAAAAGAGAAAATTATATTGATGGAATAATAGGACCACAAGCATATCATAAAATTCCTGATATTATAAAAAGTATTGAAAAAAAAATACGTAAAATTAATTTTACAGAATTTGAAGTAATAGAAAAATTTGATAAATTAAATCAATTAAAAAATAATAACTCTAAAGTTTCTGCATTTTTAACGATACAAGAGGGATGTGATAAATTTTGTAAATTTTGCGTGGTTCCTTACACGAGAGGTCCAGAATATTCAAGATCATTTGATGAAATTTTAGCTGAAGCAAAGCAGCTAATAATTAATGGAGCAAAAGAAATAACCTTACTAGGTCAAAATGTTAATGCTTATAATTTTAATGATAAAAAACTTTCTGATTTAGTTTATGGATTGGATTTACTAAAAGGTCTAGAAAGAATTAGATACACCACTTCTCATCCAAACGATGTAACAGAGGACCTTATAAAAGCTCACAAAAATTGTAAAAAATTAATGCCAATACTCCATTTGCCAGTTCAAAGTGGTTCTACAAAAATATTAAAAGAAATGAATAGAAAACATACAAGACATGAGTATATAAATATTATAAATAAGTTAAAAACTAGCAATCCATTAATTAAATTTTCAAGTGATTTTATAATTGGTTACCCAACTGAATCTGAAGAAAATTTTAATGAAACAATTTCTTTGATGAAAGAAATTAAGTTTATTAACTCATATTCATTTATATATAGTCCAAGACCAGGCACGCCTGCAAGTGAGTTAAAGGAAGTGAACTTAAAAATTTCTAAAGCCAGGTTAAGTACTTTTCAAAAAATTGCTGATGAAATTAAAAAAGATTATAGATCAAGTCTTTTAGGCCAAGAGTTAGAAGTTTTGTTTGAAAATAAGATTAAAAACGAAAGCAGTTATTTTGGAAGAGATAAGTACTTGAATTCAGTAATAGCTCAAAGCGACAATAATTTGACTGGTCAAATACGTAAAATAAAAATTGATAAGTTTAATTACAATACACTATTTGGAAAAGTAGTCGTTCTAGAAAAAAATAATAAAAAAAGTGTAGCAGCCTAGTATATGTTTAAAGCAAACAAACTAGATTCTAATATTATAATTAAAAAAATTGACAAGGAAACAATCAATATCCAGGTTTTGCAGAATGACATTTTAATGTCGATAGTCGGTCAGTTTAATCAAAATTTAATTGAATTAGAAAAACTTACTAAAACCTCAATATTTTTCAGAGGTAATTCCATTACCATCAAAGGAAAAAAAGAACACATATTTCAAGCAAGTGAGGCAATAAAATTTTTAATTAATAAATTTCTTTTAACGAATGTAATAGAAAAAAATGATATAATATTATCAGTGAAAAAAAATATAAATTCTGAAAAAGATTCAAATGTAAGATCTTTAAAACAATTGATTAAAACACCAAAGAAATCAGTAATAGCAAGATCTGAAAGACAATCTGATTACATAAAAGCATTGAAAGAAAATGATATTGTAATGGCCTTAGGACCCGCGGGAACAGGCAAGAGTTTTTTAGCTGTTTCAGTTGCAATAACATTACTTATGGAAAAGAAAGTTGAAAGAGTGATGTTATCTAGACCCGCAGTGGAAGCAGGTGAAAAATTGGGATTCCTACCTGGGGATATGAAAGAAAAAGTTGATCCCTATCTAAGACCTTTATACGACGCTCTTTACGATTTATTTGGGTTTGAACAAATACAAAAAAAAATAGAAAATGGTGAAATAGAAATTGCTCCATTGGCCTTTATGAGAGGACGAACTTTAAAAAATTCTTTTGCCATACTCGATGAAGCACAAAATGCAACAGCAACTCAGATTAAAATGTTTTTAACTAGAATAGGAGAAAACTCTAAATTAGTAGTGAATGGAGACCCTTCTCAAATAGATTTACCAAATAAATCTCATTCTGGTTTAGTAAAATCTAAAGAAATTTTACAAAAAATAAAGGAAATAAAAATAATTGAGTTTGATCACAAGGACGTTGTAAGACATCCACTGGTTTCAAAAATAATTCAAGCCTTTCAAAAAAATCTTGATGATAAAAATTAATGCCATCATTCGACATCAGTTTTGGAATAAAAAAATACCAAATATAAATAGCTATTTACAAAAAAAAATAAAGATTTTGAGTAAAAAAATAGCTCACCTTAAAAATACAGATTATGAATTCACTTTATTGTTATCTGGTGATAAAGAAATTAAAGATTTAAATAAAAAATTTAGAAAGAAAAATAAAACTACTGATGTTTTATCATTTCCATTTTATGACAAAAAATCATTGAGTAAATTAAAGAATAGCAAAAAAAAAATATATCTAGGTGATGTAGCAATTAATGTTAATAAGGTAAAAAAAAATAGGAACAAAGAATTTAATACACATTTCAATAAACTATGGATACATGGTTTAGTTCATTTATTTGGACATAATCACATAAAAGATAAAGATTTCAATAAAATGAAAAAATTAGAGAATGAATTTTCTGAATTAATTAAATAATAATGTTTAAAAAAGCTTTTAATAATAGAGTTGTAATTATTTTTATAGTCCCGTTTTTTCTAGGGTGTCTATCAGTTTTTAGTTTTCAACCATTTAATTATATTTTTTTAAACTTTATTATATTACCTATAATTTTTTTACTTTTAAGCTATGTAAATAAAAGATCTAAAAATATTTATAGAAAAAAACCTTATTTAATAAATTTATTTTTAATAGGTTATTCTTTTGGTATCGGGTTTTTCTTAGCAGGCACACACTGGATTTCCTACTCGTTGACTTTCGAAGATAGTTTTAAATATTTAATTCCTTTCTCAATAGTCTTAATACCTATGTTCTTGGGTTTGTTTTATGGTTTAGCCACTTTATTGTCTGGCTCATTTTTAAAAAATAATATTAGCTCTGTATTAATTTTTTCTGCATCATTTGGTTTTTGTGATTTTTTAAGGAGTAAATTGTTATCAGGTTTTCCATGGAATTTATGGGCCTATAGTTGGTCCGCATTTCCGGAGGCTATACAAATTTTAAATGTGGTAGGTTTCTTTTCTTTTAATTTAATTGTAGTAACAGTATTTTGTATACCATTGCTTTTAGTCTTTAAAAATAATTCTAGAAATCAAGTTGCATTTATTTTAGGAATAATTTTTTTATTCTTTAATTATATTTACGGCTCAATTGTAATTAATCAAAATGAAATTAATCTTAATATTTTAAAAAAAAATGAAGATAAAATTATTAATGTTAAAATTATTTCTCCAAATTTTTCGTTAAAGTACAATCTATCAATTTATGAATTTGAAAATGCTCTGGAAAAATTATTAAAATATAGTGAACCAAATCCCGATAAAGAAACAGTTTTTGTATGGCCAGAAGGAGTTTTTACTGGATATAATTTTTCTGATTTAGTTAAATTCAAAGATCTCTTCCAAAAAACATTCACAAATAAACATAAAATAATCTTTGGCATAAACACCAGCAGTAAAGAAAAAAATAAAAATTTTAATAGCTTATTACTTGTTAATAGGGATTTAGAGATATTACATAAGTACAATAAAAGAAAATTAGTTCCATTTGGGGAATTCTTACCTTTAGAAAATTTTTTGAATCACTATGGACTAAAAAAAATTACCCATGGTTTTGAGTCTTTCTCGAAAGGTAAATTAAATAATTATATTGAGTTAAAAAATTTTAAAATATTACCATTAATCTGTTATGAGATTATTTTTCCAGAACTTCTACAAAAATCTAGTCCGTCTTCTGATCTCATAATAAACATTTCTGAAGATGCATGGTTTGGTAATTCAATTGGTCCCTACCAACACTTTGCAAAAGCTATATTTAGAGCGGTAGAGAATAATACTTATTTAGCCAGGTCAGCAAACAAAGGTATAAGCGCAGTAGTTAACAACAAAGGTCAAATTATTAAAAGCTTAAGACCCAATGAGGCAGGCAGCATCGAGGTAAATATTCCACAAATTGATAACAAAAAATCTAGTAAAAATGATTTGATATTTTTTACACTTTTATTTACATATACTCTTATCTTTTTTTACATTAAAAAATAAATTATAATGACAATTAAAAACTATTTATTTACAAGCGAGTCTGTATCTGAAGGGCACCCAGACAAAGTATGCGACAGGATTTCAGACATGATCGTAGATAGCTATATAAAAAAAGATCCGTACTCCAGAGTTGCTTGTGAAACGTTAACAACCACAAATAAAGTAATTTTGGCAGGAGAAGTAAGAGGTCCTGAAATAAAACAAGAGGAAATTATTCACAACGTAAGAGAATGTATTAAAGATATTGGTTATGACCAAGATGGTTTTAGCTGGAAGGAACAAACAAAAATTGAATCGCATCTACATGCACAATCTTCTGACATAGCTATGGGCGTTGATTCTAAAGACAATAAAGATGAAGGTGCAGGAGACCAAGGTATAATGTTTGGATATGCATGTAAAGAAACTGAAGTTTTAATGCCAGCTCCCATACACTTTGCACATAAAATTTTAAGATCTATGGCAACTGATAGAAAATCAGGAGAGTTAAAGGGAATAGAACCTGATTCTAAAAGTCAAGTTACAATGTCATATGAGGATGGCAAACCTACGAAAGTAACATCGGTAGTTATTTCGACACAACACTCCAAAGATTTAAACCAAGAAAAAGTTAGAGATTTAATATTTCCTTATATAAAAAAATCAATTCCTGAAAATTTTTTAAGAGAATTAAATACTAAAGATGTTTATATTAATCCAACTGGGCAATTTATTATTGGTGGACCAGATGGTGATACCGGACTTACTGGAAGAAAAATTATAGTTGACACCTATGGTGGTGCGGCTCCACATGGAGGAGGTGCATTTTCAGGAAAAGACCCCACTAAAGTTGATAGATCGGCTGCGTATGTAGCTAGGTACTTAGCGAAAAATATAGTTGCTGCAGGTGTTTCGGAAAAATGTTTGATACAGCTCGCTTATGCAATTGGAGTTTCAAAACCGCTATCTATATATATTAAACTTGATGAGGTTGATGAGGAAAAAACTAATGAAGTAAAAAAATTAATTGATAAAAATTTTGATTTATCACCTAGAGGCATTAGAGAATTACTTGATCTTAATAAGCCAATATATGAACGAACTTCTGCATATGGTCATTTTGGTAGGAAACCTGAAAATAATGGCCATTTTTCTTGGGAAAAAACTGATAAAGTAAGTTTTTTTAAATTGTGATCTTGAAAAAACCATAATTATTCAGTACAAGATAAGAAAAAATCTGCAACTTTACATAATGGGCACAAGCCCATTTTTTTTTGCAAAAAAGAAAAGGTTTAAATGTTAAATAGAGGACTAGATAAATTAGAATTACTTAGAATTGTAGAGGCAGTTGCTAATGAAAAATCTATTGATAAAGAACTAGTAATAGATTCTATGGAAAGCGCTATTCAAAAAGCCGCGCTTACAAAATTTGGAAATGATAATACTATAGAGGTTAAAATTGATAGAGAAAGTGGCGAAATTAAAATACAAAAAGTTTTAGAAATAGTAGAACTTGTAGAAGATCCTAATAAAGAAATAACATTAAAAGAATCTATATCAATAAATGTAGTTAACGAGTCATTAAAAATTGGGGATAAAATATTTGAAGAACTACCCCAGATAGATTTTGGAAGAATTGCAGCTCAAAGTGCCAAACAAGTTATAAGCATGCGTGTAAAAGAAGCCGAAAAGAATAGACAATATGAAGATTTTATAGAAAAACAAGATAGTATTTTAAGTGGAATTATTAAAAGATTAGAATACGGAAACGTTATAATGGATCTTGGAAGAGCTGAAGGTGTTATTAAAAAAGATGAACTTATCCCTCGTGAAATTTTAAAAACAGGTGATAGAGTTAAAGCCTACTGCTATGAAGTAAAAAAAGAACTTAAAGGACACCAAATATTTTTATCTAGAGCACATCCCCAGTTTTTATCTAAATTATTTTTTCAAGAAGTTCCCGAAATTTATGAGGGAATAATTGAAATTAAAGCAGTTGCAAGAGACCCAGGAAGTAGAGCTAAGATATGTGTAAATTCAAATGACACATCTATCGATCCAGTTGGTGCTTGCGTAGGTATGAGGGGAAGTAGAGTTCAAACTATAGTTAACGAACTACATGGTGAAAAAATTGATATAATTAAATGGACTGAAGATTTACCAACTTTAATTTCAGAGTCCCTATCTCCAGCTGAGATACAAAAAGTTTTAATTGATCAAGAAAATAAAAGAATAGACGTAATTTTAAGTGAAGAAAATCTTAGTAAAGCCATAGGTAGAAGAGGTCAAAATGTAAGATTAGCATCCAAGTTAACAAATTACGAAATCGATATTTTGACTGATAAAGAAGATTCGGAAAGAAGACAGACAGAGTTTAAAGAAAGAACCGAAACATTAGTGAAAAACCTAGAAGTAGATGAGACACTTGGCCAACTACTTGTGTCAGAGGGATTTCAAGGCATTGAAGAAATATCACAATCAAATCCAGAAGATATTGCAAAAATAGATGCTATCGATGAAGACACTGCAAAAGAACTTATAACTAGATCTAAAGAAACTCTAGTTAAGGAAAAAGAAGCGGTTGGAAAAAAACTAAAAGAGCTCGGAGTTGAAGATGTGCTTATTAATCTCAAAGGAATAACACAAGGAATGCTTGTAATATTGGGTCAAAAAAATATTAAAAAATTAAGTGATTTTGCAGACTTATCTTCAGATGAATTGATAGGTGGCTTTGATGAAATAAAAGGGAAAAAAATAAGGATAGATGGATATTTAGAAGAATTCTCTCTGTCAAGAGAAGAAGCAGATCAACTAATAATGGCTGCTAGAGAAATTGTTTTTAAATAAATTATTATGGTTGATAACAAAAATAAAAAAAACACACTTACTATTTCAACAAATTTATCTAAAAAAATTGATATAGGCTCTATTAACACAAGTGGGAAAAAATCATTTTCTATCGAAAAAAAAAAACCCTTTAGATCATTAAGAGAATCCAATAAAAGTGGAACTAGTACTAATACAACAGGTAGAGAACCTATCAAAAAAACATTTGCTAGAAAATTCGTTGAACAACAAGCTACAAAAGCTTTTATCAAAAAAGATGAAAAACCAGCTAATAAAGGGAAATTAAAACTTAAAAGCTCTGTCGACAAAAGAAATATAAAACTTACTGTATCCAGGGCACTTAATGTTGAGGAAATAGAAATTAAACAGAGAAGCCTGGCGTCTGTGAAAAGAGCTAGACTTAAGGAAAAAAAAATAAATCCAGGAGGCGAAGATAAAAAAGAATTTAAAAAAGTAATAAGAGAAGTCGCAATTCCAGAGCAGATATCAATACAAGAGCTATCTAATAGGATGGCAGAAAGATCAAATGATATAATTAAGTTTTTATTTAATATGAAAGTAGTAGCAACTATTAATCATATTATTGATAAAGACACAGCTGAATATATAGTAAAGGAATTTGGTCACAAACCATTAGTTGAAGGCGAACCCACATTAGAAATTAATAAAAAAAAAGAGACTATAAAAGGTGAGGTTAGAAAAAGACCACCAGTTGTAACCATCATGGGTCATGTGGATCATGGTAAGACATCTTTATTAGACTCATTGAGAAACGCTGATGTAGTTTCAGGTGAGCACGGAGGAATAACACAGCATATTGGAGCATATCAAGTAAGCACAGAAAAAAAGGACATTATTACATTTATAGATACTCCGGGTCATGCTGCTTTTACTGAAATGAGAGCAAGAGGTTCTAAAATTACTGATATTGTAGTTCTTGTTGTGGCTGCAGATGATGGAATAAAACCTCAAACAGTTGAAGCCATTAAACATTCAAAAGCTGCAAAAGTACCCATTATAGTGGCTATCAATAAGTGTGATTTACCAAATAAAAATATCAGTAAAATTAAAAATGAACTTATGCAATACGAACTAGTAGCAGAAGATTTAAGTGGTGACACATTATTTGTAGAAGTTTCAGCAACTAAAAAACAAAATCTAGATAAGCTTAAAGAAAGTATACTACTTCAGTCCGAGATATTAGACTTAAAAGCTTCGGTAACGGATCCAGCTTCAGGTGTAGTTATAGAGTCAAAAATTGACAAAGGTAAAGGACCAGTTTCAACAGTTTTAATTTCAAACGGATTATTGAAAAGAGGAGATTATTTTGTATGTGGAAATACATGGGGAAAAATTAGAGCAATGATAAATCATGAAGGAAAAATCATTAACGAAGCCCTACCCTCAATGCCAGTAGAAATTCTTGGAATGAATAGCTCAGCTTTTGCAGGAGCAGAATTTTTAGTTACAGAAAGTGAAGATAAAGCAAAAGAAATATCAGAATTTAGAAAAGAAAACTCCACTTCTATAAATAAGTTAGCCGTGAAAGATAAAACAACTCTTTTCAAAAACAAAGATGACAAACAAGAGTTAAATATAATAATAAAGTCAGATGTTCAAGGTTCGAGCGAAGCTTTAAAAATGGCTATTAATAAAATAGAGCATGCGGAGGTTAAATCAAATATTATTTTATCTGACATTGGTATGGTAAATGAAACAGATGTTTCCTTGGCAAAAGCTTCAAGCGCATTACTAATAGGTTTTAATGTTAAACCAAATAGAGAGGCAAAAAATTTAGCAGAGGAACAAAAAATTGATATTAAATATTTTAATATTATTTATGAGGCTTTAGAATTTATTGAGAAAGGTTTATCAGGATTATTAGAGCCTGATATAAAAGAAACAATACTAGGATCAGCTGAAATACAGAAAGTTTTCAAAGTCTCTGATGCAGGTAAGGTTGCTGGTTCTAAGGTTACTAATGGAGAGATAAAAAATAAATCTAAAGCACGATTAATTAGAGATGGTGCAGTTGTTTACACCGGTGAAATAATAAGTATTTTTAGAGATAAGAACGCTGTTAAAGAAGTTAAGAATGGTTTAGAGTGTGGTATAAGCCTCAAGGATTTTATCGATTTCAAAGAAAAAGATGTAATAGAGTGCTACGTATCAGAAAAAATAGAGAGAACTATTTAATGAAAAAAGAAACTTCTCAGCCGACATATACTCAAAGACAGCTTAGGGTTGGAGAATTAGTAAAGCAAAATTTAGGTGAAATTTTTATCAGAAATGAGGCAAAATTACCTTCAATCAATACAAAAGTAATTACTGTTACCGAGGTTAAAATGACACCGGACCTTAAAACCGCCAGAGTATATGTAATTCCCTTAGGTGGAGTAAACCTAAGTGAAACTGTAAGTGTCTTGACTGAATACTCTCATCTTGTTAGAAGAGCACTGTCAAAAAAACTAGATATAAAGTTTCTTCCTAAACTTACTTTTGTAGAAGACAACTCATTTGAGTATGCGGAGAAAATAGAAAGATTAATAAAAAAAAATAATGTCAACGAAACAGATAAAAAAAACTACAATTAAATCTCTAGCCATCCATGAAAAAGATGTTGGTTCAGCCGAAGTGCAAATTGGTTTACTCACAGATAAAATTTCAAGATTGGCGGAGCATTTTAAAAAAGCAAAAAAAGACAAACATTCTACAGTAGGATTGACAAAATCTGTAAATAAAAGAAAAAAACTTTTAAGTTATTTAAAAAAAACAAATTCAGAATCATATAATAAAGTATTAAAACAATTAAATTTAAGGAAATAATGTTTAAAATTCACAAAGAAGAAGTAGAAGTAAAAGGAAAAAAAATAACACTAGAAACTGGAAAAATTGCAAGACAAGCTGATGGAGCAATAATTGCCACGTGTGGTGAAACAGTAGTTATTGCCACTGTTGTTGGAGCAAGAAAACTTAGAGACGGTCAAGATTTTTTTCCACTATCTGTAAATTACCAAGAAAAATATTATGCTGCAGGAAAAATACCAGGCGGGTATTTTAAAAGAGAAGCAAGACCAACTGAGTCTGAACAATTAATTTCAAGATTAATAGATAGACCAATAAGACCGTTGTTTCCTTCAAGTTTTATGAATGAAGTTCAGCTGCTTCCGACTGTTTTATCTTATGATGGAGAAAATCAAGCTGATGTACTTTCAATTATTGGCTGTTCTGCTGCCCTGGCTATTTCGGGGCTACCATTTGGCGGACCAATTGCTGCAAGTAGAGTGGGATTTAAGGATGGAAAGTATTTATTAAATCCCTCACCTAAAGAATTGGAAGAATCAGAATTAGACCTAGTAGTAGCTGGAACAAAAGATGCAGTTTTAATGGTTGAATCAGAAACTTCAGGATTAACAGAGAAAGTAATGTTAGACGCAGTTAAGTTTGGACATGAAAACTTTATACCTATTATTGAAGCAATAGAAAAATTAACTAAAAAAGCGGGAAAACCTAAATGGGATGTGGAAGAAGTAGATCACTCAGAAGTAAAGAAAAAAATTGCAAAAAGTTTAGAACCAGATCTCAGAAAAGCATTTAAAGAAACAGACAAAAAGAAAAGATCAACATCAATAAAAGAAGCGGAAACAAAATGTAAAGAAATGTTTGTTGAAGATGAAAATGTTACAGAGAATCAAGCAATGGCTCAACTGAAATCACTTGAAAAAGATATAGTCAGAACTGCAATTTTAAAAGATAAAAAAAGAATTGACGGAAGAGGTCTAGCCGATGTAAGGCAAATTAAATGTGAAGTTGGAGTATTACCAAGAACTCATGGGTCTGCGTTATTTACTAGAGGTGAAACCCAAGCTTTAGTAGTAACTACGCTCGGGATGTCCGACGACGAACAAAGAGTCGAAAGTTTAAATGGCATGCAAAGAAATAGATTTATGCTTCATTATAACTTTCCACCATTTTCTGTAGGAGAATGCGGGAGAATAGGAA
>Ga0114997_10002078_pt1 | contig 16331 bp, 12 predicted proteins | sample ArcticOcean_MG_C_2_FD_87045 | JGI IMG/M metagenome (GOLD analysis project Ga0114997, IMG submission 87045) | Marine microbial communities from western Arctic Ocean - ArcticOcean_MG_CB4_136 | ecosystem: Environmental > Aquatic > Marine > Oceanic | place: Arctic Ocean: Canada Basin | collected...
CAATGCCAGGATTTTTCATGAATTCAGAAAAGTCGTAGTCTTCAAGCAATTTTGCTATATCTTTTACTCCATATGCTATCCAATCATTTCCTGCTCCTGAGGTAAAGCAAACAGAATTTCCTTCGATACCGTTATCTAGCTTTATCTTTGTATAAACACATGAGTAATTTGGTTTTTTATGAAATGGATCTGAACCTAATAAAGTATCAGAAGTAGGCACCCTGATATCTGTAACTTGAATATCTTTAATTTTTATCATTTTTTCTCTTGCAGCTTGGAGGGAATTATTGAAAAAAAATACTATTTATGCAAGTTTAAAAATGCTTGAGATTTTATACTTTGCAACTGAAAATAGATTTCTTATTAATTTTGAAAATACTCCTTTTCTCTGGATTTCAAAGTTTAAAGTAATTCTTGGTTTTGAAGATTTATGAGCACCTTTTCTATGATAGCCCGAGGTGTTTGCAAGAACAAAGGTTCCTCTTGGCCCAGTAAATGTTTTGAGTTTATATTTATCAATAGCATCTCTCAATACCCCATTTCTAACTCGAGTAGAACCTGAGCTGTGATAATCCTCACTTAAAACTGCCGCATTGGTTTGTTTAGATCTAAAGGCAGCATCCAAATACGAGCCTTCGAGATATTCAAAGGGAGCATTCACTGTATTTATATCCTGAAGATATATAAAGCCTTTTGCAATGCCTGAAAATGTATCTTGATGCATTTCTGAATTTGAATTCTCCCCAGATACAATACCAAGTGAAAATGAAATATCTTTGAACTCGCAATGATATCCAGCTAATACTGACAAGTAATATTTAAAATCAGCTTTTAGAGAGTTACCAATAAATTCGCATATCTCTTTATTGTGCTCCTCAGAAAATGTAAAGTACGCAGAGAAAGAATCTTCAATTTGCTCATTTTTTCCATCTTTTAAAAAAGGCCTTGCACCTGCATGGCTGGGCTTAGAATAATTCAAAACACTGTCTATATGTCCATCGATTAATGGCATATTATGAATATAAGTTTCATAAAAACCCATTGTAAATGTTTTATATAATTCTTTTTGAATGTTTGCAGGAGAAGCGCTAATTACAAGGGAGGAAACTTTAATATCAAATATGGTCCTCAATTCATCGTATTTTGTTTTTGCAAATAGCTTAGTTGCCGGCGCTTTATGGGAAACCCATCCCAAAAAAAATATATCCTTGATGATATCTGGCATAAATCTATATATTTTTTTAAGCAAAAAAGAGTAAACGGAGTATATTGTTTTAATATTTATTCTTGAATTTAAATTTTTTTTATATAAATCTTTTTGATTTGTATGAAAGCTTATGTTGTTGGCAAACATATGTTCAATCTTATCAATACCAATTAAATCTTTTGAATTATTCATATTTTATGACACCTAGCCCTGGTCAGGGGCTACTTTTGAAAGCGAAGTTATAAGCTCCATATCTTCCTTGCTCTTAAGCAAAAAGCTGCTCCACTTTGAAGACTTAACCAAATAAGTATTTTCATCAAATAACTGCCCTTTTGAAAGCATACTCATCATTTGTCTACTCCAGCCCATCATCGCATAATTAAAACATTTAATATATTTTAGATCTTGGGTTCTAGCAAAGCCATTTTTCCAATTAAAATTGAGTGGCTTTTCATTAAAAATAGCATGGACTTGTGAAAGGTTGTAAGAAATACCTGAGCTCCAATTTTCAGCATCGGAAACTTTTACAAAATTCTTAATGTCGCTTATTGTTTGCAAGGGGCTTGCAGTATTAACCCAAAAAACTTTTTCCCCTTCATGGTGATCCAAGAAATCAAAGACCACCTGATCACTCGTGGCTAATGATGTCGCCAACTCACTGGATCTCAGATAAAAATCTACGCCAACTCTACATGCGATTTCCTCTAACTCAGGATCATCAGTATTAATTACCACACGATCAAAAGCCTTGCTCATCAAAGCTTTCTTTAAAGTAATTTCTAAAACGGTAAGTTCTCCAATTTTTAGGTAGTTTTTTTTTGCCAACCTAACAGATCCTTTTCTTACCGGCACCATGCAAATATTCATATTTAGTATTTTTTTTAATCTAATTGAGAATTTTGATAATTATGCATTAAATAATTTATTTATTCTAAAATCTTAATATCTTCCCAACTAGATCCATTCATAAGACTCGCATGAGCAGCTTCAATAACAATTGTGCTAATAAGGGATTCTTTAAAAGTTGGTCTTTCACTTTCAAGGTCCGATAAAGCCCTAAATCCTTCTTCTAATGCAAGAACATCAGCCAGGAAAGTATTTACGCTATCAATACCATAGCCTCGCCAATAAATATTTCCATCATCGGTTCCATATTGCATACAAAAATCTGGATTTATATGCTGAACTCCAAGTTCATCTGTATTGATTCTAATTCCCCGCTCCTTTTGATCAGCTTCATAGCGACCCTTTGAGCCAATGAATTTAATTTTTTGATCTGACATTGCTGAACTGTTTTCTGGATCAATCCAACTAGTTAATATGGTTTCAGAGAATTTAATTCCATCAGGCATTTCCCACTCAATAATGCATTGAATTGCATCATAGGTATCAATGTTATATTTTATAATTTCAGTCTTTTGTCCAATTGCCATAACACGCCTTGGTAAAGCTGAAGTCACAAACCTGATAACATCAATATAATGAACTCCCAAGTACTGAAGGATACTAGTTTTAGATGCCCAATCTTTAAAAAATGAAATAGGCACTGATTTTCGCTGGCTATATTCAATCCAGCAATTTAACGGAGCGCCTAACTCTCCAGATTTAAATCTATCGCGCAAAATTATATTCGATTTGTCCCAACGTTTATGGAACTCAACTGCGCCATAAAGATTATTCTGCCTAGCTAAATCAACTAAATCTTTGCCTTCAGCGTAAGTAGGCGTCAGTGGCTTGACTACAAGAGTATGCAAGCCAGCTTCAAGACAATCTTTTGCAGTTTGATAATGCAAATGGTCTGGCACAGCAATAATTGCACATGCAGGTTTTTTGCAATTCTTCAATACTTGCAGATATTCATTGTGCTTTTTTGATCCATTCTCTGGGTAGCAGCTTATATCAAGCTTCACTCCAGTTTTAACCTCAAGCTGTTTGGCTTTATAATACAGCTCCTTTGATGATTGAGAGGACGTTGAAACACAGTGGATACCTCCAATGTTTTGGTTATATCTTGCCCACTCAAAAATTGCAGGCAAAATTGTTCCATGACCATCTGTTCCTTTTCCGCAAACATACAGCCCCGCTCCAATAACAATTATGTCAATTTTTTTCATATATTCTTTTCCATTAAAATATTAAATAATTACTGAACTAGAAATAAAAATATTCACTTTGGTATGATTATCTCATATTAGATGTATTGCAAATCCTTAGCTCTTTATTAAATTATGAGAGGTAAGGATCTTTTCAATTTTTTCATTCCAATCATTAGATAAACTCATTAACTCATTGTAGAAAGGGTGAGGATTTTCTGTAAGTAATGAGTAATTATTTCTTTGTAAGATAGAAATAGCCTTTACTAACTCTTGTGAATTGCTAGCTGGCAAAACTATGCCTAGTAAACGGTATATTGTAGTAAATCCAGAGCCTAGCGGAACCTGCTGCTTAGAATGTTTATTTGGATCAAAAAGCTCTATTACAGGAATACCAATAGTATGACAGTCCATTGCTCCTGAAGACCAAAATGAAATAACAAAATCTACTGAGGTTGCAATCTTCATAATGTGGTCATCAATTATATTCATTGATGGGTATTGGCTTGCTAAATCATCCCAATGAGATTTCTCTTCTCTTGGATGCTTTTTAACAAATAGATTGTAATTATTAAAATGTTCATCAATAGTCTTCATAGATATCTTTACTAAGTTTGCATGAGATTGATCATCTAAGTAGCTTCCACTTCCTCTGCTTAAAACAAGAATATTGATTGATTGCCTACTCAGCAAGGATGAGCGAAAGGACTTAGACTCCCCCCTGAGATCAGAAAGCCATCGATCTGAATATTTTGGGTGACCAATAAATACTTTTTCTAATTTTGGGTCAGACAACTCTCTTTGATCGTTGATCATAAGATAATCAGCTGGATGTCCAAGCAAAAGGAAATACTTATTTCCAAAATTCTTGAATTCAGGTTGAGAATAGTTGATATTCAAGTCTTCCGCATAAATATGGGGGGAATGAGGAAAGTAAAAGAATATGGCTTTATCAAACTCTTCCTTTAACCAAAGATCTCTAGGCCTTCTAAGACTTGGATACTCAGAAAAGAATAAAAATTTCTTATTTTTAAGATTAAGACTTTTGAGAGGAAGATGCATTAAATAAAATTTTTTAATGGCTTTATTTATTAAGCCGTAAATAATCTTTAGGATTGGTTTTTTTTTAAAATTTAGCTTAATTGATGCCCGGTGAAGAAGGTAACTAAAGTGTTCAATTTTTTCAAAAAAATATCCGCCACATTTATAAACATCAAGGTTAAGGCTGTGATTTGTAATATAGTCATTTAGCATTTGGTTTTTGTGAACACTGATGCGGGCATGCCTTGTCAAGAATATAATTTTTATATCAAAACTTTTAGCTAATAAATCATCCAATATGGGTAGTATCCAATCAAGCTCTCCGGCGGAACCAGATATGAAAACAATTCCCATCTTAGTAAGCAATTCAGGGCTGTTAGATTTTTTATCCAATAGATTATTTATGGAATAGAAAATTGAGAGTAGTTTTCTTCATTAAATTTCTTCAGATGTTTTCAAAAATTAAATAGGTACAAATTAGAGGATTTTTTATCAAACCCTGCAAATTTTCCGCCGGTGGACACAACCGCTAGATAATTTTTGTTATTATGCTTAAATACAAGAGGTGGAGAGCTTCCAGCAGCTTCCATCTTGTAATCCCAAATCAATTTTCCATTATAAGTATCAAAGGCTCTTACAAATCTATCAGGCCCGCCAGTTGCAAACAAAACCCCATCTGATGTCGTTGCCATACCTCCATAAATAAACTGACCTGTTGGATGATTGCCTTTATATTGATCGTAGTCTCCAACAGGTATTTTCCAATTAACTTTGAATGTATCAAGATCATAAGCAACAATTTCTCCATAAGGCGGTGTGTTAATAGGCAGGCCATTTTGATCTATGAACATAGACCATAAATAATGCAATTTAATGCTTTTATTTTTATAAAGAAGATCATCTTGGAGTTTAAAATATTCTGTAATTTCTTTAAGACGATCGCTGGAATAAGTTAGAAAGTCTTTTTTATGTTTTGCCTTAAATACGTCAAAATCTTTTAGAACATCTATAGCGCTTGTGCTTTGAATGCCAACAAGAGATGGCACAATATTATGTTCCAACTCACCTAGAGTTTTATATGATCCATTTCTTTTTTCGCCGTGACATGAAGAACAATCTTGTAAATAGTATTCTTCGCCCTCATGCTCAGTATTTAATGATTCCTTGAGATTAGAATCTTGAAGAAATAAGCGTAATTTCCAAGGCACTTTATTTACTGCCACAAATAGCTGGTTAGATTTTAAATCAACGGATACACCCGTCCAAGTAGCTCCTCCATGAAGACCATAAGTTATAAGTGTTTTCTTTAAAGATGGGGGTTCAAAAAAACCAAACTTATAATCATCTAGATCAAATGTTTTTTGGAGTTGGATATCTTTTCTAAGATGATCTGCATAAAAGGCATGGTCCATGAATGGTTCTGGAAAATTAATTAAAGGTTGGTATGGTGAAGTTTTTTCACCCGCAACATCAGATAGAGGTGTATTCACATAAATCGGATCTTGTAATAGTTTTCCAGTTACTCTATCAGCAACTATTAAGTTCCCTCTCTTGGAAGGAGCGATAACAACTTCGGATAAGTTATTGTTAGTTTTAATATTTACCAATGCAGGCGGAGAAGCAATATCAAAATCCCACAAGTCATGTATAACATCTTGATATGACCATAAAACCTCACCGTTAAATGCATTAAGGGCTATTAATGAATTTGCCTCTTTATAAGAATTTATCCTATTTCCTCCATATAATGGAGGCTTAGGATTACCAGTAGTAATAAATAGAATGCCCTTGTTTTCGTCCAAGCTTATTCCTGCCCAGGCGGAACCCCCATCAATAGATTTTTTCCAAACTTCTTCACCAGTATGTTTATTAAAACCTTGAATTGCAGGAGGTAGATTGGTGCTTGTTAAAATAATATCATTAAAGACAATCGGGGCAGCAGTTCCAAAACCTACTTTTAGATATCCATTGGTTCCAAAATCTTTTTTAAAGTTTCCATTTAAGCCATTCACAGCTACAAGATAAGTGGAAACTATGAAATACAATGTCGTTTCATTGGTTTCAATGTCTTGATGCAAAGCAAACCCCCTTTGTGCTGGCGGCATGACAAATTTCAAATTGAAAATAACTTTGTTATCGTCTATGTTCCAAGCAACTAAGCTATTTTCTCTAGTGACAAAATATAGTATTCCGTTATGATAAATTGGAGAAGATTGAATAGGGTTTTCATTTAAAATGCTTCCTCCATTGAACTTCGATGAATCGATAACGCTAGAAAGCTTGATATTCTGACTCAAAGCAAGCTTGCTGTTTGGAAAAGTCTTGTAGTATCTTATATTATCAACACCTCCTGTATTTGTGCTGAAATCAGTCCTTTTTTGAACACCTGCAGGGTTAATATATTTTGTAAACTCCTTTGTAGCCTGAAAAGGCTTGTCCAGTTCCAACCTAGCTGCATTAGTTTCAACTGGTAAGTTAGGGTCATAAACGGTCATTTCTCCTATGTTTTTATTCCTAGACTCGTTCAAAAATGCTGATTTAATTTCCCCTAACTCCTCTATTAGGTTCAGTTCTTTGATTGTTGAGAGCAATCTTGATCTTACATAAATAGTAATGTTCGTCTTATCAACTAGAAAAAAATCTTTTCCTACTGAATTTACTGAATTGATCATTGGTGCAAATAGCCAAAACAGGAAAATAGAAAGCAGTAAGGTACCTACTATCACTAAGATTTTTATATATCTAACCAAGCTCATGAGCATGCATATAAGGTAAGTGAAAATTGTAAATTTCTGAAGTGGTAATTTCGCCGAGTTAGTTTGAAAATAACGACTACTCCCTGGGATATCATCTTAGGAACATGCCCCCCTGTTTAGTGCTCCTGATAATAAGAAGCTTAAGTTAGCTCTAAATTCTTCCAATTTTTTTTTGGTTATTTTTAATCCAAGTCTCTAGTGTTTTGCCATCCATCCATTCAGGATTAGTATCAGAGCAATAAGTGAAATCTGGATCAACCATTTTGCCGTCACCAATTCTTTCAGGATCATTATTCCAATCATTAATCGAAGGCAGAATTTTATAATGGTCTTGATATTCGTATGTATATGGAGCATCTTCAATTCCTATCATTTGCTCATGTAGTTTTTCACCAGGCCTTATGCCTACAATTTCATGCTTGGCATCTTTTGAAACAGCTCTAGCTATGTCAGTGATGTTCATAGATGGAATCTTTTTAATATATATTTCACCTCCTTTCATATCATTAAATGCATGCCATACCAATTCAACACCTTGTTCAAGCGAAATCATAAACCGCGTCATCCGCTCATCAGTAATAGGAAACACCCCATCTGATTTAATTGATGAAAAGAATGGAATTACGGAGCCACGAGAACCCATCACATTTCCATATCGAACTACTGAAAAACTGGTGTCATGACTTCCTGAATATGAATTTCCAGCAACAAACAATCTATCTGAAGTTAGTTTTGTTGCTCCGTATAGATTGACTGGGCTACTTGCTTTATCAGTAGATAAACTGACAATCCTCTTCACCTTTTTGTCTATACAAGCATCAATTAAATTCATTGCTCCATTGACATTAGTTTTAATACATTCAAAAGGATTATATTCAGCAGTGGGTACGATTTTTGTTGCAGCTGCATGAACTACATAATCAATTCCATCTAACGCTCTTCTTAGCCTTTCTTTGTCACGGACATCACCTATAAAAAAACGTATATTTGGAATATCTTTATATAATTTTGACATCTCCCATTGCTTCATTTCATCTCGTGAAAAGATCACAATCCTTTTAGGGTTATACTTTTTTAATGTCATCGGCACAAATGCACTTCCAAAAGATCCAGTTCCGCCGGTAACTAAAATTGAAGAATTATTTAACATCTATATCACCTGCATTTGCATTTAAATTCATAATATCAGCATAGCTGACGATTTCAGTCTGATGGTCGCTTGTCAACCTGACTATCATGTCACAATTTTTTAATGTCGTTAATCTATGAGCAATGATAATAACAGTTAAATCATTGTCAAAGTTATCTATTTCATCCATCACAGCTAACTCTGTTTTATCATCAAGAGCACTTGTAGCCTCATCAAGAATTAGAACATTTGACTCTCTATAGAATGCTCGAGCTACACCTATTCTCTGTCTTTGACCGCCTGATAAACGAATGCCTCTTTCTCCCACTACAGTGTTATAGCCATAATCCCAAGACTCGATAAGATTAGCAATTTGAGCTTGCTCAGCTGCTATTTTTACGCGTGATTGGTTGATTTCATCCTCAGGGATACCAAAAGCAATATTTTCTTTAATTGTGCCATCAGATAGATAAATATCTTGAGGCACACTAGAAATATGAGTTTGCCACGCCTTTTTATTGGAATTGTTTACAACTATATTATCAACGAGCAATTCTCCACTTGTCGGCGAAAGTAAACCCATGATGACATCTAAAAGAGTAGTTTTTCCGCAGCCAGTTGTGCCTATAACTCCAATAACTGCTCCTTTTGGTATTGTGAAGCTAAGGTCTTTAAAAACCCAGGGTGATTCATCTGAATAACGAAAAGATAGATTTTTAAGCTCAATAGAGTGAGCAAAGGGATTAGGAGTAGGAGTCGACATACTTGCTTTGTCTAGGATAGGTTGATCCAATAACTCTAGTACATCTTTTAGTGAATATGCTGATCCTTTAACTCTGCTGTAAGAAGCATAAGCTTTTTGTATTGCAGGTAATAATTTTTGAGCACCTAAAACAAAGGCTCCAAGAACAGGCAAAAATTGATTTATTCCGCCGAACTGAAGAGTTGCTACGTAAGCTATGATTGCAACGATTCCAATTCCTACAGCCTCCATAAGAAATCTTGGTCCTGAAAAAATTAACTCATTCCTCCATGTTGCTCTTCGCATTTGAAGATCAGAGTTTTTATAAAGATTCACATAAAATTGTTGATTATTATTCAACAAAACTTCTCGAATGCCCCCTAAACCCTCTTGAAGTGATTTTACCATCAGATCTGACTTTTCAGCTATGCTTTGACTGTTTCCCCTCAGATTTGCTCGAGTAAGGGTCATTACTAATAAATAAAGAGCGCCAAAGCCTAAAAAAGCAGTCAAAGTCACAAAAATATTTATCGCTACTAAAACCACTAAGATGCCTACAATCGTTACCAAAGAGCTAATTAAATTTAAAATTGGAGCAATAACTCCCTTAGTGGCCGTGGCAGTTTTTGTAATAATCCCATTGATTATTTCACTGCTATTACGCGCTACATGAATTGCATAGTCCTGATAAAGTGTATGTTTATATATTTTGATGCTCATATCTGCGCCTGCCTGAAGAGATAATCTTGTTAAAGCCCATAGAAACACAAACCTTACTGCTGCTGAGAACATAGTAAGAAAAATAAAAACAAATGTTATTGGCAATGCTAGTTCACCAGACTGAGTGATATGAAGAAACTCTATGAAAGGCTGCATATAATTGCTTTGAAATATAGTTTCTGGCTCTGATAAAACTCCTAAAAAGGGTATTACAGCACCCAAACTTGCCATCTCGAAGAAAGAAACTACTATTGCAAAAATTTGCATAAGCGCAAGTTGCCTTTTTCGACGTTTAGATAAATGATCCCATAGTCTTTTTAACATTATATTATGGTTTGTAAATGAGTATTAAATAAGTAAAACTAGACACTAGACCAAATTATAGCCACGGGTAGGCAAGTAGCCGATATTCCCTTCATCACAGCCTACCATCAACTTCATTTTCTTTAAATATTAGCTTGGTATCATATATTAAGTGTTCTTTAACAGCGTAGGATCTCACAGTATCAATTGATAAGTTTTTGAACTCGTCATGAGCGACAGCAAACACAATAGCCTCATATTTTGCCTTTGAAGGTTGATTCACTAATTCAATATTATATTCCTCTAGAGCTTCAAGCTTATCTGCTTTTGGATCAAAAACATCCACGTTGCAATGAAAACTCTTAAATTCAGTAATCATGGATGCTACACCTGTATTTCTTAGATCAGTTGAATTCTCTTTGAATGTTAAGCCCATGATTAGGATATTGGAGTTGAGCAAATTAATACCTTTTTTAATCATTAATTTAGCAACTTGTTCTGCAATATAGCTCCCCATATTGTCATTAATACGCCTTCCAGCAAGGATCATCTCAGGATGATAGCCAACCTGCAATGCTTTATGGGTAAGATAATATGGATCAACCCCAATACAATGCCCACCTACCAACCCAGGCACAAATGGAAGAAAATTCCATTTTGTTCGTGCTGCTTCAAGGACTGATTCTGTGTCGATTCCTAATTTATTAAAAATAATAGCAAGCTCATTAATAAGAGCAATGTTTACGTCTCTTTGAGTATTTTCAATCACTTTGGCAGCTTCAGCAGTTTTGATGCTTGCAGCTTTGTAAGTCCCCGCGGTAATAATGGTTTGGTAAAGAGAATCAACTTTATCTGCTACCTCTGGCGTTGAGCCTGATGTTACTTTTTTAATCATTGTTAATGTGTGAGTTTTATCTCCAGGATTAATCCTCTCTGGAGAGTACCCGCAAAAAAAATCTTTGTTAAATTTTAAGCCTGAATACTGTTCAAGTATTGGTATGCAGACCTCCTCAGTTGCGCCTGGATAAACTGTCGATTCATAAATAACCAAATCATCTTTTTGCAAAAATTTACCGACTGTTTGACTTGCTGTTATCAAGGGTATCAAATTGGGTTGCTTGTATTCATCTATTGGCGTTGGAACAGTAATAATGAAAATATTACAATTTGCTATGTCACTCACATCATTAGTGAAAGTAAGCATTGCTGACCCCTGGAACTCTTCAGCGGTTACTTCAAGCCCAGAATCATGGCCTCTTTTTAGCTCTGAAACTCTGGATTTTTTAGTATCAAATCCTATTGTTTGGAATACTTTTCCAAACTCAATCGACAAAGGTAGTCCCACGTAACCTAAACCAATAATAGCTATTTTTGAATTATCCATTTTTATCATACTCCTTATACCAATTAACAAAATTTCTAATCCCTTCTTCAATAGTCATAGATGGTTTATAGCCAAATTCTTTTACGAGGTCATCCACATCAGCATAAGTATCAGGCACATCTCCAGGCTGTAATGGTAAAAGCTCTTTTTCTGCTTCCATTCCAAGCGCATTTTCAATGGCTTGAATGTAATCCAGGAGCTCAATAGGAGCATTATTACCTATGTTGTAAACACGCCATGGGGCCAGAGAGCTTCCAGGATCTGGATTTGTACCACTCCAATTTAGATTTGATTGAGCAGGTTTATCAAGAACTCTAATTACACCTTCTACAATATCATCAACGTATGTAAAGTCTCTTCGATGCTTTCCAAAATTAAATACCTGTATTTTTTCTCCAGCCAATATAGCCTTGGTAAATTTAAATAATGCCATATCTGGTCTTCCCCAGGGACCATAAACCGTAAAAAAACGAAGGCCTGTGGTCGGCAAATTATATAAATGGCTATAAGTATGTGCCAATAATTCATTTGCTTTTTTGCTTGCCGCATAAAGACTCAGTGGATGGTCAACATTATCATGAATAGAGAATGGGGTTTTTGTATTGGCTCCATAGACTGAGCTGCTGGAGGCATAAACAAGGTGCCCAATCTTATTGTGTCGGCAGCCTTCAAGAATATGACCAAAACCTACAAGGTTGGTATTAATATAAGCACTAGGATTTTCAATAGAATAGCGGACACCTGCTTGAGCAGCCAAGTTAATTACTCCATCAAATTTATGCTCCTTAAAAAGTCTTGCTACAGCAGGACCATCCTCAATATTTATTTTAAAATGTTGATAATTCGGGTGGTCAATGTGACGGGCTAGCCGCGCTTCCTTGAGAGAGGGATCATAATAATCATTGTGACTATCAATTCCTACAACCTCATCTCCTCTTTCGAGCAATCTTAGGGAAACAGCAGAGCCAATAAAACCTGCAGAACCCGTTACCAATACTTTCATAATGTCCTTTTTTTATAAAATAATTTTCTTCAATATAAGTAAACTTTTAGTTATCTCCAAAGAGATCTCTCGAGAAACATTTGTAGTCAACATCTTTTAGGCTTTCAGATTTCCTGTTAGATACTATAATGTCACTCATTGATTTAAATTTTTCTAGATCAGATATGACCTCGGAGCCAAAAAATTCTTTTTTGTTTAGCTCTGGCTCATAAACTACAACCTCTATACCTTTTGATTTAACTCGCTTCATTATTCCTTGAATAGCTGAAAATCTAAAGTTATCGCTGCCTGATTTCATAACTAATCTAAAGAATCCTACAATATTTGGTTTAAGTTTTAGAATCTGATCAGCAATAAAATCTTTTCGTATACTGTTGGAAGTTACAATTGCATTTATGAGAGTCTGGGGAACATACTCATAATTAGCCAGTAATTGCTTTGTATCCTTTGGCAAGCAATACCCTCCGTAACCAAAAGATGGATTGTTATAGCCATCCCCAATTCTATGATCAAGACATACGCCTTTGATTATACTCATGGTATCTAAACTGTTTGACAAGGAGTATGAATCCAGTTCATTAAAAAAGGAAACTCTCATAGCAAGGTATGTATTAGCAAATAGCTTCACTGCCTCGGCTTCTGTGGGTGGTATAAATAATATATCAATATCTTTTTTTTCTGCGGCATCTACTAATAAGTTAGCAAAAGCCCTACCACCATCGCATTTACTTCCAATAATAATTCTTGATGGATGCAAGTTATCGAATAGAGCCTTCCCTTCACGCAAAAATTCCGGAGAAAAAATCACTCGCTTTGTATCGTGCATTTCCTGCAGAGAGTTTGTGTGGTTGACGGGTATGGTAGATTTAATAATCACTGTTGCGTGAGAGTTAAGGGAAAGGGCATCCAGAACTACGCCATCTACAGAACTCGTATCAAATTGATTATTATCTTCATCATAGTCAGTTGGTGTTGCTACCACTACAAACTCTGCATCACCATATGCAACATTTTTGTTAGTGGTAGCAGTTAAACTTAGATGTTTTTCAGAAATATAGGCTTGGATTTCAGGATCTGCTATTGTGGATTGCTGATTATTAATTTTATCAACACGAATTGGATCAATATCTAAAACAGTGACCTCATTATGTTGAGCAAGCAATACTGCCAATGACATACCAACATATCCAGATCCTACTACAGTAATTTTGGACTTTGCCATGAATTTGATTTGAAGAAAAAGCCTTACAAGCTAGTTGGTTTAAAATATCTAATTAAAGCAACCAGCGCACCAAGAAATCCTCCAAGCAAAGCTCCGATAATACATATAATTGCTCTGCGGGGTGCAGATTTTTTTTCCATCACTGCTGGTGGATCAATATAATCAAACACATAATTATCATTTGCTTCGATAAGAGTTAATTTTTGTATCTGTTGTGCCAAAACTTCAGCTATTACCATTTTTACTTCTGATAAACGAGTTTGAGACAACTGCTCATTCAGATAATCGACAGCAAATTTAGCTTCTGATCGATCTTTTTCTCTATAAAATGAATTAATTTCAGTGACAGCTAGATCTGCCCAATGCTTTGCCACAAATGGTGATTGATGATTGACCGAAATAGTAACAATATTCGTTTTAATGTTTTTCACAACATTGATGTGTTCCATAAAAGCTTTGAAACTCTCTTGAGCAGAAGGTTTTGGCTTTTGAGGAGGTGCAACTTCCCTGGTCCATGTTGCACTTTGGCCATCATAAATTTCTTCATCATAGGTGATTGAGTTAGAGCTAAGATTCCAAGATTGAACAGCCATTAGGTCTGGAAGATTAATTTGCGAAAGAATTTTGTCTTCAAAAAAACTAAGTGATTGAAGTTTTTCAATAGCTATTATCGAATTATCAGAGGAATCTGATACTGATAGTCCCGCAAGGCTAGCCAAACCACCTAAACTCTGGCTAGATCCTCCTCCCACACTATCTTTAGAAGAAACAGGAACCAAAAGAGCCTCTCCAGTATAAATATTCGGCAAAGAAAGGCTGTAGATAACAACAATGATTGAGGCAACACTAGTGAAGCCTAAAATTATCCATTTTCCATGAAGCAGCGCTCTTACGAGCATTGCAAAATCTATTTCATCTTCAATATATTCTTTAGACTGCATATTGTTCATTTGTAAAGTCTTCTTATTTGTTGCATATAATTATACAGTTTTTAACATTCTGTATACTGTTTATGTGTTATATGCGTGCTTAAAAAAATCAAATTTTAAGATAATTAATATTTATTCTTTAAATATCACCAGTGGAGGCTGAAGCCGGAATCGAACCGGCGTAAACGGCTTTGCAGGCCGCTGCATAACCACTCTGCCATCCAGCCTTATTTCTTAAATGTTGCTATTGTATATGAAAGTCCTGTTTGCATAGTAATTATTAGCGCTAAAAATAAAAAGAAATTTCCTAAAAATATTACCAGCGCACTATTGAAATAAAGACCAGTAAGAATCCAGCAGAAAGTTACAAGTTGCATGGTTGTTTTTATCTTAGCTAAAAATGTGACGGTTGTTGCAGACTCATTCCCATTTCTTGCATTAAAGTCTCGCAAGGCACCGACCCAAAACTCTCTTGCCAAAATAAGACTTCCAAGAAATGCAATGAATATACTGTCAAGAGCCAATACAAGAGCCAGCAATACAAATGTAATTAATATCTTATCTGCAATTGGATCAAGGATTTCCCCCAATTGTGAGGTAAGGGAATATTTTCTTGCCAAATATCCATCCCAGTAATCTGATGCGCTTGCTAGTAATAATATAGACAGTGCAATCCCATAACTCTGAGAAACTAAGATTAAAAAGAAAATTATAGGACCCGCAATAATACGAAAATAAGTCAAAATCTGTATAAAATTATTCATTTCTTTTTAAGATGTTTGTGAATATCAGTAGCAAGTTTAATACTAATTCCTTGAACTGTAGAGAGTTCATTTACAGAGGCTTCTCTGATCTTTCTAAGGGACTTAAAATGATTTAGCAGGTTTTTTTTTCTCTGGAAGCCCAATCCATGGATTTGATCTAGTGCTGAATACCTGATGGATTGATTTTTCTTCTTTCTATTGCTGCTAATTGCAAATCTATGAGATTCGTCTCTAATTTGTTGTAACAGATTAAATCCTGCACTGTTTGCAGGAATTTCCAGTATGCCTTGTTTGGATAATATAGTTTCTGTTGCTCTAACTCTATTAGCACCCTTTACAATACTTAAAATAATAGGCTGATGTTGATACTTTTCTTTGAAGACCTTTAATGCTGCATTCAATTGAGCTTTGCCCCCATCTATTAAGATAATATCTGGTAAAGAATTTTCTGGTGCCCTATCAACCCTTCTTTCTAATACATTCTCAAGAGATCCGATATCATTGCCTGCATAGAGCGTTGGAATGTTATAAAGTTTATATAATTTTTTTTCAGGGCCTTGATTAGAAAATTTTACTAAGGAGGCTACTGCATATTTACCAGCATGATGACTAACATCATAGCCTTCAATTAAAAGTGTAGTTTTACCCAATCCAAGATAGTGAGAAAGATTTTTCATTGCATGATCGTATTTATCAGATGTTCCAATCTTATTTTCTATGACTTGATTAGCATTAAATATCGCTAGTTTTACAAGCTGTTTGGTGCTTGATGGAGTAGAGCATGAAAGATTGATTGATTCAGAAAATTTGAGCTTAATTGCTTCTGCAATTAAATTTAAATTTTTTGGTTTCGCTGTAAAAATAATTTTTTCTGGTAGTGAGAAAGTATTTTGATAATAGGAAAATACAAGACTCTGGAGCAGATTATCCAAATCATCTAATAAATTTTCTTTAAAAAAGTATGTTTTAGTGCCGCGTATTTTTCCATCTCGTGCAGATAAAATACAAGCACCTGTTTTGCCATGTTTTTCAACGCAA
>Ga0114997_10002079_pt1 | contig 16326 bp, 18 predicted proteins | sample ArcticOcean_MG_C_2_FD_87045 | JGI IMG/M metagenome (GOLD analysis project Ga0114997, IMG submission 87045) | Marine microbial communities from western Arctic Ocean - ArcticOcean_MG_CB4_136 | ecosystem: Environmental > Aquatic > Marine > Oceanic | place: Arctic Ocean: Canada Basin | collected...
AGAAAGATTTTTAATATCTTTAAGAGCATTTTCTTTTAATTGTTGAATTTTAAGCTCAGTATTTTTCTTTTTTTCTTCAGCATTTTGGTGGAATTTTTTCATTTTCTCAATAATTAATTTTTCACTTTGGTTTCGTTTTTTATCAATAATTTCTTTTGATTCTTTTTTTGATTTATCAATCTTATCTTCATAAAGACTTAACAATTTTTTGGCTTCTTCTTTAAGTTTTTTTGATTCTTCAAGCTCTTTTTTTATTTTATCAATTTCGTCGTCTAGGGAATTATTTATTTTATTGGGTATTTTTAAATATATTAGAAATCCAAAAAAAATAAAAAAAGATGCGGCAACCCAAAAAGATGCGTCTATTGTCATTTATAAGTACCTGCGTTTTTTTTTGATATATCTTCTACTATTGCCGCTACATTACTTCCATTAACTTCTGTGCCAGCAATATTTTTTATAATTTCGGAAGAAACTTCTATTGCGATTTTATTTATACTTTTTATAGATGTTTCTTTTAAAATATTTATTTCTTTTTCAGCAGATAAAATTTCTTTTTCAATTTCTTTATTAAAGTTTATGCTTTTATTTTTAATATCTTCTTCAATTTTTTTTTTACTATCTTCTAATATTTTTTTCGCTTTAATTTTAGAATCTTCTATTATTTCATTATATTGTTTCAACTTTTTTTCTGCAGCATCTTTTAATTTTTGAGTTTCGTTTAAATCGTTTATTACTTTCAATTTTCTATTTTCAATACTATCTGTAATTTTAGGTAAAAATATTTTCCAAAGTATAAGATATAGGCTTGAAAAAATTAGTAATAACCAAAACACTTGCGCAGCCCAAAACTCAGGGTCAAGCTGAGGCATACCTGCCTCAGAGGCGAAGGCCTGATTTATATTTATAATTAGAGCAATGCAAAAGGCAAAGCATAAATTTTTCATAACAATTTACTTTTAATAAATAGTTTAACTAAAAAGCAAATAGTATTATTAATGCTATTACCAATCCAAATAAGCCCGTAGCTTCAGCTAACGCAAAACCTAAAAGTAAATTAGGAAATTGTTTTTGTGCAGCCGATGGATTTCTCATCGCACCAGATAAATAATTACCAAAAATTAATCCTATACCAACTCCTGCTCCTGCTAGCGCTATTGCTGCCAAGCCTGCTCCTATCATTTTAGCCGCTTCTAACTCCATAGTTTTCTCCTTTTTGTTAATGGTGTAAATTTAATGCATCATTTAAGTAAATGCATGTTAAAATTGCAAAAACATAAGCTTGAAGAAAAGCAACAAGTATTTCAAGCCCTATTAATGCAACAGAAAAACTAAGAGGCAGCCAGCCACCCAGCAATCCTAGACTTATGACAAACCCACCAAATACTTTTAACATAGTATGGCCAGCCATCATATTCGCAAATAATCGAACAGATAAACTTACGGGTCTACTTAAATAAGATATAATTTCAATAACAACTATTAAAGGCAAAAGTACCAACGGAACTCCCTTGGGCACAAAAAGCTCCAGGTATTTAATGCCATGTTTAATAAATCCTATAATTGTTACACCAACAAAGACAAAAGTTGCTAACGCAAATGTAACAATGATATGACTAGTGACGGTGAATGAGTAAGGCAGCATTCCTACCATGTTACAAAATAAAACAAACATAAATATTGTAAAAATAAAAGGAAAAAAGGGTTTAGCGCTTGAACCAGCTGTATCATTTATCATTTTGGCTACAAATATATAACTCATTTCTGTCATCAATTGTATTTTAGAAGGAACTAAAAGTTTTTTTTTTGTACCAAAATATAATATTAATAATATTGAAAATGCGCTTATCGACATAAATAAGCTAGCATTTGTAAAAGATAAATTTATAGAACCAAAAACTATTTCTGGTCCAATCCTATAAACTTCAAATTGATGCATTGGATTTAATGTCATTATTATTTATTTCCTTTGCATTTTTTTTGCAGATTTGAAGACATTTAGAATACCAGTTACAACGCCCATAATAAAAAAAATAATTGTTAATAACGGTTTAGTACCAAACCAATTGTCTAAAATAAACCCCAATATTGCACCAACAGCTACTGCAGCTACTAATTCAGTGCTGATTTTCATTGCTTTACCTAAAGATGCGGCATTAGAACCGTTATTATTTTCTTTAGTGTCTCTAATATTTTTTTTTGCAATCTTTAAGCGAGCTGATATTTCTTTAAGATTTTTCATTCTACTAATATATCTTAAGCAACTAATTCCTCTGCTTTTTGTAAATCAACAGAAACTAATTGGCTAATACCTTTTTCTTGCATAGTTACCCCATATAATCGGTCCATTCTTGACATTGTAAGAGCATGGTGAGTTATTATAATAAATTTAGTTTCTGTAATTTTTGTTAATTCGTCCAATAAAGAACAAAATCTTGTAACATTAGCATCATCCAAAGGAGCATCAACTTCATCCAGAATACAAATTGGCGCCGGGCTGGTTAAAAAAACAGCAAAAATTAAAGATAAAGCAGTTAAAGCTTGCTCCCCTCCAGAAAGCAAAGTAATGGATTGCAAACGCTTACCAGGAGGACTCACAAGCATTTCTAATCCAGCCTCCAATGGATCCTCGGCATCAATAAATTCTAATTTTGCAGTTCCTCCATTAAAAAGTTTTGTATAAACCTCATTAAATTTTCTGTTAACTTTTTCAAAAGCATCTATAAGTTTTTCTCTTCCTTTTTGATTCAATTCATTAATACTTGATCTAAGTTTTGATATAGCTGTAATCAAATCCTCTCTATCTTTTTCCATTTTAAAAATTGTTGTTTTATGTTTTTCACTCTCTTCATCCGCTCTTAGATTTACTGAACCAAGTTTATCCCTTTTATTTTTTTTAGCATCCAATTTATCTTCTTGCTCAATAACATTTGGAAAGGTCTCAACATCTTTAAGATCAGACAAATCCTTCAAATTTTTTTCATTAATATTTAAATCATTTTTTAAACTATTTATTAAGTCTTTTTTTCTATTTTCTAACCCTTCCAAAGTAGCCCCTGACCTAGCTTTGTTTTCTCTTGCAGTCATCATTTTTTGTTCCACTAATTTTAATTTTCTATTTACCATACTGTGCTCCTCTTCAGCTTTACTGAGGTCTATAGATGAATTATTTTTTTCATTTTCTGCAGTAGATGTGCTTTGCATTAACTGTCCTTTTTTAACTGCGATTATTTCAGGAAGTTTAACAATGATGTCAATGTCATTATTTAATATATTTATTCTCTCTTTTAATTCTTTTGACATTTTCTCAGAATTGAATCTTAAATTTTTCCAGTTTTGAATTTCATTTTCAATACTTTTTATTCTTTCTTTTCTTTTAATAGTTTCTGTTTTTATAGATTCATTTTTACTTAATGCTGAAGCATATTTTTCTTGAGCATACTTAATTTTATTATTTAAATCAGTTATTTGATTTAAAGAATTTTCATCATTAGTAAATTCTAATTTACCATTATAAATATTTATTAAAGAGATTATTTTTTTAATGGAATTTAAAGCTACTTCATTTTTATTACTTTCTAGTTGTATTCTTATTTCTTCTAAATTTTTAGTAATATTTTCTAAATAATCTTTAAAATCTTTTCCTTGAGTGTTAAGAGATAAATTTTTAGAAATTTTTTCTAATTTATCTTGTTCTTTTTTTAATTTTTCTGTAGCAGATTGAAAGTCTATTTCTGTTTCTTTTTCTAAATCATAATATTTTTTCTCAGTATTAATTAAATCATCTTTTTCCTCACCAATTCTTTTCTCATTTGATTGGGCATCTAATATAATATTTTTTTCTCTTTCAAGATCTTTTTCTATTGTTGTTTTAGATTTTAACAGTCTGTCTTTATCAGTTTTAGCTCGGTTTTCCTCATCTTCTAAATTTTGTAATTCTAAATTTAGTCGCTGAAGTCTGGAAAGTATTTCTATATTTTTATCTCTTAACGGTTTTAATTTAAGATTTGCTTCCTGTAGTAAATTATTATTATGATTAATTTCGATAGCAAGTCCATTTATTTCATCGTCAGATTCACTTGTGATTTCTTTTGTTATACTTATTTCTTTTTGTATTTCTGTTAATTTTATATAATAAAGCCCAGCTTCAATTTTTTTTATTTCTTCAGAAATTAATCTATATTTTGAAGCTTCTTCAGCTTGTTTTTTTAAATTATCTAATTGTTTTTCTTGCTGCCTTCTTAATTCATCTGCTCTTTTTAAATTATTTTCTGCTGAATCTAGTCTAAGTTCAGATTCATGTCTTCGAGCATGTATGCCCGCGATGCCAGCAGCTTCTTCTAAGATAGATCTTCTGTCAGTTGGTTTTGCTGTTACTAGCGCACCAATTCTTCCTTGACTTATCATTGAAGGAGAATGAGCTCCAGTTGATAAATCTGCAAAAAGTGTTTGCACATCTCGAGCTCTAACTTCTTTTTCGTTTATAAAATATCTTGATCCTTTATCTTTTTCTATCCGTCTTTTTATATTCACAAAGTCTAATTCGTTAAACTGGATTGGACCATTTTTTTCTGTATTATCTAAACCCAAGGAAACTTCAGCAATATTTTTTGAAGCTTTATTCGATGTACCGGAAAAAATTACATCTTCCATTCCAGATCCCCTCATGCTTTTTGCAGAAGTTTCGCCCATACACCATCTAATAGCTTCGACTATGTTTGATTTTCCACATCCATTGGGACCAACTATTCCTGTTAGACCACGCTCTATAAAGAAAGAAGTTTTATCAAAAAACGATTTAAAACCGTTCAAATCAAGTTTTTTAAATTTCATTATTCTAAATTAATTTTTCTATTTTTTTTTTAATATTTTCAAAACTAACAGAATCTTCGAATTTTTTCTCATTAATTATTATTGTAGGGGTGGAATTAATTGAATATTTTTGATGCGCATTTATCCTTTCATTCAGTATTTTATCAGTAATAACTTCATTATTTAAACACTCATCAAATTGAGAGGAGTTTATCCCCAGATCTTGAACAATTTTTTTTAAGTTATTATTAATTTCATCAATACTTGAGCCAACAGTCCATTTATTTTGTTTTTCATAAAGTGTATCTAATAATTTTAATTTTTTCTCCTCTTCTATACAATGAACTAATTTTGACGCATTAAATGCGGCTTGATCTAAAGGGAAATCAAAAAAAACTATTTTAACCTTACCAGATTCAACATAATTTTTTATAATTTTAGGAATTACTTTTACATGAAAATTTGCACAATGCGGGCACGTTAAAGAAGAATATACTTTTATTTCCACCTCAGACTTATTTGATCCTATCGTAACAAAACTATTTTCAATTTTTATGTCATCGGAAAAAGATCTAAAACTAAAAAGTAATAAAATTATAATAAAAAAAAATAATTTATAATTTAATTTAATCATTATTTGCTTCATCCAAAAGTTCTGACAATGAATTTCGTATACTCTCACTTTTAATTTCATTAATTTTTTTCTTTAAGTTTTTAGACAATTTATTTGCTGTTTTATTTTTTTTATTTTTTTCATTTTCCGTTCTAGAAGTTTTAAGTCTAACTGCATTTATTAATTTATATCCAAAATAACTATTGATTTTATTAATAATTTCATTTTTTGAATACTCTATATTTATTTCATTACCTCTCTCAACGGACAGTACTAAAGTTCCACTCGCATTTCCTTTAACCATTTTAATTTCTAAGGGATAACAGTAATTAGAAATTTCTTTGCCTACTAAGAAGTTCCATTTACTTATAATTTCTGAATAGTTATAGCCGTTTTTTTTTAGCAAACCCTTAACCCCACGTGGTAAAGTATTACCAAATGACCTTAATCCTTGAACATAAGTTTTGCTTTCTTTATTGTTTTGTTTGTAATGCATATAAATAACGTCAATTTACCAAAAAAAATACTTTCATGGTATGATAATAATAAACGCACACTTCCTTGGCGAATAAGCCAAAAGTCACAAAGTATGCAATATTATAGAATTTTGAGCGAATTTATGCTTCAACAAACACAAGTAAAAACAGTAATACCTTATTTTAAAAATTTTATTAAGGAAATTCCAAGTTTGAAAGTTTTGTCAAACAGCAAAGAAAAAAATATTTTAAAGTTATGGGAAGGACTTGGGTACTACAGAAGAGCAAAAAATTTACACAAAACTTCTAAAATACTAGTTAAGGAACATAGCAGCAAAATACCAAATAACTTTATAGATTTAAAAAAACTACCTGGGATAGGAAATTATACTGCAAACGTTCTTTTAGCTCTAGTTTACAATCAACCTCGCATTGGACTTGATGGCAATGTTAAAAGAATTTTATTTAGATTATTTGATATAAATGTTTGGGATCCAGTAAATTTATTTAAAACTAGAAGAAATGCAGATTTAGCTGAAGCGCTTATGGAATTTGGAGCCTTAATATGTAAACCTAAAGATCCAAAATGCTACGAATGTAAATTTAAAAAAATATGTTCTTATTATAAATTAGAGTCAAAAGTAAAATTAAGTAAAAAAATAAAAATTAAATTAAAAAAATATGATATTTTTTGTTATTTAAAAAAAAATACTAAGCAAATAGCATTGACTAAAAATAATAATTTGGGATTTTTAAAAAAATTTAATTTGCCACAGGTAAAAGAAAGATCTGTAAAAAATAAAAAATGGAAATTTTTATGTAATTATAAAAATTCTATATCTAATAAAAATTTGAATATTAACTTGTATTATAGGTTTTCTTCAAAAATTCCTTTTGGATATAATTGGTATTATTTAAATAAAAACAAAGAATTTATTCCATCATTCACTAAAAAAATTTTTAGGCAAATTTTACAACTGTATTAATGAAAAAAAAGATAGCTATTATTGGATCGGGAATTGCGGGACTTACTTTGGCCGGATTGATGAAAAAAAATTCTAATTTTGAATTTGTTATATACGAAAAAGAAGATAATTTAAATTTAGATGAAGGTTTTGGCATTCAGCTGTCAACTAATAGTGTTTCTATTTTAAATAAAATTGGTTTTGACAAACTGAATAAAAACGAAAAATATCATCCTTCCCAATTAGATTTTTACTCAATTAATTTTAACAAAATCTGCGATTTAGATTTGACAACTTTTAATTCTATAAATGAAAAATATACAACTCTTAAAAGATCTACTTTGATAAAATTTTTAAAAGAAAATTTGTTAAGCAATTCAATAATGTTTGGTAAAAAAATTAACAATGTTACACAGACTGGTAAAAAAATTAATATTAATTTCTCAAATGGATCAAGTGAAGAGGTTGATTATTTAATAGTATCAGATGGAGTTTTTTCTAATACAAAATCAATTATAGAAAATAAAATTTACAAACCAAGCTACTATGGAGCAGTTGCGATTAGATCTCATATTAAAATTAAAGATATTTCTAATTTTAATACTAACAACATATCGCTGATTATGTGTTCCGATGCACATTTAGTTTTATATCCAATTAATCAAAGTAAAGAATTTAACCTAGTTTGTATAATTAGAAAAAAATTAGAAAGTAGTGAAGACATAAAAACAATCTTATACAGCACAATTTTTAAACAAAACAAAAATTTAACTAATTTTTTTAAAGAAAATTTAAAGTCGTGGCCTATTTATACATCGTGTAAGCCTATTAAATCTATTTATAAAAATGTTTTATATATTGGTGATGCTTTTTATACTTTTCCACCAACTATGGCTCAGGGTGCGTCACAAGCAATTGAATCTGCAAATGAAATTTTTAATTTAATTAAAGATAATCACGCAGATATACCAAATGTATATTTTAAAAATAGAAAAGAAAAAACAAATTTAATTAATAAAAGATCAAAAATTAATTACTTTGGGTTTCATATTTCTAATTCGATATTAAAAATATTTAGAAATAGTATTTTAAAAATTATAGTAAAAAACAATAAATTTATTAAAAGTTATCTAGGTGAAATTTATAAATGATAAAAAATATTTTTTAAATTAGTGAATTCTGTATTTTAAGTATTCTTGCTTAAAAATTTTTGTCTAAGATTATCTATTGGAACTATCGAGTCCCCTACATTGCAATACCAATAGGTCCAACCATTATAGCTTTCTGTTCCCATTATTTTAGCCGCAACTTTATGTATGGAACCTGCAGATTCTTTATGTTTAATACTACCATCTACCATAATTTTTGCGTTAATTGTTTTCTTTTGATCAAAAATGCTTGTGCCAGGTTTAATTATGCCCAATTCAACAAGTGATCCAAAAGGTACTCTTGGTTTAGATTTATTATTTTCCAATGTATCTAAGTTACATTCTTCGATAATTTGAGTTTTATTAATTCTATCAATAGCGGCTTTAAAATATTTTTTATTTTTTTCTACTCCAAAGTAATTTCTACCTAATTTTTTAGCTACTACTGCTGTAGTTCCGGTTCCTAAGAAAGGATCAAATATGATATCATTTTTATTTGTGGTTGCTAAGATAATTCTATGTAAAAGAGATTCTGGCTTTTGTGTTGAATGTATTTTTTTTCCATTTTTTTTTAATCTTTCTTTACCGTTGCAAATTGGCAGCATCCAATCAGATCGCATTTGCAAATCATCATTTAAACATTTTAAAGATTGATAGTTGAACGTATATTTTGATTTTTTACTTTTAGAGGCCCAAATTAAAGTTTCGTGAGCATTGGTAAATCTTGTCCCCTTGAAGTTTGGCATTGGATTATTTTTTCTCCAAATAACGTCATTTAATAACCAATAATCCAAATTTTGTAAGTGATAACCTAAACGAAATATATTATGATAAGAGCCAATTACCCAAATACTTCCATTATCTTTTAAAATTCTTTTGCATTGAGTTAGCCATTCTTTGCAGAAATCATCATAATGTTTGAAGCTTTTAAACTGATCCCACTTATCATCGACACCTTTTACTTTACTTGCGTCAGGTCTTCTTAAGGTTTCACCAATTTGCATATTGTATGGAGGGTCAGCAAATACCAAATCAAATGTTTTGTTTGGAATTGTTTTTAATATTTTTAACGAACTATCATTAATAATTTTATTTAAAAATTTAGACATATTTAGATTCAACTTTACGTTGAATTAAACTCTAAATTTAGATTCCAGTCAAATATTAATAAATTAAAAGCTCATCTATTGTGCTTTGCTTATATCTCGTAACAAGATCTTGTGTATAGGTTTAAATTTTTTTCTATGGTGTTTCGTAACACCAAATTTTCTTAAACCAAGAAAGTGATCTTTTGTGCCGTATCCAAAATTTTTGTGCCAGTTATATTTGGGATATTTTTTAGCTAGCTCAATCATAAATAAATCTCTAGAAACTTTAGCAACAATAGAAGCTGCCGAAATACAGGAAATATATTCATCTCCTTTTATAAAAGTTTGGCATTTTAAATTAATATTTTTGGGAACAAAAATTCCATCGATATAAACAATAGAGGGTTTAACTGTTAATTTATTTAAAGCTCTTTTCATAGATAAAAGAGATGCGTTCAAAATATTAATTTTTTCAATTTCTATTACACTAGAAATGCCTATTGAAAAAATAGAATTTTTCTTAATATATTCTGATACCAAAATTCTTTTTTTAAAGCTAATTTTTTTAGAATCTTTAATAACGTTTGTATTAATATTATTATTTAAAATTACCGCTGCAGAAAATACAGGTCCCGCTAGACACCCTCTACCTACTTCATCAACACCAGCGATTAATTTCTTTTTAGACAAAATTATATTTTAAGAAATTTAATTTTATCTCTAATCATTTTAAAATCAATCCATGCCAACTTTTTTTGCTGAGGTTGGCGCATTAAAAATGCAGGATGGAATGATACTATTATCCATGGCTGAATAATACCAATTGTCTTTTGAATCCATGTCCCTCTTACTTTTGAAATGATTTCTTCATTTCCAATTAGAGAATTTAAGGCTGTACTTCCAAGTAAAACTAAAATTTTTGGATTAATAATCTCTATATGCTTTTGAATATAAGGCAGATATCTTGCAATCTCACTATCAGTAGGACGTCTATTTTCAGGAGGCCTATAATTCACTATATTAGAAATATAAACTTTTTGTCTGTTTAAATTAATAGATTCCAGCATTTTATCCAATAATTTTCCAGCACGTCCAATAAAAGGTTTTCCCAGAGCATCTTCTTGAGCGCCAGGTCCTTCACCCACGATCATTATTTTTGAGTTAATATTACCATCACCAAAAACTAAATTAGTAGAATTATTTTTTAAGTTACAATTTTTTATATTTAATATTTTTTTTTTAAGTTTTTCTAGTTTTTCAATTTTTGAACCACTTAGGGAGAGAGGTAAAATTTGATTATCGACAACCCTTTTTATTGGTTTATTGCTTAACAATAGGTTAGCATTAAATAGATTATAATATTCAATAAGATTAATTAGCTTTTGATTTAATTTATTATTCATTTTATAAAGTATATTACATGAAACTTTTTATAAAAAAGATTTATTTAACATTGTTTTTTTTAAGCATAGTATCTGTCAACGCAGAAATCTTCGCCAAAGATAGTAAAAACGAATATTTTAGAGAAAATTTTTCAAGCTATTTTTTAGGCACCGTGTCTTACAATAATCATAATGCAGAAAAGGCATATGAGTATTTAGATAAAATTAAAAAAATAGATAACAGACATAGCAATTATAAAACTCAGTATATTCATACACTCGTCTTGCTTAAGAAATTTAAAAAAGCGATAGCTTTTTCAAAAGAAATAAATAAAAATAATAATTCTCTTTTTGAAGCAGATCTTTTGTTAGGCATTAGTTCGATTATTGAAGAAGATTACGACAAAGCTGAAAAATATTTTTTTGGCTTAAATGAAGTTTCGCAACATCATGATATGTATAAAGGTTTTTTAAAAAATGCCCTTTTATCTTGGACAGCAGCAGCACAAAATAATAAAGAAAAAAGTTTTTACCACTTTAATCAAATAAATCAGCAGTATTACAATTTAAAAAGAATTCAAAATAGTTTATTACAATGTTATTTTGACACGTCAATAGTGGAAAAGTCTTATCAAGAATTAATTAATGATAAAAATAATGTTTTTTCTAGATATAATTTTTTTCTAGGAAATTATTTATTGCATAAAAATAAAAATAAAAAAGCTAAAGAAATCATTTCTTATAGCAGCAAATTTTATGGCTCCAACGTTCTTTTGAAGCAAGTGAATAGTTTTATTATGTCAGACAAAAGTGAAAAAATAATAAATCTTTTTAATTGTCAAAACCCAAAAGATAATATTGCTGAAATTTTTTACATTTTATCTAATTTGTATGCTTCCGAAAAAAAATATAATTTATCAAATTTTTATTTAAATATTTCACTTCTTTTAAATAATAAATTTACACCAAATAAAGCTTTATTAGCTGAAAACTTATTTTTTGAAAAAAAATACAAAATTTCTAGAAAAGTTTATAATTCATTAAAATCAATAGGTGCAATATATTCGTGGTACGCATCAAAAAGTATATCAACAATAATTTCAGCAACAGAAAATGAAGACCTTTCTGTTTTAAATTTGGAAAAAGATTTTGATTTATTAGTTAGTCCAAATTTCACACACTATTATGAAATGGCAAATTTTTATAAAGACAAAAAATATTATGAAAAAGCTATAGACTTTTATTCTATTGCATTAGAAAAAATTACTAAAGATCAAACATTAACTCCTAAAATTTTGTATAGAAGGGGCACAAGCTACGAAAGATTAAACAACTGGGATAAAGCTGAAGTAGATTTAAAAAAATCTCTTGAAATATTACCAAACCAACCACTTGTTTTAAATTATTTAGCATATACGTGGATTGAAAAAAAAATAAATATTGAACAAGCTTTAAAAATGCTTAAACGTGCCGTCGAATTAGATGAGGATAATGGTTATATACTCGATTCGCTAGGATGGGCTCATTACACCAATAAAAATTATATTATTGCTGAAGAATTTTTACAACAAGCAGTCGAACTTATGCCATTAGAATCCGTTATCAACGATCATTATGCAGATACTTTATGGATGTTGAATAAAAATATTCAGGCAAGATATTTTTGGAAACAAATTCTAGATTTAGATGATATTGAAAAAGATTTAAAGAAAAAAGTAAGTAAAAAATTAGTTTTTGGTCTTATAAAATAATTACAAAATATTCTTGTGAAAAAATTTAAAATAAAGTCATTTTGCAAAATCAATCTATCTTTAAGAGTTTTAAAAAAACTAAATAGCGGATACCACAACATTAAGTCTTTGATAACATTTTGTAACATTTGTGACATAGTTTCAATATCTTCAACCTTTGGAAAAAAAGATGATATAAGTTTTTCTGGAAAATTTAAAATAGGAATTAATTTAAAATCTAATACAATCACAAAAGTTTTGCATCAACTCAGGAAAAGAAATTTTTTAGATAAAAAAAAATTTAAAATAAATATAAAAAAAAATATACCACAAGGTGCAGGGTTGGGTGGTGGATCAGGCAATGCAGCGATATTGCTTAATTTTTTTAACAAACGAATGAATTTAAAAATAAATAATAGTCAACTTGAAAAAATTGCGCTTAGAATTGGCTCAGATGTTCCGGTTTATTTGAAAAAGAAAAATACTCTCTTAACAGGAAAAACTGGGGATTTGTTAAGAATAAATCACAAGTTTAACTTAAATATTTTGATAGTTTATCCAAATATTGTTTGTTCAACTAAAGAAATATACAATAACAACAAAATATTCACCTCATCAAAACCTCAATATAAATTTAATAAAAAAAACAAAAAAGAATTAATATATTATTTAATAAATGAGAAAAACGATCTTGAAAACACGGTAGTAAAATTTTACCCAAAAGTTGGAAAAGTTATAGAAATATTAAAATCCCAAAAAGGTTGTCTTTTCTCAAGAATTACAGGTTCTGGATCAGCTTGCATCGGAGTATTTTCTAATACGAAAGCTGCAATTCTAAGTCAAAAACTAATAAAGTTAAAATTTCCAAAATATTGGTGCGCTCTATCAAAAACTATGTAAATTTAGTCATTTGTGATATATCTCAAATTTATAAATTTGGGGCGTAGCCAAGCGGTAAGGCAGCGGTTTTTGATACCGCCATCATAGGTTCGAATCCTATCGCCCCAGCCATAAAATGATAAAAACAATAAAAAATATTATCTTCAAGATAGATCATTTTCTCTTCAAAAAATTTGGCACCCATAGAAGTCTTAAAGTTTTGCAAAATATTAAGGAAGCTAATTTAATTTTTTCATACTTAAATGTTATTGGAGAAGAGAGTAAAGTTAGATTTGTAGGAGGATGCGTAAGAAAAGCACTAAATGGACAAAGTGTTGATGATATAGATTTAGCAACATCCTGGAAGCCAGATGAAGTCAAGAAAAGATTAACCAAAGAAGGAGTTAAAGTTATTGATACTGGATTAACTCACGGAACCATAACTGCCATTTTAAAAAAAAATAAATTTGAAATTACCACTTTAAGAAAAGACATTTTACCAGACGGCAGACATTCAAAAATTGAATTCACATCAAGCTGGGAAGAAGACGCCTCACGAAGAGATTTTACTATAAATGCTATTTACTCAGATATAGAAGGTAGAATTTTTGATCCTTTTAACGGAGTTTCTGATTTAAAGAAAGGAATAGTAAAATTTATAGGCTCGACAAATCAAAGAATAGAAGAAGATTATTTACGCATTTTACGCTACATCAGGTTTTTTATTCAATACAGCAAAAAAAACTACGACCAAAGCGCTATAAAATCTATAAAAAAAAATATTAATGGAATTAATAAAATTTCAAAAGAAAGAATATTTTCTGAATTAGAAAAAATTTTATCTATTGAAAATTTTTATAATATATTTTCTTTTAGTGAGCTGAGAGATATTACTTTAAATATATTTCCACAATTTAAGCACCTGGAAAGACTAAAAAATATTCATAATTTGGAAGAAGAATTGCTAAGCAGATTTGATAGTTGTCTAATTTTAGCATTACTTACGGTAGATAAATCTGACAATTATGAATATTTTTGTCATAAATATAAAACTTCTAATAATATAAAAAATAGATTAAAAAATATTTCAGAAAATTTTGATAACCTTCAAGATATTAAATTTTATTCAGAAAAAAATATTAAAAAAATAATTTATTTATCGAGTAAAATTTATGTAAGAGATTTACTAGTTTTTTCATTATGTATTAATACAAAAGTAAATAATCTAACTATTAAAAAATTAATAAATTATGTAAACTCTTGCGTAATACTTAAATTTCCTATTTCTGGAGATTATTTAAAAAAACATGGATATCAGACCGGACAGTTGCTTGGTAAAAAACTTAAATTATTAGAAAAAAAATGGATTGAAAATAATTTTTCCATAAATAAAGAAGAAATTAAAAAATCTTTAGGTGAATTTAAATAAAATTAAATATACTTCACTTCAATTATTTCGAAGTTTTTTTCTCCCGAAGGTGTAACAACTGATATCAAATCTTTTTTACTTTTCCCTATTAATGCTTTACCGATTGGAGATCTAAAATAAATATAATTTTTTTTAATATCCGCTTCATCTTTACCGACTATTTTATAAACTTTTTTTTCATTTTTACCCAAGTCAAACAAGGAAACTGTAGAGCCAAAAATAACAGTACCGTTGTTTTCTATTTTGGTTACATCCACAATATTTGCTCTTGCAATTAAATCATTTATTTCAATTATTCTACTCTCAATTTTTGCCTGCATTTCTTTTGCCGCATGATACTCTGCATTTTCCTTTAAATCACCATGTCCTCTAGCTTCTGCTATTGCAGCAATAATTTTAGGACGTTCAATGTTTTTTAATTCCTCAAGTTCTTTTTTTATTTTTATTATACCTAATGATGTAATTGGTTCTTTTTCCATATATTATTCCCATTTCGCTTCTGGAGGCAAAGACATTAAAATTGCCTCTACATTACCTCCGGTATTTAGTCCAAATCTGGTACCTCTATCATATAATAAATTAAATTCAACGTAACGTCCTCTTTTAATAAGCTGACAGTTTTTTTGTTTTTTAGTCCAAGATTTATACATTTTTTTGGTTATAATATTTTTAATATTATCTAAGAAGCATAAACCAACATCTCTAACAAAATTAAATTCTTTTTCCCAACTATTTTTTCTGTAGTCAAAAAATATTCCACCGATACCTCGCGGTTCTTTTCTATGAGGTAAATAAAAATAATTATCACACCACTTCTTAAATTTTAAATAATAATTTTTATCATGTTTTTTGCACATAATTTTAATTTTATTATGAAACATTTTTTTTTCATGGCTGTCCTTAATACATGGAGTGGCGTCCATGCCACCACCAAACCAACTTTTTGAGGTTACAATAAATCTTGTATTAAAATGCATAGCAGGTATCTTTGGATTTTTCATATGAGCAACAACAGAAACCCCCGAAGCCCAATAGTTTGTATTTTTTTCTGCACCCAAAACTTGTGAAGAGAATTTTTTTTTAAATTTTCCTGATACTTCAGAAAAATTAACTCCCACACTGTCAAAGATCAAACTATTTTTAATTATAGCAGATGTTCCGCCACCTTCATTTTTTTTTATGGATTTTTTCCAATTTTTTTTATGAAAAGATTTTGGTTTTTTTTTAAATTTTTTTCCATAATTAATTTCAATTTTTTCTAATTCATAGCAAATTGTTTGTTGAAGAAGCAAAAACCATCTACTAGTTAGTTTTTTTTTTAAATAAATATCTTTAATCATTTTCAAAAAACATGTTTTGCCTTAAGGCTTCTGACAAAGTTATTGCTGCTGCTACACTTATGTTAAGAGATCTTGATTTTTTTTTTAATGGAATTTTTAATCTTGTGTATGAATTTTTATGTACTATTTTTGGTACACCAGCACTTTCTCTTCCAAATAGAATAGTATCTTTAGGATTAAATTTAAAACTAAAGTAGTTATTTTTTGCTTTTGTAGTCATAAGAATTATCCTTGAATTTTTTTTTTTAATTATAAATTCTTTGTATGAATCATAAATAGCAATTTTATCTTCATCAAAATAGTCCATAGCAACTCTTTTTAATCTCTTATCATTTAGTCTAAAACCACATGGTTCTATTATTTCAAGAGTTGCATCAAAACAAGAGCATAAACGAATTATTGCAGCTGTATTTTGTGGTATATCAGGTTGATATAAGGCAATTTTAAACATTTTTAATTATAGC
>Ga0114997_10002082_pt1 | contig 16318 bp, 8 predicted proteins | sample ArcticOcean_MG_C_2_FD_87045 | JGI IMG/M metagenome (GOLD analysis project Ga0114997, IMG submission 87045) | Marine microbial communities from western Arctic Ocean - ArcticOcean_MG_CB4_136 | ecosystem: Environmental > Aquatic > Marine > Oceanic | place: Arctic Ocean: Canada Basin | collected...
GAAGGCGAGATTTAATCCCGTGTACGAATCCATAGTCATGTCGAGTTCGTTAGACGGTACGGTGAAATTGTGGAGAGATTCCGACCTCGGACGTTTACCCGACGACGACGACATCGAAAGGAGGAGGAGTAAGAAAGTGAACATCGACGAGAATAGCGGCGGCGGTACTAATAACAATAGCGAAGGGGTGAGTGTAGAACTGAAAGCGTACGGGAACTTACAAACCACCACGGTGGGGTCGTTCTCGCCAGTCGTCGACGCGTGTTGGAGCTGCAACGATCCGTGGATTATGGCCGCGATAACTTTGGACGGAACCGTAGCCTTGGACGTCGTTCCGAGAGGCGAGAAGTATCGCATTTTATTGTAATTTTATTCTTTTCTTACCTACTGTGTAGTTGTAGAGCTGCTTTATTAATTCTATATATTTTTACTAAACTAATCGCGCGACGTCGCTGCTCTTCGCTTTGAACTGAATCCCTCTCTTGAAAGATTCGATGGTGACTTCCCCGGTATTCCCATCCACGCCTAGAACTTTACCTTCCTCGCCGACGAAATCGTGGTTGCGCACGACCGCGCATTTCCCGCCGACGCCCGGGCAAACCGGCTCGAACTCGTCTTCGTCGACGTTCTCGATGACGGAACCAGACTCCTTTAATTTCACATCCGCTTCGCGGTCCTCCAAGTTGACTCTGACCACCGTACCTTTTTCCCCGGTTTCGGTTTTCCTGCAAACAATGTTCTCGCGTAGCATCCACTTTAATTTTTTCCGTTTCTTGAAGGCTGCTTTTCCCTCTTCTTTGCCAGTCTTCATCTTCTTGCTGCTAAACATTCCCCCTACGTTCGCGTCAAAGACGATTTCTTTCCTCTTCTTCTCGCTATTCTCGAGTGCGTTCAATCCTCCCGAAACGACGTGTAAATTAATCTTCTCTCTTTCTCCGTCTTCTAAATCAATCGCGTCCGCTTTCCTCTCTTCCTTCTTCTCCTCTCCGCCTTTCTTATTTTGCTTCGCAATCTGCCTCGCCAATACATTCGCCATCCGCGTCTCCTCGTCCTCCTCTTTTCGCCTCTTCTCCATCTCCATCCGATCTCTCAACTGCTCTTCCTTATCTCTCGGTTTATACGTGATGAACCACCCTTTCGCGGTCTCTTCGATTTCGCACAACTTCTCCCTTCCTAAATATTTCACGAACTCCGTCAACGTCGTCCACTTGGTCGAGTTCATGTGCACGTGCGTCTTGTTCCCGATGTATTCGTTATACGCCACCGTGGCTTTAATCCGCGTGTTTCGATGCGACACCGCCATCATGTCCAAAAAATTCGACAAGAACTGTTCCGAATACCCTTTTATGAACCGTCCCGAGTTTTCACCGAACACGGCGACTTGACGTAAGTGCGCTTCCGAGGAACAGTGCTGCTTAAATCCGTTCTGGTCTCTGCACTGCTTCTCGCACAATTGGCAGTAGAATTTCAGTTTTTGTAAACCTTTCATCTTTTGCCTGTTGGCGACGGCTTTCGGGGAGAGGAAATCTCCTTTGCTTTTCGCCATTTAGAGTCTCTCTTCTTCGTTGGTACTTGGTGGTTTTTCTTTTTCTTTGTCTTCTTTGTCTTTGTCTTCTTGTGTGTTCATTTATGATGTAAAGGGGGGAGTTGTTCGTTTTGTTCCCAAACGTCTTTTCCAAGAAGAGGAAAAAAAATCTTCACAATTCACATGTGACATGAAGAAAAAAGAGAAAAAAGAAGAAGAGAAAGAACGAGTAGAAGAATCGTTTTACGACGTGCTCGGGGTGAAGAATACTGATAAAGATCTCTCCGAGAAGACTTTGGAACGCGCGTATAAGAAATGCGCGTTGAAGTACCATCCAGATCGTCCGACTGGAAACGCCGAGAAATTTTTGAGATGTACAAAAGCCTTTGAAACTTTGAAAGATACAAATTTAAAAGCTATTTACGATAAGTACGGCGAGGAAGGGTTAGAGCCTGGGTTTGTGCCGCCCCAGCAGCAGCAGCAGCAGGAGCCTTTTGGTGGGTTTCAGCAGCAGAGGGAATGGGCGGACCAACAGAGACAACAAAGGCAAGAGCGATACGCTCGTCGCAAATTTGGTTTCGATACCACTGGTGGAACAGGAGCGAGAACGACGAGTTTCGGGATGGACGAAGCCATGCGAATGTTTAAGGAGCACTTTGGTGATATGGATTTCGGGAGTGAATTTGGTGGTGGTGGTGATGTAGGAGGTGGTACCAATAAGCGGGGGCGAAGAGACGCGAATGGCGCCCCAATGCCTCCGGACGCGAGTGAAGGAGATCGAGTGTTTGAGTTTGAGTGCACGTTGGAGGAATTGTATCACGGGTGCTCGAAACAGCTTCGAATACCACCAACAAAAGGTTTGCAAGAAGAGATAGTGGACATAAACATCAAGCCTGGATGGAAATCTGGAACAAAACTCACGTATTTTGGTCGCGGTGCGCCGGCGAGAGACGGCAGGAGAGGGAATTTAGTTTTGATTTGCAAACAAGTTCCACATCCCATTTTTAGGCGCGCGAATAAAGGAAATGATTTGGAATTCGACGTGCGTTTGCCTGTTTCCCGAGCACTGTGCGGTTTTCGAGCGACCGTGAAAGGACTGGACGGTAAATCTTTCGAGTTTGATACGAGGGAAGTATCGACTCCGGGAAAAACGTACGTGGTGAAAGGAAAAGGCATGCCAGATCAACACGTTCCTAAGATCATCGGCGATTGCGTCATTCGAATCACGGAAGTAATCTTTCCAAAGAGTCTTGCCGACAATCAACGAGTTGGATTGAAACAAGCATTCAACGGCATCGATATTGAAGGACTTTAAGCGAGGGAGAATTTGTTTTGGTTTATTTACCGCCGTCGCTGCTGCTATCTTTTGATTGCTCTACGATATTAAAAACGCAATGATGTGATTTCTAAATCACGCGAATTGAATACTCTTTCTCTCTCTTTTATTGATTTGAGGAGCGATTCATTTAAACTACGCGAGACATCGCCAATGAAAGCGCTCGCAACTTCCCCAAGAAATTTTCGGCGTTTTCATACGCGCCTACCTTTAAGTCCTTCGCATCTTCGAGAACTAAATCGAACGAATCTTCAATTCCTCGCAAAGTCGCGGTGATTTCTTTTCTCACTTTCTGCAGTTCTCGTCGCTCTGTCATTTTTGTCTCCTTTTCCTCCTCGACCTCGTCCGGTGCTTCGCACGGCGCGTAACCGTTGCTCTCTTCTTTCGTCTCGTCTTCTTTCGTTCCTTTTTCGTATCTAGCCTTATCGATCGCCGCCTTCTTAAAGTACGGCATTTTTTCAGTCTCCTTCATCCTTCTCCAGATTTTGCCGAGCTCTTTGTCAATTTCTATCGCGGACATACCTGGCATATAAGCAGCCATATAAGCAGCCACACGAGATCGATTTTGGATCGCGAAGTGATTATACGCGCTGAGACAGTGGGGTGGGTGCTCTTTTTTTGCACCAGCGGTGCCATATTCCTGTTTCATCGTCGGCTTTGTCGAACCGCTCAGCAACTTAGGCATCGTCGTCGCGTCGTTTCCGTCCTTTTGATGATGACCTTTCTTCTCATTGTTGTTGTTGATGCTATTATTACTACCATTATCTTTTTTATCCGTCGATTTGCTAAATAAATTTGCAATTAACGACCCCCCCAAAGCTTTCACTTGCTTCTTTTCTCTCTTCTCTCGTTCTGCTTTCAACTTCTTCGCGGCTTCTCTCTCCTTCTTTAGCTCTTTGGCTAATTTTTTCTTACTCTCCATAATCTCGTTTCCATTTCTTCTACCATTATTTGGTTTCATCGCTGACTCGGTAATAGGATCCGACTCCTCGATGCCTAATCCTTCCAACGTTAAATTATCCAGCGAAGCCTCGGACGGGAACTCGTTCTTCTTCAGCGGCGTAAACGCCGTGTTCAACCCTTCTAACTCCGCTAAACTCTTCGCTTCAAATTCTGCGGGTAAATGCTTCGGAAGGCCACCTAAAAGCTGGTCTATCACCCCCGGCGATTGACTTCTTTCGTATTGTCGTTGTTCATCAAAATCCTCCACATCATTCACCGCCGCTCTCCTCTTCCCGTACGCCAATTCAAAAGTCTGACGAAACAAAGTTTTTGACAATTCGCCCGACAAAATCGAATCCCCTCTGAGCATCTCCTCGAATTCGTTATCAATCTCTCTCGCCTTCATCTTCTTCTCTTGCTCTTTTGGAATCCGAAAACCGTTCCTCTCTTCCTCCACCGCTACTCTTCTCAACATCGAGAATCTGTCGTCTATTTTCGACACCTCTCTCAAGGCGTTTTGTGCCACGAGTTGCGACACGTAAAAGTTCACCAACTCGTCGCCTCCAACATCCGCGATAAAGTCCATCTCTTCGTTCTCTTCGCTCACCAGAGACGAGGATAATTGCGTATTCCTCGCGCTGAGTGGAATTTTGTTCGTGCACTTCCCGTGGCCTTCCAGAAGCATCGCGCCAGAGGAGTGTTTCTTTATCGAATAGTGGTTCACGCTCTTCTCGTCGGAGAAGGATTTCAGTCGGTAGGTATGTGAGTTGTTGGTTTTACCATCTTCGCTCGATGAACTCGTCGTCGAACTCGGCGCTGCTTTGGTCGCAGCAGAAGCACGTTTTTTAGGCATCGTTTGTTTATGAAGAAAAGCCTCGAGATACGAAAAAGAATATTCAAATTTTAATCATAATACCAAAATACATATGCGGTCTGAATAGTATTAGTAAACAAATGGTGGTGGTGACTCTCTTTCTTTTTCATTCAAAACAACAGTATATGTGTGCTAACAACTTTTACTTTTTCGGCTTCTTCTTTGCCGGTTTCTTCTTCTTCTTCGCGGGCGCTTTCTTGCGTTTCGCGCCGCCTCTCCCCGCCGCGGCTTTCGTCGCTTTCGTCTCTCGTTTTTGTTCTTGTTCCTCGAACCCCTCGTCCCCGGGTTCGAGAGGTATGTAGTTATCGTTGATGGTACCAACACACGCGACGTTTTCCGCGGACGGGTCTTCTCGTAATTGGACGTACTCGTCGAAGAAAGTTTCAATTTTCGCGTCTTCGGCGCCGACGTTGACGATGGCAACCGTGGAGGATAACAAGTGCGTTCGCGCTAAGTACATGACGCCTTTTAAATCGACTTTGACCGAGGCGTGCGGTTGTTGTTTCGACGTGGACGCTTTACTTCCTCCACCTCCAGTTGGTTGCGATTCGCGCTCGACTAACAATCGTCCAACCACGCCGACGTCACCGGACAAATCTACGGCTTCCCCGGAGCCTTTACACTCGAACAAAATCGTCGAGTTGGCGGTTTTCTGCAACGCGCCGTGGTTAATCAGCAGAGGCATTTTTGATTTCGGCACGGACGCGCCGACAAATGCCGCCGGAATCTTTCTCTTATTTGTTGTATTATTATCTGCGTTCTCTTTGTTCTTCTCCTTCGTATCGTCTGCATCCACTTTATCGTCTTCTTCTTCGTCGTCGTCAATCATCAACACTTCCTTCTGTTTCTTCTCCGAAAGCCGCACCGCTAACGGTTTCGCGTCCTCGTCGTCTCCATCTGACCCCCACCCGGAACTGCTGCTGTTGCTTTTCTTCTCGTCGTCCTCTGAATCGTCGTCTCTGATATTGATTGTTTTATTATTATTACTCTTCTTCTTCTTCGTCGGCGTGTTGTTGTCTGTCTTTTTCTTCTCGTCGTCGTTCAAATCATCCTCCTTGGGAGGTTGATACTCTTTCATCCAATCCGGTTCGTCGTCCGAATCCGATTTGATTTCAATCGTCTTTGTTTCTTCGATCTTTGTCTTCTCTTCTCTTTCCTTTTCTTTATCGTCAAAGTCGTCACCACCACCACCAATTTCACCGCGGGTGGTGGTCAAATCAACATCATCGTCATCATCCTCATCGTTCTCTTTATTGCGTGTTAAAGTCTTCTTCTTCTCAGTCGTGTTTTCAATCACCGAATCGATTTTCTTCAGAGGCGAGACAATATCTGGAACATCTTTATCGTCGTCGTCCGAAGAGTCGTCGTCGTCTAACACGTAACTCTTACCCATAATGATATATCTTGTGTGTGTGTATACGTCTACGCGTATAAAAGAGAGTGATATCAGGAAAGAACGTTACTAAACGCGTTGTTTTTGTAAAGAGAAATTTCAAATATTTTAAAGGGCCGTTTTGGAGTTTTTTTCTCATTTTTTCTCTTCATTGTTTGAGTGTTTTGTTGTGTGTATGCCCGCGACGGAGCAGACTTTGACGGGAGCAGCAGCGGGAGCATTCGCAGGAGCGACGACAACACCGTCTTCGAATTCTGAAGAAGTCATCTTAGCGTTGCAAAGAGAGAGGAAGAACCAGTATCTGTCGTTTAAAAAGTTTGGGGAATTTAAAAACATGAGTTCTTCGAGTAGTAAAAGTAAAGGGAAACTCACCGCCCTTGGGTACATCTGTGTGTTCATTTCTGCGATTGTTTTTCTCCTGTATTGGTTCGTGGACGCCGTGGATGGGAGGTACGCGAGTGTGCTCTTATTGGCGAGCTGTTTCGTGGTGAGAGTGCACCCGGCGTTTAGCAGCGCGAATGGTAAATTGAGGTGATGAGAGATGTGGGAGGACACGCTTTTTGGAACCTCAAAGTGTCTTGGATGTAGTAGTATTAGTATTATTAGTAGTAGTACCGTAGTAAAACAGAGTTTAACAACAACAACAACAACAATAGGATTCGAGCGCGCCGCGTGGGTGTGTTTGTGTGTATTTTAGTACTGTGCTTTCTTGCTATTGTTTTGTCGCATACAACATTAGTAAATGTATTTACTTCAATATGCGATACAAGTACATGCCAATCCCAAGCAAGACGCAAATCAACGTCGCGTCCACGCAAAAATGCCTCGACGATCGCGCCTTCTCTACGGTTTCTTTCAACCTCATGTTGGCCGTTTTCATCTCGGCTTGCGCACCGTCCATTTTAAAATCTATGTTTTCAATCGCCGGTTGTTGCCTGGCCATCTCTTCGTCCATGTCCGCGCCGAGACGTTTCAAGGTTTGCAAACCTCGGCTGATTTCGTCCAAGTCGGTGTCTTGTGTTTTCTTTCTGTCTTCGAATTCTTGACGAAACTGTCGACTCTCTTCCGTGTGTTCCATGCCTTCGAATCTGTTGTTGTTGTTGTTGTTGTTGTTGTGTAAATGTTGTTCGCGAAGTGTTTCCGGTTGTTCAAACGGGTTCGTGTAGGTCCCCAGTTCGATATCTCTCGACAACGATCTGTGATGATGCGGGACTTTCTTCGACGGCGTTCGAGGAATCATTCTCGACACCCCGTCCGGAACATCCTCTATTCTCTGCTCGAACTGGTCAATCAGCGTTTCTCTCCCGTCTCTTTCGTACATCGATTCGTCTTCGATATCGCCCCCGTCGCTCGTCGCCCGTTTCTTCTTCTTGGCGTTATTATTATTACTACTACTACCCCTACTTTTATTCGCTAATTTTCTCAGTCTTGGAATTTCTCCTCGTAAACTGTTTTTCCCTCGTCTCACTTCCGCGTGCATCGCCGCTATCGCCGCTCGGTTCGTTTCTACTTTCGCTCGTTCCGCAACGTCCGCGATGTCGTCCAGTCGTTCTTCGAGTTTACCCAGGAATTGTTCGAACGAATTATCGTGATGAGTAGTACTGCTCTCATCATCATCTTCGTTACCATTATTACCACCGCTACTACTAAACTTCCCCACAACGTTCTTATTCGTTTTTCGTTGTTGTTGTTGTCGTTTCATTCGTTCATCCGACACAGTTCCATCATCGTTTCGGGGGAGATGATTTTGGTATTTTTTAAGCAAATGTTCCGTCCTGGAGAGTAAATCGTGCGCGTTATTACTCCCACCACTCCCACCGATGAAACCCATTATTATTATACTCTTTCGTTATGTCACGTGTATCTTTTACTTCTGTTTCGCGGGAGAAAAAGCGCGCGCACAAACACCACCAACGTTCAAACCACTTCTTCAAACAACGGTTTGTACCGTTTGTGTGTTCGTCGTGAAGAGGCAACTTTTTTTTTTTGAATCTCTGGCGCATTTTTTACTAAGACCCTAAATCAATGTTTTGTGCGATTTCCGAGACCAGACCGCATTGGACTCTTCTTTCATCAGAGAGCACACTTACACACACGAGACGACGTAAAGGACGACGCTTAAAACAACAACAACAACAACAATGTTTGCCGCCGCGAGTTCGTTAGCGACGACGACCACGATATCGTCGAGAGGAGGATATCGGGGAAAAGAAGTTGTGCAAAAATCCCGATCCTCGATGAGAAGTACTCGGAGAAACGATGTAAACGTCGTCGTCCGAGCTGAAGCGCAGAAGACCATCGACATGAACGAGGTGCGTTTTACTAAGATTGATTCTTTTGTTTTTGTCGCGCTTTTGCGTTGTTGTTTTCTTTTCTCCTTCGGGATGGAAAAGGGGTCCATTTTTCTTCTACTTCTTCTGAGAGAGATCCATCTCATCGTCGTCGGCGGGGAGGACGAAAGATATCGTCGTCAAAATCGGATAAAATGTCGGACAATCGAGATTTACTTTTTATGCACACACATCATGTTTTGCTGACAAAATCGTAACTTCTCTCTCTCTCTTCTGATAATAGTCTCGCACGTATTACTTTTGCATCGCGAACGCGGATTTTATGCTCAACGACGAAAACAACGAACACTTCCCGGAAATCTTGAGAGAACGAAGAAGATTTTACCGAGAGACTGAGAAATTGCAAGACTTTTGGATCGTCCCGAACCCTCAGTTTTTGGACTCGATGCCGGAGACGAAGAAAAAAATCCGCCAACCGTGCGTGGCGGTGATGACCACGGACGAGGTGTGGAACACGTTTATTAAGTTAAGAATGGACCGAGTGTTTAAAGGTTCCGTGGAAGGGACTGGAGCGGAGTTGTTGAAATCGAACGAGTTAATCGCCGCGGACGCGTTTCCGCCGGTGGACCCGTCCAAGTGGACGGCGCCGTATAACAAATACTCGCCCGGGTGGTGGGAAGTGTTTTACCCCGGGGCGGATTGGACGCAAGGGTACCAAGCGACGGTGAATCCGTTGGCAGAAGAGGGGGTTGAGCGCACTGGGGCGTAATTTTTTAGTAGAAAGACAGACAGACAGACAGACAGACAACAACAACAACAACGACAACATATAGATGTGCGCACACAAAAGCCATCGGAGAAGAACGACTGAAGAAGAAGAACATCACAAATTTTTTATGTTAGAAGAAATATCTTTATTATTATTAAAGAATGGATATAGATAATTAAAGGTCCTCTTTCTTCTTCTTTCCCTTCTTTCCTTTCTTTTTCTTCTTCTTTCCGCTGCTCTTTTGCTGTTGTTTCTTTTCCTCCTCTTTGACGCGCGCGGCTTCCGCTAATTCCTCTTCTTCCTTCTTTCTCTCTAACTCCGCAATCTCCGCTCTCGTCAAACCTAACGTAGCATCTTCGGTTTCTTCACCCATGATATCGTTCAAATCGAACTCTTCCTCGATCGGTTCCTCGGGTTCGTAATCGTTTTCGTCTTCGCTCTCGCCGCCGTCGATTATTTTCGGCACGTCTTGAATCATAAACGTTCTCGTTTTACCATTCAAGACTAACTCGCAGTGCCTAGCGAGCTCGCGAGGGTCAAAGGAACCACTCATGGTTGCGTACCTTCCTTTTCTGGGTTGTAAAACCGTCACGGTTGGTGAATTGTGCGGTAAAACGTCGAAGGCTTTTGCAAACGTTTTCTGGACAATCGGATCGACGACGATCCACGTGAACGGTCGTCCGCTCGTAAGTTTTGCCGCTTCAAACGCTCTTTCCACGCGATCTTCAAACATAGATTGCGAAGAAGAACTCGTCCCTGGAATAAACGCGATGGCGCACAAACCGCCTTTGGATTCGCACTCGTCCTGGAATTCCTTTTGCGTCGTGACGTGCGGCGGCGGCGTCACTTTTCCTGGAGACTTCGCCTCGTCTTTCCGCTTGATTTGATTTTTGGCTTCCAGCAACCACTGGCGAAGATAAATGTAATTCATCGGTCCAGGAAACGGTGCAGAGTTCATTTGGACGTTTCCAGACGCCTCTTGTTGCGGCGTGACCGCGGGATTAACGAACAATAATTGCACCGCGGGTAACTTTGGAATGTTGAACTTTTGCAAGTTCGGGTCGTTTTTATCATCGGCTTGGAAAAAACCGAAATGGAAATCGTCCTTGAAGTTTGCCGCTAAGGTTTTATACATTCCGGGCGTCTCGTCCTTTTGAGAGAACAAAACGCACTTCGGTGTGAACGGATCCGTGGCTAAATACTGGTCCAAGTTGTCCTGGGTGATTCTTAAAACAACATCCGCCGTGTTTTCGTACATCCACGCTTTCAAATTCCCGTCGTTCACCGGATGGTCCTCGGAAACTTCAAACGGGTACGATTCTTCGTCCTCTTTGTTCTCACCGAACGGGTAATACATCAACGAGAAGCACTCGTCTTTGTTTGGAAACTTACTCAACGTTTGCGTTTCGGCAAGTTTTATCGCTTTCAAAATATCCTCGCCGTCTCGGTTCACGACGTATTCGTAAAGCTCCGCTTGGAATTGAAGCTTTGCAAACGCGTCGATGGCTTCGTTCACTTTAAGGCCACACTCGTCCGTTCGCTTGGTAAACATAACTACCACCGCTTCTTTCTTTTCTATCACGTCTTGTTCGAAATTTTTCGGTTTCTTTTCAATAAACAACGAAAATTCATCGTCGTTTTCCTCTTCTTCTTCTCCTTTTTTCTTCTCGTCTCCGCCGGCCTCGCCGTCGTCTTTCTTTTTACGAAGTACCTCCACTTCCAACTCTCCAACTTCTGGGCCTAAGTGCTTCTCCGCGAACGCGAACACCTCGTCTTTACTCATGCTCTCACCGTCGAACAAGGTCGGTTTCTTCGTCAAATCTGCGTCTTTATACAACACCAACTTCACCGCGTCCTCTTCGTCTTCGTGCGCTTCCAAGCCGGGAAGCACCGGCGTTGGTAACAAATCGTCCGTGGAAGAGTCGTACGTCAACTCAACCACGCGAATTCTGTTCTTATGGTTCCATGCCAACGATTTCAACATGAACGGCGTCTCGCTTTTGTCCGTCACGTACACCAGCGTCGGCATCTCGTCCGAAACGACGTTCTTTAACTCGTCCACGGAATCAATTCTCGCGACTTCATCGTCCGGTAAGTTCTTCACCGCAAACTCTCTCAACGCTCTCGCGGTCAACGCATCCCCTCGGTACTCGTTGGGCAATTTCTGCGCGATTTTCCTGTACGGATTCCACGTCTTCTTCCCTCCGAAACCGACGATGGCCGGCACTCGCGATATTTGCATCGACCGTCCTAAATCTTCATTCCCGGCGATATCAAGCGCGCCAAACTTAATGTTCACCGACTCTAACGATAACGCGGCTCTACTGAACGCCGGTGCCATATCCTTGCACGGTTGGCACCCGGGCGCGATGAATTGCACCACCCACACGTCTCTCGTCTGCAAAACTTTCTCCTTGAACTCTTCCGAGGACTGGAAACCAAACACGCCTGAAGTGTTCGGGTCGTACAAAGTTCTCACTTCCGTGTGAAACACGTTGTTCTCTTTTTTAGCAGATGATGATTCGTCTTCGTCGTCGTCGTCGTAGTCATTTTCATCATCATCATCATCATCATCATCCGTTTTGGCGGCTGAAGCGAACATAAAACCCCCGGTTGTTCCTTGGCTTTGTTTTCGTGTCATCAGAAACGCCGATTCATTTTCATAATTCGGCGGCAAAATCATCATCATCATCATCATCATCGCGAAAAGGAGGAGAACAAACGACAACCACATCATCAATACTCTTTTTGGAAGAAGCGAAAAACGACCACGAGAATTATTCACCGTGCTCTCCTTCTTTTTCTTCGTTGTTGTTGTTGTTTTTATTGCTGCTGTTCTCATCATCCTCCTGTAATGTTCTAAGTTTGTTACATAAAAATGACGACGAGGAGGAGAGCAAACAGTTGTTCTTTTTCTGTCTAAAACGCGGAAAATTTTTGTTTTTTTCCTTGTTTTTTTTGCATTTTTTTTTGCAATCATCTCCTTTTTGAAGAAAATCTCTCTTCTGTTGTAGAGAGTTCTGTGGAGCCTTCAGCCTCCTGGAGCTTTATCACACAATCTCCCCATACACACACCGTATAAAAAAACAATAATAACAAACTTCATGTCTGCTGCTTTGACTTCATCCACGTTCGTTGGCGCGAAAGTTTCCGTCGCGAAAACTACCACCGCGTCCAAGAGAGTCGCGTTCTCCGTTCAAGCGAACCAGAGCGGACCGAAGAAGGTACGAATTCCGATTTCCTTTTTTTTGTGCGCTTAAAAATCATCGTCGCTCGTTTAGAGGCGGGTGGTCGGGCGTCCAAATTTTGCATTTCGTCCAACTAGAAAGTGAGATTGCACACGATTTTTCTCCGCGCGCTTTGATGAAGCGGTCGTGTGCGAGTTTTGGAAACGACCGATGCGCGCGTAACCCGATACGAAAGTTCACTTCGAACGCAATTACGCGCGTCTCGGAGCGTTTCAATCTTCGCGTCGCGTTCGTCCACGCGCGACCGATTTCGAATTTTATTTTATTTTCTTTGTGTGTTTATTTGATACGCTTCGCTTCGCTCGGCTGTCGTCTTATCGAGGATCGATCTTACTCAAAGAAGGAAGAGAGGACGAGAAAAAAACGATCTGTTTGGTCTCTTTTTGAGGGAAAAAACGAAAAATAAACTATCTTGGTTGTGTGTCTTCTGCTTTGAGCAACAACAACATTAACAACATTAACAACGACTGACAAAATCGATGATATCTTCTCCTCTTTACATCATCACAGGGTACCAAATCCAAGGGTGGCCAAGCCGGTGTCGGCTACAAGGGTTCCACCGAAGCCGGTTCCGCCCCGAAGAGACGCGACGGTAAGTCTGGCTACGTCTACTCCTTGGGCGTCCGCAACGGCAAGGCGAACGTCGACGAATACTCCCCGATCTACTTACCGGAAGAATTCAAGACGGACGGCGACAAGTACGAAGGTAACTTGTTGTACTGGGCGGCTACGCTCGCCGGTATCATCGGTTCCGGTGCGCTCGCCATCTACTTGACTTCCGCCTTGTAAAAAGTTCAGGAAAGGAAGGAGAGGAGAAATTTTTTGTAGAACAAAGTGTTTTAGCAAACAGGAATAAAAGAGAGAGAGAGGGAGAAGAGAGAGAAGAAAGGAGAGGAGAGAGAGTGGAGGACGAGAGAAAGAGAGAGTCATCATTTGGCGTTCAACACACGCGCTTGATATTTTGTCTTAGTTTTAGTTGATTTTGTAAAGAAGAAGAAACGAGACGTATATTATTGTGTTGATTATATCACGCAACAACCAACAACAACGGGTAATAAAGAAAGACATATATTCATTCGCCGTCGTCGTTTTTGAAACAATTTTGTTCGTTACGTTTGTTTTTTATTGACAATAAAAAACTATATACTTCTTTCTCGTCCTACAAAATCGTCTTCGCGTCGTGTGTTGTATTGATGTTGTTCTTCTCGTTGTTGTTTTTCGTTTTGTTTTGCTCTACTAAATGTTGTTGTTGTTGTTATATATATATATAAATACTCTGTTTTATTGTTTTATTGTTGTTGTTGTTCATCGAAGATCACGCTTGCTCTCCGTTGCTCCCGTTTCCAAGAGTTTCTTTAATCTGCGCGGCGTGTTTTTCCATGCCACTCACCATGCCTTCTCCTCCAAACTCCTTCATCGCTTCTCTCTGTTCTTCGATGTTGATCGTTTGTTTTGTCTCCGCTTGTAATTCCGCTCTAGCCGCCGCCCTCGCTTTCTCTCGTTCCTCTTCCTCGGCTCGGATCTTCGCTTCTTCTTCGTCCTTTTGCTTTTGGATCTTTTCTTGCTCTTCCTTCTCCTTTTGCGCTTGCTCGTTTTTCACCTTTTGTTCGGCTTCGGCGATTTCTTTTTCGCGCTTTTCAATCTCTGCGTTTCGATTCGCTTCAATGTCTTTCTTTTGCGTCGCCGCGGCTTCAAAATCGGACCACAAATCATCTGGGACGGCATCGACGGCTTCCGTGGGCGCGCTCGCGTCCGCCGCAGGTGTACCCGCGGCGGCGCCCGTGTTTGCTGTGTCGTCCTTCTTGTTGAGATCGGACCAACCTTCTGGATTTTGCACCGCCGCGACGGGTTGCTTTTGGTCGCGTTTGATGCCCAACTCGTCCACGACGGGTTGTAAGAACTGATTCGTCGACTGTTCGACTCGAGAGACTGGTCGGACGTTGGAAGTCCCATCGTCGTTCCCGCCACTGCCGGCGGCTTTGTTGCCCTTCTCGGGATTCGAGTCGCCGCCTTCCGACGACGAAGAATCGGAATCGGAATCGGAATCGGAATCGGAATCGGACGAGTCCGAGTTTGCGGGTTTCTCACCAGAAGCGCCCGCTACAGTCGCCAAATCAGTGTTCGACGCTTTCCTCCTCGGATTATTCTTCAAGTTCGCTTCGCACGCTTCGAGTTCACGCATGGCTGCCGCTTCTCGCGCCTTGGCTTCCTTCACCAAATCCATAGCCGACGCCGACTTTTTGCTCTTCTTCGGTCTCAACTGCGAATCGCAGTACCTTTGAAGTCTCCAAAGCGTTTTCGAATCGAGTTCTTCGATGTTGATTTCAATCTCGTCGCCCTCGGCTTTGCCCATCGCTGCTTGCCCTTCTTGAACAATAGTAATCACCATCTCTTGCTTGCTCTCTGGAAGCTCTTGCAACGACATCGTCAACGCGTGCTTCTCATCAAACGTCATCTCTCTCGTCGGTAACGGCTCTTGATCGAGCTCAATGTACTTACGATCTTTCGTAACTTTGCTTTGTGGAGTCGCGCGTTGTCGTTTGGCTTTCGGTTGACCGCTGCCACTTCCGACCGGGCGACCTCTTGGTTTACCGGTTGGTTTACCTCGTCTCGCATACTCCTCCGGATCGTCGTCGTACATGTTCGCGTCAAAGTCGTCGTCTAAGAATCCGTCCATATCGCGCTCTCGAGGGGCGTATCCGCCACCACCACCCTTTTGTCTTCTCAACTCTGCCAATTCACGTTTCATTTCCGCGAGTAACTTGGCCTGTTCTTCCGCGAAAACCTCTTCTTGTCTGATCGGATCCTCCGGCGTGTTTGCGATTTCAATATCCTCCTTCGTGCGGATGTCCTCCTCGTCGCTCATTTTCTGTTCGACGTTGTATTTCACCCACCCTTCTTCGAACGCGCCGCGGACTGTTTCACCCATTTGTCCAGCATCCGTAGTCGTCCCATTATACAAGGCACAGTTATCGAAAATCAATCGCATGTCGTCCGCAAAGTCGGTCGGCCACGTGTACTTCTTCCCGTCCAACTTCTCTTTCACTTTACCGAGATCCATCGGGTTCTTCACGATCTCGTAATAATCAGGGATGCCAAGCTTTACCGCGTCAACGGGTTGCGTGAAAATCCAGTGGAATTTGTTTCTTTTCACGTGGTTCAAAACGTCTCTGCACGATTTGATCAACACGTTTCTCCTCTTTTGTCGTTCGTCCTCAATTTGCGCTTCTCTCAACATCCGTCGATTCTTAATGATGCGTCCATCGCGCATTCTCTTGTGCGAGCGGTCAGAACCGAGACTCATGCCTGCCGGCTTCACCGTTCTGTTCGCGTATGGGTCCGGTCTTCTCGCGCTGTACGCATCTGGTGGCGGTAACATGTCGTTGAACATGTCATCGTACTGGTTGAACCCGCCTGGTCTCACGCCGCCGCTCGCTCGTAACTGTTCTTGTTTTCTCTCCGCCGCTTCTTTCTTCTGCCTCTCGATTTCCTCGACTCTTCTCTTTGCATTTGCAATCTCCTCCAATTTCTTTTTCAACTCTTGTTTTGCTAATTCTTTTTCTCTTTTTTTCATCGCTTTTCGTTGTTTTTTCCTCTCCGCTAACTCTTCCTCCGTGCACTCTTCGTCCGTCTTATCGCCACCGGCTAATGGAATCTCCAACACCGGCGTCGCGATAATCGACTCGACTTTTTGAAGGATGGCAGGATCCACTTCTTGCTTTGCCGGTGGTTCAGGTGGCGCAGACTGTTCCGGTTTCGGAACTGGCGCGACTGGTGCGACTGGCGCGGCGGCGGCGTGTCCTCCTCCTCCCGAGTACGGCTCCGCAACTTTGTGTCGATCAAAAATCCCAGACCCCCACGACATCGGATCAACCCCCCCATTCGCCATCGACCCAGGCCTTTTCTTCCTCCCTTTGATCCCTTGCCCGTTCTCTTTAAA
>Ga0114997_10002087_pt1 | contig 16307 bp, 11 predicted proteins | sample ArcticOcean_MG_C_2_FD_87045 | JGI IMG/M metagenome (GOLD analysis project Ga0114997, IMG submission 87045) | Marine microbial communities from western Arctic Ocean - ArcticOcean_MG_CB4_136 | ecosystem: Environmental > Aquatic > Marine > Oceanic | place: Arctic Ocean: Canada Basin | collected...
GGTTGTGTTTGTTGTTTCTCACGACGAACAGTTATCTTCCATTTTCGCTTTTCTTTTTTTACAGCGTTTAGTTCTATTATGATATCTTTAAGTTTAATTTTTTTATATTTATTTTTAACAAGAATTTTTATTTGTTTAATATTATCTCCATTTATTAAACCAGCATCCTCCGCTACACCACCATTCTCAACGCCACTAATTTTATAATTTGTTAGATTTATCTTCATACCTAATTTCCCATCAAAAACAACCGGAACCTCAACTAATTCCTGTCGGGTATTAGTATTCTTCTTACCCTCTTCCTCGTCTGCTTCTGCTGGTTGTACTATTTTTATAATTGTTGTTAATTGATTTACTGTTTCATTGTTGTCCGTTATTATATCTGTTCCCGAAGGCGTGCAATCATTGTTGTTGGTGGTATTATTTTTATTTCCGTCGCTTGGTTGTGTTTGTTGTTTCTCACGACGAACAGTTATCTTCCATTTTCGCTTTTCTTTTTTTACAGCGTTTAGTTCTATTATGATATCTTTAAGTTTAATTTTTTCATATTTATTGTTAACAAGAATTTTTATTTGTTTAATATTATCTCCATTTATTAAACCAGCATCCTCCGCTACACTACCATCCTTAACGCAACTAATTTTATAATTTGTTAGATTTATATCCATACCTAATTTCCCATCAAAAACAACCGGAACAACTAATTTCTGTGGGTATTTAATGAAATTATATCTTTTATCGCCTATAGATTTAAATATATTAACCTTCCCTTGTGAATATAGTTTTTCCGTTTCTGCTGGTGTGTTCACAGTTGTCATTTTAAATATAGTTTCAATAGGAATTATACCCAAATTTTCTTCAGTCAAATTTTCTACATCTAGATTTTCAATCTTAAATAGTTTTACACCTTTTACATTTGCTGCTTTAGACCATTGTTCATCATATAAAGTAATACTAAAATTACTAATGGATTTTAACCATCTTGCAAATTTATTTTCTAGCTTTTTTCTTTCTCGGTCTATCTCCTCTCGTCGGCCATTGTCAAAGCCCTGGTACATCACCCTCTCAAATCTGCCTCTGTTACCAGTCATATGTTTGTCTGGTGTTATCCATAATTTAAATATTTTTTTTCCTTCTTTTTCCTCCATAAGATTAAGTGGTTCACGCTGTTCTGCAAATTTTTTAAATTTTTCTATATGATCTTTAACTATTTTGAAAGGAGCATCTAAAAATTTTTCTATATTGGTTAACCAAGCATTTGTAAGGTATTTTTTTTTTACTACAATTTTTTCTATTGATATATATTTTTCTACACCATCCTCTGTTTTGATTTTATATTTGATTTTCCCGAAATGGTCCTCCAGCTTCCAATTCCACCCAATCAATCTTGACAAGTGGTCGCCATTGTCATGCACTGGATCTTTTTTAATTTCAATTTTTCCATTTTTTTTATTTCCTTCGTCAAAATATTCAATATCGTACAACTCATCATCTCTATTATTGACGTTCTCATTAGTGTCTTCTATAAATTTCTTGAATTGATTGAAATGTAATTCAACTTCTCTTTCATCTCTTTTAATTTGATTCCAATAATTCATTGTTTCTATATATTTATTTATTTCGTTTCGGTATTTATCTTTTTTTTTATTCAATGGTTTAGCCGCGTCGGCTATTGTATTTTTTGTGTCTAGTTTTATTTTCTCTTCTGCTTGTTCTTCTTCGTCCTGTTTCTTTACTTTTTCTTTTTCTTCACCAATATTTTTGTCAATTAATTCTTGTAATTTATTTATAGTTAAAATAAAAACATCTGTTTCATTTCCATCAAATTTTAATCTAAAAATGTTGTTTTTCGATGTATCGTTTTTCGATGAGTCAATGATTAGGTCTTCCTTTGTGTCATCGGTGTTTTCCTTTGTACCATTGATGTTTTCCTTTGTGTAGAGATTATCCCAATGAACCTTAAATTTTTCCATTAAAACTTTATTAATATTTTTAATATTTGTATCTATAAATCCCACAGCAGCTTTATCAATTGATGAAAAATTAAAAAATAGTGTGCCATACGTTTCATTTATTCGCAATGATTGGTTTGACCCTTTACCATTTACAACGAAAAGAAAAATGTCACCCATTTTCGTTTGATCAGTTTCATCTTTTGATTTTATTTTGCAAGTATTATAAAAATCATCCCATTCTTTTTTTTCTTGTTTAAACATAATATAATTTAAGTTATAAGAATTTCTTATTGCATACATACACGAATAATTATATACGTGTTTAAGACCTTTCAATGAATCAACTATTTCAGTATTATTTTGTTTTAATGCCAATTCTTTATAATTAAATAAAATTTCTGGTTTATTTGGTAGCATTATATTATTCTCTATAATATATTTTAAATTAGTCGTAACTTCTTCTATCGTTATTTGTTTTGTTTTTGGTTCTTCAATCATTAATCTAGCCACATCGGGGTGTCTTATGTCTTTGAATTTATCATATTTATCAAACAAATACAACCTAACTGTTTCTCCAACAGCTATACCATCCGAATATAAACAGTCAAGTTGAACAATCTTAAGATGTTTTGGATGCAAAATAAATATAGGGTCAGCATTTTTATCTTCTTTGGCTCCATTTTTACCTTTTATTTTTTTTGGTGAGATAGCGTTTTTGTTTATATTTGTATAATTTATTTTATACATATCTTTGATGCCAATACCCTTTGTTTTTGCCTCATCAATCATTACATTTTTATATAAATTTTTTTTCTTTTCGTTGCTAGGGAATGACACTTTAATTTCTATATTCTCGCCTCGTTTAATTATATCTTGAAAACTTTCAAACCTTTTTGGAGGATATATCCAACACCCAGTTTCTTTGTCATCTCCATAACATATATATAATTCTCGCAATCCCTTTTCACTTGATATTTCCCTCAGTCTACTCATTATGGGATTTTTGTTATCTATTTCAATTGTAATATTTGCGTCTTCAAATTTACCATAATTATTTATTAAAGATGTCGAATCCACCTTATTGCGCAAATTAATAGTATCGCGTAATTTAGATTTTTTATCTTCGTCTTTTTCCAAATGTTGAACTAAAATTTTTAATATATCGTTATCTTGGTTTTTTAGTATACCGTCAAAGACCGCCAACACAAACTTTTCTAACATTTTTTTTATTTCTCTTAATTTTTTTCTCATAGCAACTTTTTTTCCTTTTTCTTTTACATTAGCATTTCTTCTGTCAAGTTGATTTGTTCTCTGTTCCGAATTGGCGAATAATTGCTGATTTCCGATCCCCATTTTAGCATTAACAGACACTTTCTTCATACCCTTTATATCTTTTGTTTTTGTTGCAATTAGTGTTTTAATATTTTCTAAAAATGCTTCTATCCAATATTTTTTTTTTGTATTTTTTGTTATAAATAATTTTTTTATAATACAAAATAATATAGGAAGGTTGTCTGCACTACAGTCTGAAACCATTGTTTTCAACTCGTCAATTGATTTATTATTATTCGTTAAAAATTTGTTGATTTCTGTAACTAAGCCGGTTTTAGGGTCACTTAACTGTGTTACTGCTTTTTCAACATTGGCGATTTCGTCTTCTAAAGCTATCCATTTATTACCGTTTTCCATTAAGTTAGTCACTGTTTTTTGTAATTTATTGACATTTGTTTCTGTTGTCTCCTGTTTGGTTGCTATTATTTTTATTACACTGGCCATAATTTAATATATTAATAATATATTAAATTTTTATAATTAATTTAATCATTTTCCAACAACGGGTGTGTTTGATACAGTCCCCAGTTGTCGTTGACTACATCTGTTATTTGTGGGGGCCTTTGGATTCGTCAATTGGGTTAATTTGGTTGTACAATTTTAATAACTGCTAGCGGTACCCCATCTTTTTTTACTTCCAGTGGTTTTTTCATTTTATTTAAATATTCACTTACGCTAAAAGTTAAATATATTTTACCTCCTATATCTTTTTCTTCTATTAAAAACCCACCCGTGTTGGTAGACTCTCCTCCCGAAGAGTTGTCTTTTATTTTTTTTTTATTTTCATCTATCAATTTATCCAACTTGTTTATTTCACTACTTTTATTAATTGCTTCCTCTGTCTCTTTTTTTTTTGATTTTTCTTCTAAATATTCTATTTCTTTTTTTAAATATTCTATTTCTTCTGTTAAATCATCTATGTCTTTTTTTAAATCTTCCAACTTTTTTTCTTCTGTTAAATCTGCTTTTTTTAATTCTTCTTCTGTTAAATCTGCTTTTTTTAATTCTTCTTTTTTTAATTCTGCTTTTTTTAATTCTTTTGTTTTTTCTTTTAATTTTTTTGTTTTTGCATTTAAGTCTCTTTTTTTTGCATTTAAGTCTTTTTCGTTTTTTATATCTCCTGCCAACTTGTCTATTTTCGTTGTTAATTCTTCATTTTCTTTTTCAAGTAGTTTTTTCTTTTCGTCTTGATCTTTTTTAGCCATTTGATCACTTTTGATGTTATCATCGTTAAATTTTTCCAAAACAAAATCACCATTACGAACTGTTAACATAAATTTATCATCGTTTTTATAATCACCAGAATAAGGTACCGGACCACCATCTTTTTCTTTTGGCACAATAAAAATATAACCATAATAAAAAGCCCCAAGATACTTGTCAATGGGTATTATTTTTTTGTCCGCGCCCGAAGGATCCATATCCGAAAATTTTCCCAAAGGTGTAATTCCAAAACATTCTTTATAAATAGCTAAATTACAGTTTGTGTACCATTTTGCATCTTGGTTAGTCATAATATTTGTTTTTTTCAGTTTTTTTTCTATTACTTTAGTTAAATAATTATATATTTCAGTTAAAACATCCACACCATAACTATCTTTTGCTTTATATAATTCAAAGTACACTCTTTCATAAACATCTTCTTTATTAAAATTCATATATATATTATAAAAATATTAATTTAAATCAAGTTCAATGTTTATATCAGCTCTTTTTGAAGCATCAAATATATTTTTTGAATTCATTTTTAAAATCCCCCTTTGTTTAAAATAAAAAAATTGTGTTTTTGAAGTGCATCTTATTTCGTCACAATGAATCATAAATTCTTTCCCCCCGATATCCAATGCAATTTCACCATTTTTAAAAACATCCTCAATTTTTTTCCTAATTTTAATTATTATATTATTATCGTGATCAATTATTATATTATTGCTAATATCTGGTATCATTTTCACAATCAAATCTACTTTATTAGAAGATGTATCTATTAAATCAAAATACAATTCATTATTCCACAAAGGGATGTAAAAAATTTTTGAACCAATCTCTAATTTATATATTTGATCATTTAATAAATCATTTATTGTTGGATTCAAAATAATTATATTATCAAATTTCATTTTTTTATGAATTATTTTTTTAATTTTTTCTATATATGTATTTTCTATCTGCGTTAAAAATTCTATACTTGATAAAAAATCAAATACTTCTATTGCCGTTTCTTTTTCCAAATTCTCAAAAATATCCAATATATAATCATCACATCTTAAAAATATTCCCTTCAATGTTGTCTTAATAAAAAATGTATTCCAATTTGTTTTCTGAGAGAACTTTGTAATCAATTCTTCTAAAATACTATCAAAATTATTTTTTGTATCACCCGAATATAATTTATTGTGTTCGCATAAGTATACATAAGCTTCGGAAACCTCTTTAAATTTCTCACCGTTGTCCTTATATTTGTCTGGGTGATATTTCAGACTTGCTTTTAAATATGCTTTCCTTATTTTTTCCTTAGTTAAATTTTCCCCATTTCTAGGTAAAATTAATATTTCTGTAGCATTTTCCCAGTTCATTATATAAAAAATATTGAATATCTTTATATAAAAATAATTTCTAATTATTTAATTGTAAAATCAATTTGTAAAAAAACATTTCCAAATGATAAATGGGTCTGTAATTATTGTTATAAAATTTTAAAAAACGATAATAATTATCAAATACGGCGCTTATTTTATCTTCTTTCAAAATTTTTCTTTCTATTAATTTTGAAATTATAGTGTAAATAACGGTATTCAAATCCAACCCATAAATAAATACATCATAACAAGATTCTCTAAAAATAAGATAATCAATATCTTTATAATTGATTAACATTTCCAATAAAACATTAACTATTTTTTTATCACAGTAATCAATGTTTTTATCTATAACGGATATACAATCTTTTAAATTATTAAACTTTTTTTCATTCTTGCTTTTTACACAACTGTTGGACAGTTTTTTATAATTTGTTGTTGTTGGTTTTGAGAATGATATTACTTGGCATTTATTTAAAACATTTTTAGGTATAAAACTTATCTGTTCTGTCAATAATATAAATTTAAAAACGATATTATGGTGTTCTATACTCTGCATATAACTGTAGAAATTTTCTAATAATTCGGGATGTATACAATGAAAATTTTTGCAAACAATTATATTAAATTTGGTTCTTTTTGATTGACAAACATCAATGATATGATAATATAATTCATTAAATAATAATTTTGAATTACATCCTAATAATTCCATATCTATTTCAAAATGTATATCGCTGAGTTTAAAAGTATATTCATACTTATTATTGAATTTATGTGTTATCTTTCTCTCATATTTAAGTTCCGAAGAACTAAATTTTTTAATAAAATTTAACATTTGTGAATATTTTCCAATGCCACTAGTTCCATAAAATATTAAATTGTTCAACGATTCTATTGAATCAAATGCATCGTATAATTCCTTCTTTTTTTTATGGATATTATTTTTATTACATTTATTAATATAATCTTCAAATTTAGTTTCCAAAAATTTCATTGTTATAAATTAGTATTTTAGATTTAAATAATAAAATAATTAAAGTATTATAATATATAATGTTTATTACAAATACTATATTATTTTGGAGTATTATTATATTTTCTGTTATTATTACATTATTAATAACAAATAATATTAAATTAACTAAGGGAAAAATTAATTATAAGAAATTATTTAAAAATGTAGGATCAAAACATATTTTAATTGGATTTATAGTCTATAATATCTTATTTTTGGCTCAAGAATATTTATATTTTTTTTATAAAATTACATTAAGATCAGAAAAAGAAGCTTTGTCAAATGCGTATGATTGGTTTGATTTTACAATGCATCAAGAAAATTTTGATACAAATAAAGCTGATTTAACAGAAGGGATATACGACGGTAATTATAATTTAACTGCAAAACAAGCAATGGTTAAAAAATATGAAACATATTATAAATATTTAAATTTATCTCCTGGAAAAACATTAGTTGATTTGGGTTCCGGATATTGTCATTGGACAGAATATTGTAAAAATAGAGGCGTTATAGTAAAAGGTGTTAATTTATCAAAACACCAAAAAAATTATTGTAAAACAAAACGTAAAGTTGATGTTATTTTAGATGACTATAGACATTTTGTACAAACAACCGACGAAAAATTTGATGCAGTATCCACAATTGGAACACAAGAACACTTGGCTTCAATGGGGATGACAGAAGAAGAAGAAAGTAATATTCATAATGAGATGTTGAGAAATATTAGAAGAATATTAAAACCAACTGGGAGAGCGTTAATAACGATAGTATTAATGAACCCAGATTATCCGGGATGGAAGTTGTATTCCTCTTCTGATAAACGAAAAAACAAAGTTTCACTAATAGATAAGATTCATATATATAATTTAACGTGTTTTTACGGATGTGGGAGATATCCGATTATACCTGATTATAATTCATATGTTAAAAAATGTTTTAATATTGTTAAAATTAAAAATTTTACAGAAGATTACAGATGGGCCGGAATTAATTTTGGAAACCATCACTGGCAAAATGGAAAAATATATATTAATACACCATATAGGTTAATGAAATTAATTCAATATTTTTTCACAGATATGTGGTTTTTTGGCAGAGTGAATTATAGTTTAATGAATTCTTGGTATTGGGGATTTGGTGGTACTCAAAAGACCCCTATTTATAATAATAATAGGTCACCAATGTTAGCCAACATATATGTATTGGAACCAAAACAAGGAGGTTGTTCTGGTAAATCAAATCCAGAAGTCTTAAAAGTATATTAAAATTAGATTTAAAAATAATTAAAGTATAAATTAAAATATAAAAATAATAATTTTACATGTTAATTATGGATAATATAAATAAGGAAATAGATAAATTATTTGATGAAATGAAACAAAAATTACTAAATATGAACAATCCGACATTGGTAAAAATTTGGATGAATTATTTAAAAAAACATACAATTTTATATAAAAGAGTAATAAATGAAGTAGATAAGTTTATAATTAATGAAACGTTGTGTGATCTCAATGAGAGGGATATATTGTTATTATATTTAATAAATGATATAAATATTTGATAGTAATTATTAATATATAAATGTTTTTATGTGTTGGTGTTGATGATTTTAATTCAGAAAAAATTTTAATAAATAATAAAACAAGAAATAATATAATTACAAATTCATTTTTTTATAGATTATATTATTCGGATAATGATTTTATTTCAAACGGAGTTGTTATAGTTTTTCAATTAAGCGATATATCTTTTGAAAAATATTTTAATAAAAATAAATTAATTTTCAATAGTAAACAAAATTTAAATGTTGTTGAAAAATTAAATAATATTGAAGACGAATTATTACAATCTCTTAAAATAGAAAACAAATCAAGAAAAAATTTGATAAAGGAGCAATTGGACAACGGTTTTTTAAAGATAATAAATGAAAAGTATAATATACTGAAAAAACAAGATAAAAGTAAAATAATTATAAAAATATCAGGAATATGGGAATCTAAAACGGAATATGGGTTAACATTCCGCTGTATTAAAACGGACAAGCAATATAATTAACCATCAGTTACCTTTTTAGTAACGATAATGCTAATATTTACTACCATAATTCCCAATAAATATGTAAATAAAAATAATGTCAACATTAATATCAAATTACCGCAATTTGGAAACATATCTTCCAATTGCTTTTCCAAATCGGAACCACCGCTAATTAATAAGAATACAAAAACAATTAAAGCATTTGATGCTTTTAAATAAAATTCTAAATCACCAACTGCATTATTTTCAAATATTGTTTTAAATTTCATCGTTAACGTTGTCAAATATACGACTGTGAAAAATAATATAGCTGTGAATCCTAAAAATGCAATCTTTGTTACATCAAAATTATTCGAACTTTCACCACTTACAAAATTTTGCATTATCACCCATCCCAATAACACTGAAAAAAGTGTATAAGCGTATGTGAATTTTTGGATAGCCATTGCGAAAATAGCTCCGAAACCTAACCCAAAATTAAATATTTTATCAATATTTCCCATTTAATAATATATAATTATATTATATTTTATTAAAGATTATCATATACCCAATCCATATCAATTTCTTTCCAAGCTATATTTTTAATTGGGATAAATCTCGGTTTTGTCATTTGTTCTGTTTTATAATATGCATAGGGTCCCCATTTCCCTTGTCTAATTGATGCGGTATTATTTATTTTTTTTAAAATTTTAGAACTTGTGTCTTTATGTGCTAATATTTTTTTAACATCGTCAATTGTTATGGTTTCCAGTGTTTTATTGGAATATTTTAAAGACTTGTTTTTATTTTTATAAGAAAAATATAAACCAAATTTTCCATTTTTTACTATTATTTCTTCACCATCTATTTTGCCCAATGATTTACCCGATGCATTTCCCGATGCATTTCCCGATGCATTTCCCGATGCATTTCCCGATGCATTTCCCGATGCATTGCCCATATATAAAATGTCTTCCAATTTATATTCACCTGATTTCAATTTATCTAAATCAATATCTCTTTTCACTTTTTTAAAAGTTACGTCTTCGCCATTTTTACATAATATAACGGGTCCATATTTTCCAATTATCCAAGTATGTTTTTCGTCAATTTTTATACCTTTCTGGAATGTATCGCCATTTTTATCATTTTTATTATTTTTTTTATTCATATTTTTATTATTAGTGATACAAGATATTGAATTATCTAACTCATTTCTACAAGAATCGCATAATTTTTTAAGAGAATATTTACCTTCGCTTATTGTATCTAAATGATCTTCCATTTGTTTTGTATATTTATAATTAAACATATTATCAAAATATTTATTTAAAAAATCAATGACGACCACACCGATGGGTTCTATTTTTAATTTATTTTTTTCTTCCCCAAAAGTGCGATTTTTTTTACTTTCTTTAATATCTTCTCCATTATTTAATGAATAATTAATACATTCAAGTTTTTTACCAGGTATATTGGTTTTAATAACATACCCCCTATCAATTATTTTTGAAACTAGAGATGAAAATGTTGATGGGCGCCCAATACCATTTTTTTCAAGTAATTGCACCAAACGTGCTTCGGTGTAATGCGATTTTAACTTTTTAATTGCCATATCACTTTTAATTTCTGAATAACTTACTTTTTTACTTTTATCACCATTGAATATTGAATATAAATATTCAAAAATATCATTTGTTAATTCAACACCTTCCACGGCTTCCCAACCAGGAAATATATTTTTTTCAGTGCTATTTTTATAAACATATGATTCGGGAGAAGTTATTGTGCTAAGAATAACATCATACATTGAAGACGACATACAACTTTGTAATGAATTTTTCCAAATCAATTGATATAACTTTAATTCATATTTACCTATTTTCGGATTATTTTGAATGGTTTCTGTAAAAATATTTGTCGGTCTTATCGCTTCGTGCGCTTCTTGTGCTAAATCTTTCTTTTCATCTTCCTCTTCTCCATCTTCTTCATCTTCTTCATCTTCTTCATCTTCTTCTTCTTTCTTTTCCGCTTTCTTTTCTTCCCTTAAAGAAATACTATCTATTTTCTGATTAATATATTTACTATTCCATTTATTTTCAATATATTGAGTTGTGGTGTCAATAAAGTCTTTTGAATATTTTGCATTATCTGTTCTCATATAAGTAATAAATCCATTTTCATATAATGTTTGAGCTAGTTTCATTGTATTTTTTGGAGAGAAATTATACATATTACTCGCTTTTTGCTGCAATGTACTCGTTGTGAATGGTTTTGGTGCACTTTTTTTCATTTTCTTTTTCTGAGTTGTATTTAAAATATGTTCGTGTTCTTTGGTATTTTCTAAAAATTCTTTAACACTGTCATTCTTTTTAAAGAAATGATTTAATTTATATTGAATATTCATATGAGAGAAATTTCCAGAAGTTTCATATACATTTTCTCCTTTTGCTTCTTTACATAGTTTATCATTTTCATAAACCAATCGGAGAGCAGGAGTTTGACAACGCCCAGCAGATAAACCTTTTTCGGTTTTTCGTGAAATATATTTCCATAGAATAGGACTTGTTGTAAATCCAACGATGAGATCCAACACTTGTCGCGCTTTTTGTGCTTCAACTTTTTTCATATCAATTGTTATTGGGTTGTTGACGGCTTTTAAAATGGCTGTTTTTGTAATTTCGTGAAATATGATACGCTTCGTTGTTTTCACTGGTAAATTAAATACTTCGCAAATATGCCACGCGATTGCTTCGCCTTCACGATCATCGTCTGTCGCCAAAATTACTTCAGTTGCTTTTTTTACCGCTGTTCGTAAAATTTTAACATATTTTTGTTTATTTGCCGATATTTTGTAAGTTTGTTTATAATTATTATTATAATTAATGCTTTTTAAACCATTTGCAAATTCGCGAATATGTCCATAACTCGCCAAACACTTATAAGAGTTTCCGAGATAACTTTCTATTTTTTTGCATTTTGCTGGCGACTCAACTATTATTAATATCATAAATGTATAATATTAATAATATAGGTTTAAATTGGTTAATTAAATCAAGGGTCATTTATAATACAATTTCTTCTTTACTTTCATAAATGTCTTCACCTATTTGTTTTTCAATTTCAAGTTTAAAAATTGATTTTGATAAACAAAAAATATTTTCATCATAATTTAAATATATATGACGTTTAAAAACGCAAAATGAAAATAACGAGGATACCATTAAAAGGATACCGCAAATTTGAAAAGGTAACCCAGGATATATTTCAAATAAATATGGCGAAGATATTGCCGTTAATAAACTTCCAATACATCTGAATATTATAAATAAACCTTGGTAAAGTTTAATATCGGATTTCGAATATACAAAAATATAATTGGTATGTATTTTATTTAAAATTGCTAAAAAAAAACAACAAAAAATGTTACTTATAACAGTTAATACAAATATGTTTGTTGACATTAATGTATAGAACGCCCCAAATAAAAATATAATTAATAAAAATTGTCTTGGTTCACGAAAAAAATAATTATTAATTTTTAAGTTGTAACCCAATGTTTTATATACAAAAAAAAAAGATCCAACAATTTCACCAGTTGTTAAAAATATTGATGATTCAAATGAATTTATATTAAATTTATTGTATATAATAGGCATAAATTGCCAAATTAATGAACTTGCACCAAAGATTGGAATTGGTAATATAAAAACCAATGTGATATCAAGTAATGACCAATCGCGTCCTACATTTGCTGTAATTGTGGTATTTGTTACATTTGAAGTATCTGTTACATTTGAAGTATCTGTTACAATTACAGTATTTGTTACATTTGAAGTATCTGTTACATTTGAAGTATCTGTCACCGTTGTTTTATAATACCAATTCAATAATGTATAATAAACAACTTGTATAATAATGCCAATCATTTGTATTATTAAAATTAATTGAAAAGAAATTATCTGGTATAAAGCGCCGCCAATTAAAAGCGATAATGAATATGATACAACCCACGTCAAAATAAAAATAGTTGTACTAAACCTATAACGATGTTCAATATTATCAATCGTTCCAATGTGTTTTCTTTTATCTAGCAAAAATCCCAAACGAATTGAATAAATATTAAACATATCTCCGATTTTAAAAAATGAAAGTATAACATGACTCGGAAATTCGTTGGGACTAAATATGGCTGGTATCAATGATGTTATATGTACTAAAAATAATAGTATTGGGACATACCATTTATAATATTTCACAATAATCGCATTAATAATTCTTGAAAATTGTGTAATACCGTAACATATCGCAATTTCATTTGCAGAAAAATCATTTTTAATCATTTGTAATGTCCAAATAGTTAAAAATAAATATAAAAACAATGAATTTAAAAATTCCAATAATGTTAAGTGTATAAATAAATTTTTGTCATTATCCCATAATAAATTTAATTTTTTAACACACATTTAAAATTTATTTAATAGTTGTGTAATTATTAATTTAACTAATTTTGTTATATTGTTTGCTTAAAGCACCATTGAGCGATGATTATTGAAAAGATGAACATTTAAAGAAAAAAGTTATTTAACGCGTTTATATTAATTTTAGGACTATAGTTTATAATGAAACTTACAGTTGACTCAAAACAGCGAATAACAACGCTTTTGTTAATGTGTTTGGAGTTTTATAAGGTAATCATGGGAACATTTTTGATTGTATTTGTCCCACAAAATTGCAACGGAACCATATGTACTGCAACTGAAAATTTCTTTAAAGAAGGCGACTTGTACTTTGGTGGCAATGTTTGTAATTTTGCAACATTTGGTGCAATAGGAACACTTTATTTTATTGAATTAAGACGTGAAAATTGGTGTATTCAATATTTGGATATAGATGATGAAAAGAGTACAAACAATTTGGATATGGAAATAGAAGCATATCCAAAATATAAAAAAGAAATGAATAGATTAAATAATAATTATGTGAACGCAACATATTTCGCTGTATTTATGATGTGTATTAATTTTATTGTATCTGGATTTACAGTTTATCAGACAAATACCGGTACAAACAGCATTACTAGTTTCATAAGTTTCTTTTTATTGGTATCTATGAAATTGTATAATGCTTGGAGTGTGGGTAGATTATCCATTAAAGATGAAAGGGCAAATAGCGCATATATGAAAGAGCCCAAGACATACAATACAATTGATTCAGATTATAGGATTGTTCAACAAGATAACCAGACGTCTATTGGTGTTAGTGAAAAACAATCAGACATTGAAGTGTTTTAATTATACAATATATTTAAAGTTATTAAAGTATTTATTAAAGTATTTATATTATGATGATTCTTTTATTTTTCTCTTTTCCTTTTTTTTGTTATTTGATAAATATATTTATACAAAATTATAAAAATCAATCACCAAAAAAATATAATGAAATAAAAGAAAAATATGATGTAAAACATAGTTGTGAAATAAATCGCGATAGATTTAATATAAAAAAAATTCCTGAAAATATTGATTTTATTATAATTGGTTCTGGAATAAGCGGTCTAACAACTGCTGGGTTATTATCACGCGTTGGTAAAAAAGTATTGGTATTGGAACAACATTATGTTGCGGGAGGATGCACACATTGTTTTAAAGACAAAGGATGGGAGTTTGATACAGGTATACATTATATCGGTAATATAAAAAGTAGAAATAAAGTGTTAGATTTAATTATGACAAAACCGATTGAATGGGTTCCATTGGGCCACGATAATGATTTAATTTACGATAATATTATAATTGAAAATAGCGTATATAGTTTTAAACCTGGAAGAGACGAGATGATCAAATATTTATGTGATCTATTTCCAAAAGAAAATAAGAATATAATTAAATATATAAATTTGGTTCAACGGGTTGCAAAAATGGAATTGTTCTTCTTATTGAAAATAATTAAACCTTTTTGGTTAGCTAAAATGATTTATTGTTTTTTTTGTAATGAATTTAAACATTATGCTAGCAAAAGCGAATACGATGTACAATCGGATTTTTTTAAAGACGAACGTTTAAAAGCCGTTATCGGTGGATTATCAATAGATGGGGGGCCACCGCCCAAAGAACAAAGTTTTTTTATTCACGCTGGGATATTAAATCATTTTATAGAAGGTGGTTATTATCCAGCCGGAGGACCAGGTATTTTTGCGAAAAATATAATACCCATTATAGAGAAAAGTGGCGGTAGAGTATTGGTTAAATCACCGGTTGATAAAATAATTGTAAAAAATGGCAAAGCGGTTGGTGTTAGAGTAAAAAATACAGATATTTATGCGAATGTTATTATATCAAGCATCGGTATAAAAAATACATATTTAAAATTATTATCAGAAGAAAAATTGTATAATACTTATTTTAATGACATAATCAAAAATATCCCATCTAAATTATCATATAATTTTTTATTCGTCGGACTAGATGGAACAACAGAAGAGTTGGGTTTAAATAGCAGCAATATTTATATTTGGTATGAAAATTCATTAGATGAATCAGTGAGAAAATATTATGAAGATCCTTTTATTAATAAACCACCTATATTTATTGCTTCAAGTAGTGCGAAAGATCCAGAATGGAAGAAAAACAACCCGAAAAAGAGCACAATATGTGTTATTTCTTGGAGCAATGTTGATATGTTTAACACGCAAAATATTCCAAGAAAAAGAAAAGACAATGAATATATTGAAAATAAAAAAAAAATCGAACAGATATTATGGGACGCATTGTATACAAATTTTCCAAAATGTAAAAATAAAGTATTGTTTTCTAGCACAAGCACAAGTGAGACAGTAAAATATTATTTAGGTTCTTATAATGGTGAATGTTATGGTTTGGATGCAATTACAAAAAGATTTGATTATTTAACGTTAAGACCGGAATCTAATTTACCAAATATGTATTTAACCGGGCAAGATATAGTTGCATCTGGGTTTGGAAGCGCTATAACTTCAGCAGTATTAACGGTTAGCGATATATTAGGATATAATAATATATTGGATATCATATCTGGTAGAAATATTATTGATGATATAAAAAATATAGACAAAAAAAATATTTAAAAGTTCTTTGAGATATTATTCCCACTTAAATTCTGAAACTCCCGCGGCACCTCCGCCAAATGCCATTTCACACTCGGAACCATCTGCATTAGGATGATTTTCATCTTGATAATTTGGATGTCCATAGTAAAAGTAATCATCAAAATATTTTTCGAAATGTAATTGGTGTTTCGGATCTAATTTCATTTCACCTTTATAAAATCCCTGTTGACGAATACCGCCATCATAACGATAAATATAATATTTTACCGGATCATAAAAGTTATCTTCTACATATTTTCTCCATTCATTCA